>Ga0065724_100596_pt1 | contig 18567 bp, 18 predicted proteins | sample TheenrcSG05JP960_FD_59111 | JGI IMG/M metagenome (GOLD analysis project Ga0065724, IMG submission 59111) | Thermophilic enriched microbial communities from mini bioreactor at UC Davis - Sample SG0.5JP960 | ecosystem: Engineered > Solid waste > Grass > Composting > Bioreactor | place: USA... | reverse complement strand
GTGCAGTATGGCCGTGATCTTCCGACGGGGGCGCTGAGCGTGCTGGGACTGGCCGAAGGGGTGGCGCTGGGCGTCACGCTGGCCGCTACGGCCGCGATGCTTCGGGAAAGTCCGGCCGCCGCCTGGCTGGTCGGGCTGCTTTCGCCGGAGCTGGCGGTGCCGGTTGTGGAAGCCGTTCGGACCCCCTTCGTGTTGCTCCCCGCTGCGGTGGCGGGTAGCGCGGTGTTGCTGGGAGGCTGGGCGCTGGGGGTGCGGCTGCTCAGCCGATGGGGACGGCGCACCGGCTTCGTGCAGGCCTGGACGCTGGCGCACATGCCCCGGTGGCCGCTTTTCGTGCTGATGATCGCCGCGCTCAGCCTGAAGCCGGATGCCGGGACCGGGCACGTCCTGCTGGCGCTATGGCTGCTCGTGGAAGGCTGGGCGCTGGTGCGAACGCTCCGCGACGTGGCGCAGGTGGTGGCAGGACCGGGCTGGCTGCGTGCGGTGCTGGCCGTGCTGCACCCCGGATGCTGGCTACTCCTTGCCGTGCTGTTCGGGCTGAGCCGGGGGCTCTACACCGGCCATACCGTCATGCTCTGGCATCTGCTCACCGTCCGGTAGCGGGATCGTTTCGGGCGTGCGGGTCAGCTCCGCCCAGACTTTTTCGGCAAAGGCATAAAACGGCTGCTTCTGGTGCAGCCAGCCGAAGTGCAGGGCAAAGGGCGTCACTTCCATGTAGTCGCCGCGTCCCGGCAGGCGCGTGAACAGTCGCAGCAACAGCCGGCGCAGAAACGGCGACGGAATCCCGCGAAGCGAATACACGAAGCGGTCCGTGTAGTAGCGGCAGGTTACCCGGTTGAAGTCGGGGTCGTGGGAGGTCAGGTCGTCGATGTAATCCAGTTGCGGGCTGTTCTGGCCGGCAAACCAGGGGAAAACGGGCAGGTTCAGCCGACTCATGGCCATGGCGAGGCTCCACTCACAGGATTCCTCGCTGCGGCCTTCGTGGAGGCGGCTGCGGAAGTGCGTCTCGTGGCGGCGGGCGAGAAACTCCGAGGCCAGTTCGCAGACGGTGCGCGTCAGCGCCGTATCCTGCGCGTAGATCATTCCGGCCTGCACGCGCGGCAGATAGGTCAGACCGAAGCGGCGCAGCGTCCGGCGCCGGCGGTCCAGCAGCACGTCGAGCACCACGCCGAGGCCCTTAGGCCCCCCGAAGAAGAAATCGGCCCGCTCCAGGCCGGTGGCCGTGAACGGAAAAGCCGCAAGCTGTTGCCAGAGCGGATCAGGATCGCGGCACCAGATCATGTCGGCATCGACAAACAGGCACCGGTCGAAGGGCATGAACCGGTGCAGATGGTGCTTGAAGCCGACGATGGAGCGATGCGCCTCGGGCAGCGGCGCAATGACCTGAAAGAGTCGATCCAGCCCGTGCCGTTCCAGCAGCGCCCGGTGCTCGTCCGGACAGAAAAGCGCCACCGGCCGACGCGGGTCGTGCCGCCGCAGCGTGATTACCGAAGCCACCGCATGGCGCACGTAGCGCTCGGCGCCGTAGGTGTGCAGTACGTAGCCTTCCTGAAGCGGGCCGGCCATTACGTTAAGGTTAAGACCCGGGGTCTCAACCCAACGATACGAAAGGCGCCGGGTTTTCGGCAAAGATTTGAAATTTTCGTTTTACGAAGAACTGGAGCGGGCCAGCTGGGCCTGCTTTTTCCGGAGGCTGTTCATGAGCGCNTCGAAGCCCCGCTTGCGGATCACGCTCTGGAAAGACCGGGCGTAGCCTTCGACGGTGCTNACCTCGTCGATGATGATGTCGTAGGCCTTCCACTGNCCGTCGCGGCGCGTGAANAGATAGACCACCTGGGTGGGCGTTTCCTTGTAGGTGACGGTGGTGACGACACGGGCGCTGTCGCCCTGCACCTCGACGCGGTCGTAGCGCACGCGGGCACGGTAGATGTCCAGGTCCGAGAGCGACTGCTCGCGCACGATGTCGCTGAAGACCTCGACGAACTCCTGTCGCTGCGCGGGGGTCAGGTCGTTCCAGAAGGGACCCAGTGCCAGCCGGCCCATCGTCTCGAAGTCGACGACGCCGTTGATCAGGTCTTTGAGCTGCTCGCGGCGTTCGGACGTCAGCGGACCGGCGTCGAGCAGCGCTTTGATCTGGCGGTCGCGCGACTCCAGCAGTTGGCGGAGTTTCTGCGCTTCGGGACTGGACTGCGCCCGGGCAACGGAAAAGCTACCGAGCAGCAGGCCGATCAGCAGCAGCACGAGAAGTTTCGGGGTGTTCATTATCGCGGCAGGTTGTTGGCGAATCAGGCGTTGCGAATTTATTCAACAAGCGTGCCGCGCCGCACGTTCAGGTCGAGCACACCGACGGCGCGTTGCAGGCGCAGCACGGCCCGGTTGTAATTGTAGACAGCCTCGTAGTACCGCGCCTGCAGTTCGAGGTTTTCACGGACGGCCCGCACGAGGTTTTCGGTGTCGCCGAGGTCCAGGTCGAAGTTGATCTGTTCGGTGCGCAGCCATTCCTTGCTGATGGTCAGGGCCCGGTCGCGGGCTTCCAGCGCCGCCTGTGCGATCCGGACGTTGCGGTAGGCTTCTTCGACTTCGAAGCGCACGAGCTGGCGGGCGGCTTCCAGCTGGTAGGCCACTTCGTTGCGCTGGGCGCGGGCCTGCTCGACGCGGGCGCGCGTCTGGCCGAAGTTCAGGTTCAGCCGGAAGCCGAGCCCGGCCCGCAGGCTTTCGCCCAGGTAGGGATCGCTGATGTACGGATTGGGCTGGCGGTAGCGGCCGGCCGTGTAGGTCCAGCGTCCGGAGATGCCCAGGAACAGCTTCGGGTAGTAGTCTGAGCGAGCCACGTCCACAAGGGCTTCGCGGGCGGCCAGTCCGGCCCGGGCCTGCTGGATCTCCGGGCGGTTGGCTTCGGCCAGCTCCAGGTAGGTTTCCAGCGGCTGGAGCGTAAACGAAAGGGGCGCCAGCGGCCCTTCGGCCGGATCGATCACCACGCTATCGGGCAGCAGGAGCTGACGGGCCAGTGCCGAACGGGCGATCCGATGGCGCTCTTCGGCTTCGACGACACGCTGCAGGTACTCCTGCTCGGTGATGCGGAGCTGAAACAGGTCGGCGTCGTCCACCGTGGGGTCGCCTTCCTGCAGCAGCCGGTTCACCTCTTCCTTGGCGCGGTCCAGGATCTCGCCGGTTTCGCGGGCCAGACGGAGCAGCGCTTCGGTGAGCTGAAGGCTGAAGTACAGCTCGCCGGTGCGGGCAGCCACTTCCAGCGCTTTCTGGCGCGTGCCGGCGGCCTCGACCTCGGTGCCGTAGCGGGCGGCCCGGATCTGGCCGCTGAGTTCGCCCCAGGTCCACAGCGGCTGGATGAGCTGGATTTCGAGCTGGTTGAACGGCCGCACGTTGCGCCAGTCGTTGCGCACCTCGGGATTCAGGTACAGGGCTTCGGTGGAAAAGGTGTTGTTTTCAGGGATCTTGAGGCCCGGCCCCACAGCGTGGGCGGTCTGGAGCTGAAACTGCGTCAGGAAGCGGCTGGCGCGGGCCTGATCGTAGCGGGCTTCGGCGAAATCCTGTCGGGCTTCGACGGCCTGCAGGTCGGGGCTGACTTCGAGCGCGCGTTGCAGCGTCTGAAGCAGCGTCAGACGGAGCGTGTCGGCCGACTGCGCCCGGGCTTCGAGCAGTCCCGGGCCCAGGGTCAGCAACCACGCGCAGAGCAGCAAGGGACGCATACGGCAAACTCGGATTTTTTGCATTTTCGACTGGACAGAATCCATGCGGGCGGCTACCTTATTGCAAAAACTCTTCCCCGCACCCGCCTATGCTATCCGGACCACAGCCGCTGGGACAAATTTTAAAAGAAGTCATCGAACGATGGGGGCTGCGTGGGCGCATTGACGCCGTGCATATCATCGAAACCTGGGCGGCGCTGGCCGGCCCCCGGATCAATCGGGTGACGGATTCGGCCTGGGTGCGCGATCGCAAACTCTACGTGCGCCTGACCTCGGCGGCCTGGCGCCATACGCTGCACCTGCAGCGGGAGCAGTGGCGCGCCCGCCTGAACGAAGCGCTGGGCGCGCCGCTGATCGACGAAATCGTCTTCAAGTAACGGCTATGCTTCGTAGCGGCCGAAAGCCACGGCCGTGTTGTGCCCGCCGAAACCGAAGGCGTTGCTGATCGCCACACGTACGGGGCGCTGCTGCGGCGCGTTGAACGTGTAGTTCAGGTCGCATTCGGGATCGGGGTGCTCGAAGTTGATGGTGGGCGGTACGGTCTGGTGTACGATGGCCAGGATCGTGGCGATGGCCTCGACGGCGCCGGCCGCGCCCAGCAGGTGGCCCGTCATGCTCTTCGTTGAGGACACGTTCATCCGGTAGGCGTGCTCGCCGAAGACGCGCTTGATCGCCTTCGTTTCGGCCACGTCGCCCAGTGGGGTGGACGTGCCGTGCATATTGATGTAGTCAACGTCTTCGGGCCGGAGGTTCGCGTCGCGCAGCAGGGCCTGCATGGCCAGGGCCGCCCCTTCGCCTTCGGGATCCGGGGCGGTGATGTGGTGGGCGTCGGCCGACATGCCGATGCCGAGCACTTCGGCGTAGATGCGGGCGCCGCGTCGGCGCGCGTGCTCCAGCTCTTCGAGCACCAGGGCTCCGGCGCCTTCGCCCATGACGAACCCGTCGCGGGTGGCGTCGAAGGGACGGCTGGCCCGGGCCGGGTCGTCGTTGCGGGTGGAGAGCGCCTTCATCGCGTTGAAGCCGCCCAGTGCCATTTCGGTGATGGGCGCCTCGCTGCCGCCGCAGAGCACCACGTCGGCCATGCCCCGCTGAATGAGCAGAAAAGCGTCGCCGAGGTTGTGGTTGGCCGTGGCGCAGGCGGAGACGACGGCGTAGTTGGGGCCGCGGAAGCCGTAGCGGATGGCCAGGTGACCGGCCGAGATGTCGGGAATGAGCATCGGGATGAACAGCGGCGAGATGAAGCGCGCGCCCCGCTGCAGATACTGGGCGGTCTGCTCCTGAAACACCTGCATGCCGCCGATCCCGCTGCCGAAGACCACCCCGATCCGGTCTTTTTCGGAAGCGGAGAGCTTTTCGGGGTCCAGTCCAGCATCCCGGAGTGCCTCGTCGGCGGCCACCAGCGCGTACTGGGCGAAGGGGTCCAGGCGCCGGGCCGTCTTGCGATCCATGTAGTCCAGCGGATCGAACCTCTTCAGTTCACAGGCGAAGTGCGTGTCGAACGGGGTGGGATCGAAACGGGTGATGGGGGCCGCCCCGCTTTTGCCCTGCAGCAGCGCTTCCCAGAAGTCCGGGACGTTCAATCCAATGGGCGTCAGGGCGCCCATGCCCGTGACCACAACGCGCCGTTGCTGTGCCATGGTTGCTTCCGGTTCGAACAGGTACAGAAAAGCCCGGCGCATCGCGCAATCGGGTGCTGCCGGGCTCGGGACAGAAGCTCGATCAGGCCTGGCCGATCTTTTCCTTCAGGTACTTGATCGCGTCGCCCACCGTCACAATCTTCTCCGCCTCTTCGTCAGGGATCGTGATATCGAATTCTTTTTCAAACTCCATGATGAGTTCGACCGTGTCGAGCGAGTCGGCCCCGAGGTCGTTCGTGAAGGAAGCCTCCGGCGTGATGTCGGCCTCGTCGACGCCGAGCTTCTCCACGATGATGGCTTTCACCTTGGCTTCGATGTCGTTGGTGGCCATAGTGCTACGCCTCCTTGGTTGATCCGCGGTTTGTTTCTATCCGGACGAGCCGATGCTCGTCGTTTTCCTGCAAATCACCCCAAAATACGACAACGCGTATTTCGGAGCAATGCGGGAATTAACGGTGCCCGCCAACGTGCAAGCCGGCGGAGGGGTTCCGGGGAAGCGATCTTCACATAAAGCGTTGAATCTCAAAAACAGACCGGGCGTTAACGACGCGCTTAAACGGACGATCACCGCTTTCACGTAACCACAGGAGCTTCGATGGCCTACCTGTTTACTTCCGAGTCGGTCTCCGAAGGGCATCCGGACAAGATCGCCGATCAGATCTCGGATGCCATTCTGGACGCGATGCTGGCGCAGGACCCGCACAGCCGCGTGGCCGTGGAGACGCTGGTGACCACCGGGCTGGTGGTGCTTTCCGGAGAAGTCTATACACGGGCGCACGTCGACGTGCAGCAGATCGCCCGGGACGTCATCCGCGACATCGGCTACACGGATCCGCGGCTTCGCTTCGACGCCGACAGCTGCGGCGTGCTCTCCAGCATCCACGAGCAGAGCCCGGACATCCGGCAGGGTGTCGATGGGGCGCCCACCGGCGAGCAGGGCGCGGGCGATCAGGGCATGATGTTCGGTTACGCCTGCCGCGAGACGGCCGAGCTGATGCCGTTGCCGATCATGCTGGCGCATCGGCTCGTGCGTGAGCTGGCCCGCATCCGCAAGGAAGAGCCGCACCTGATGCCCTACCTGCGCCCGGACGCCAAAAGCCAGGTGACCGTCGAGTACGAGGACGACCGGCGTACGCCCCGGCGCATCCATACGGTGGTCGTCTCGACGCAGCACACCGAAGACGTCACGCAGGAGCGCATTCGCGAGGACATCCGGGAGATCCTGCTGCCGCGCGTGCTCCCGCCCGAGCTGGTGGACGACCGGCTCATCCTGCATGTGAACCCGACCGGCCGCTTTGTCATCGGCGGGCCGCACGGCGACACGGGGCTGACCGGCCGCAAGATCATCGTGGACACCTACGGCGGCAAAGGAGCGCACGGGGGCGGCGCCTTCAGCGGCAAGGACCCGTCCAAGGTGGACCGCTCGGGTGCCTACGCCGCCCGCTACGTGGCCAAGAACATTGTGGGCGCCGGACTAGCCGACGAGGTGGAGGTGCAGATTGCCTATGCGATCGGTCTGGCCGAGCCGGTCTCGATCGACGTGAACACGTTCGGTACGGGCGTCGTGCCCGATGCGGTGCTGGTGGAGGCTGTGCGCGAGGTCTTCGATCTGCGGCCGGCCGCGATCATCCGGGATCTGGATCTGCTCAAGCCGCGCTATCGGGCCACGGCCGCCTACGGCCACTTCGGACGTCCGGAGTTTCCGTGGGAGGCGCTCGACCGCGTCGAAGAACTCAAGCAGGCCGTTTCACGCTATGCCTGACAAAGCCAGCACAGGCTTTTCGAGGGGCCGCTGCGAGGCGGCCCTTTTTTTGTTACCTTTTGCCTGAACCGAAGTGCACGGGCTTTTCGATGAACGGCCGGTTCCGGGCGATTGTACTGATCGCGTTGCTGGTGGAGGCGGGCGTCTCCGGATTGCAGGCGCAACCCCGGCGCGAGGTGTTGCAGGCTCCGGCCACGAAGGCGACTCCCGAAGGACGCATCGATCCGACTACGGGACGCTGGCAGGCGCGCTACCGCGTGCGCACCCCGGTGGCCTGGCAGGGAAGCGCAGATGCCACCGCCCGCGCCTATCTCCGCATGGAGGCGGTGCGTTTCGGCTGGCGGCAGCCCGACCGCACGCTGGCCGTGGACCGCGTGCGCACCACGCCCTACGCCATGCACGTACGCTTCCGCCAGACGCTGGCCGGCCTTCCCGTCTACGGGCGCTACGTGCAGGTCAACCTGAACCGCCGGGGCCGGCCCACGCTGGTGCTCAGCGGCTACGACCCCCGGCTGGAGGCCTACGCCGCCCGCTTCGATCCGACGCCACGGCTTTCGGCAACCGCGGCGCTGAACGAAGCGCGGCGCCGCCTGGCGCAGCCCGAGGCACCGACGACCACGCCGGAGCTGGTCGTATGGCCCGCGGAGCCGCCACGCCTGGCCTGGCACTTCGTGCTCTGGCCGCAGGATCGGCCCGACGAGTGGGCCGTGCTGGTCGATGCCCGCAGCGGCGAGTTGCTGTACGTGCGAAGTCAGGCCGTCCAGGAGCGGCCTGCGAAGGCGACCCGGGCAAAGGCGACGGCAGCGTGGACGCCTACCGCACCGTTGCCGGTGGGACTGGTCGCGGGTGAGGGGATGGTCTTCGATCCCGATCCGCTGGCGACGGCAGGCGTCACCTACGGCGGCCCCTACGCCGACAACGACGACGCCGACACGCCCGAGCTGAACGCCGAGCGCCTGGTCGTCACGCTTCCCGACATCACGCAGGGCGGGGATGGCCTCTACCGGCTCGAGGGTCCTTACGTGCGCATCACCGGCGACATTCCGGGCATTGCCGACACGCCCTACGACCCACCGGCCGAGGCTACGCCCGATGCCTTCCGGTATACCCGCGCTGACGACCACTTCGAGGCCGTCATGGCCTACTACCACATCGACCGCAGCCAGCGCTATGTGCAGCAGCTCGATCTGGGCACGGCGGTGCTGGCCACGCCGATCCGGGTGAACCCGCACGGCTTCGGCCAGCAGGACAACTCGCAATTCTATCCCTCGCAGAACGCGATCGTTTTCGGCGATGGTGGCGTGGACGATGCCGAGGACGCCACGGTGATCTGGCACGAGTACATGCACGCGCTGCTGGAGGACGCAGCGCCGGGTTTACTCGGCGACAACGAAGGGCGCGCGCTCCACGAAGGGTGGGCCGACTACTGGGCGGCCTCCTATGTGCGCGGATTGGTCGAAGCCGGTCTGGTGCGCCGCACGGACTGGGACTTCGTCTTTCGCTGGGACAGCGGCGACGGGACGATCTGGGAAGGACGGCACATCGCCTTCACCGGGCGCTACCCGGAAGACACGAACTGCGATCGGGAGGACACGCCCCGCCAGTCCTGCAACATTTACAAGGACGGGCTGCTCTGGACGACCGTGCTCATGGAGATTCAGAACGTGCTCGGAAAGGCCGTCACCGACCGGCTGGCGATGGCCGCCGCGCTGTATCTGAGTCCGCCGGCCACGTTCCGGGATGCGGCGCAGGCGCTCCTGCAGGCCGACATGGACTATTACGACGGGGCGCACCTGGCCGTGCTGATCGACCGGCTGGGCGCCCGCGGGCTGGTCGATCCGGAGTCGATCCGGCTGGTGGTGCGCCACGATCCGAACCAGGATGTGCGCATTGAGACCGACCATCTAATGCTGCAGGTGGTGGCCGTCGCCCGGGGCGACTCGGTGGTGCGCGTGCAGGCCTTCTACGAGCAGGCCGGCCGGTTCGTCCCGACGGCCCTGTTTCAGCCCCTCAACGACACGCTCTTCGAGGGACAAATTCCCTGGGACGGCATGCCGGGGCGGTTCCGGTACTACCTGGAGGCCGAGACGGCCGGCGGCTGGGTACTCCGCCAGCCACTTCAGGCCCCGGTGCAGACCTACGAGGTGGACGTGGGGCGTGTGGCGACGGCCGACGTGCTGCAGGTGGCACGGGCCGGCTCCGGCTGGCGACAGGGAGGCGCCGCCTGGACCGTGGATGGGCGATTGGAAGGCTACACGACGCTGGTGCTGCTTCCCGTGTCGCTGGCCACCAATGCCGATCGACTGCGGCTGCACCTGACACACCGGTTCAATTTCGGAATGACTTGCGAGGGCTATCTGGAAAGTTCGGCCGACGGCGGCCGCACCTGGGAAGTGCTGTTGCCTGAAAGCGGCGGCACCCCGAAGCGTCCCTTTGGCACGGCGAGTCCGCCCGAGGGCATGCAGCACACGTTCGATCTCTCGGAGGCGGCGGGTAGCCAGCAGTGGCTGCGGTTTACCTTTGGCTGCACGGCGGCCGATCCAAGTGCCTTCTGGACGATCGAAAAACTGGAGCTGGAGCAGGCCACGCGCGACTCCGAGCTGCGCACGCGCCACGCGACGCAACTGCTGGCGCCTTTCCCGAATCCGTTCCGCCGGCAGGTTTCGATTCCCTTCACGCTGGACGCTGCCCGGCACGTGCGACTGGCCGTCTATGACCTGCTGGGACGCGAGGTAGCCCGGCTCGTGGACGCCACGCTGTCGGCAGGCAGCCACGTGGCCATGTTCCGTCCGGAAGGACTGGCCGCTGGCATGTACCTGATCCGGCTGGAGGCGGACGGAAAGGTTCAGACGCGCTCCGTGTTGTTTCTTTCGGAGCGCCCGTGAAGTTCGGGCAAATTGCGACCGAAGCCGCGGCTCAGGCGTAAGAGGCTGGCCGAAAACGAACACACGCAAAGCATTCGGGACGATGGACTACAAGGAAGGAGCCTACAAGGTGCGGGATCTGGGTCTGGCCGAAGCGGGCCGGAAGCGGATCGAGTGGGCCGAAAGCCGCATGCCCGTGCTCATGCACCTGCGCGAGCGCTATAGCAAGACGCAGCCGTTCAAGGGTTACAAGATCGCCGGCTGTCTGCACGTGACCAAGGAGACGGCCGTGCTGATCGAGACGTTCAAAGCCTGCGGTGCCGAGGTGGCCTGGAGCGGCTGCAACCCGCTTTCGACGCAGGACGACATTGCCGCCGCGCTGGCCGTGGCCGGTGTCGAGATCTACGCCTGGCACGGCCAGACCGTCGAAGAATTCTACTGGAGCATCGAGCGCACGCTGGACAAGCCCCCGCACCTGACGCTCGACGACGGCGCCGACCTGATCTTCACCGTCCATCACAAGCGCCCGGATCTGGCACAGCACATCATCGGCGGCTCGGAGGAGACGACCACCGGCGTCAAGCGGCTGCGCGCCATGGCCGCCGACGGCAAGCTGCTCTACCCGGTCTTTGCCGTCAACGACGCCGAGACGAAGTGGGACTTCGACAACGTCTACGGCACGGGTCAGTCCACGATCGACGGCATTCTGCGGGCCACGAGCGTCCTGCTGGCCGGTAAGAACTTCGTGGTGGCCGGCTACGGTCACTGTGGCCGGGGCGTCGCCATGCGGGCACGTGGCATGGGCGCCAACGTCATCGTCACCGAAGTGAAGCCCACGGCGGCCCTGAAGGCCGTGCTCGACGGCTTCCGCGTGATGCCCATGGACGAGGCCGCCGAGATCGGCGACATCTTCGTGACGGCCACCGGCATGAAGGATGTGATCCGCGGCCGCCACTTCCGGAAGATGAAGGACGGGGCCATTGTGTGCAACACGGGCCACTACGACGTGGAACTGAACCTGAAGGAACTGGCCGAGCTGGCCGTGCGCGTGCGTGAGGTCCGGCCCAACAACAAGGAGTACCTGCTCGAAAACGGCCGCCGCATCTACGTGCTGGCCGACGGCCGTCTGGTCAACCTGGCTGCGGCCGAGGGGCATCCGTCCGAGGTCATGGACATGAGCTTCGCCAACCAGTTCATGGCGCACCTGATGCTCGTCGAAAAGCACAAGGCGGGCGAAAAGCTGCCGCCGCAGGTGATCGATCTGCCTGAAGAACTGGACCAGGAGATCGCCCGCATCAAGCTGGAAACGATGGGCATCCGGATCGACACGCTCACCGACGAGCAGCAGGCCTACGCCACCGACTACACGGCCGGCACCTGAGGCCGATCAGCTACGAACCTTTTCAGGGCCATCCCGATGGATGGCCCTTTTTTATTGGTCAACAGGAGGTTTCAGGCGACAGAGCCGGTAGAGGGCGGCCTCTTCGTCGGGCGTGAGCGGACGCCAGTGGCCGGGCTCCAGGCCGTCGAGGCGCAACGGCCCGATGGCCACGCGGACCAGCCGAAGCGTGGGGTGTCCCACGGCGGCCGTCATGCGGCGTACCTGCCGGTTTTTGCCTTCCCGGATGGAAATCTCCAGCCAGTAGGTGGGCACCGTCTTGCGGTAGCGAATGGGCACAGGGCGCGGCGGCAACTCCGGCGGCTCGATGCGGCGCACGCGGGCCGGACGGGTCCGATAGCCGCCTGCGATCACCACGCCCTCGGCCAGACGCCGGAGCGCCTCGTCGTCGGGAATGCGCTCGACCTGCGCCCAGTAGGTGCGCCAGTGCCCGTACCGCGGGTGTAACAGCCGGTACTTGAGCAACCCGTCGTTGGTGAGCAGCAGCAGCCCTTCGCTGTCCATGTCCAGTCGCCCGACCGGATAGACGTCTGGCACGTCAATGTAATCCTTGAGCGTCGGGCGTCCTTCCCGATCGGTGAACTGGCTCAGGACGCCGTAGGGCTTCCAGAACAGAATGTGTCGGACCGGTTTGCGCATGAACCCGCTTCGCCATTTTTTATCCGCACCTTAAACGGCCGGCGCGTTCATCGGTTGAACCCGGCACGGGCTGGTTCGTATCAGCCGCCTGGCTCTGCATCCTTTCGAATTCAGCCGACCGTTTGCCATGCGACGCGCCCTTCCACTGCTGGGATTGCTGCTGTTGCCGTTGATCGAAGTCGGGTGTTCACAGAATGCCCATTCCGAAAAGCCGGAGCCGGCCGCGCCTCAGGTGGTGGCCGATACCGTGGATGTGCAGACGCAACTCTACCGCTCGCGGGAGACGGCCATCACGCGGGCCGTGCGCGAGGTCTCGCCGGCCGTGGTCAGCATCAACGTGCTGGAAGTGCAGCGTGTGCTGTATCGCGATCCGTTTGCCGACTTTTTCAACGACCCGATCTGGGAGTTCTTCTTCGGAGGGCCGCGCTCGCGCATCATCGAACGCCAGATTCACGCGATCGGCTCGGGCTTTATCATCTCGCCGGACGGCTACATCGTCACGAACGACCACGTGGTGGGGAATGCCACAAAGATTACCGTCTCGTTCCCCGACGGCCGGGCCATGGATGCCGAGCTGGTGGGTACCGATCCGGTCACGGACATTGCGCTGCTGAAGGTGAACCCGGACCGGCCGTTGCCCTACCTGCGCTTCAGCAGGAGCGAGCCGATCGTGGGCGAATGGGTGATCGCGCTGGGCAATCCGTACGGGCTGTTCGAGGCGGCCCCGCCGACGGTGACGGTGGGCGTGGTCAGTGCGGTGGGACGCAACCTGCCCGCCCAGAACGGCCGGCTCTACCGCGACATGATCCAGACCGACGCGGCCATCAACCAGGGCAACTCGGGCGGACCGCTGGTGAACGCGCTCGGCGAGGTGATCGGCATGAACGCGGCCATTTATACGGAAACGGGCGGCTCGGTGGGAATCGGCTTCGCCATTCCGGCCGACAAAATCCAGCGCATTGTGGCCGAGTTGAAGGAGAAGGGCTACGTGGACCGCTCCTACTACACGGGCCTGTACGTGCGGGATCTGACGCCGCGGATTGCCCAGGCGCTGGGCGCGCCCGATACGCGCGGCGTGTTTGTGACCGACGTCGATCCCGGCTCGCCCGCCGACGAAGCCGGTCTGCGGCCCTACGATGTGATCAGATCGTTTGGCGGCACGCCCGTCGCCAACAGCGACGACCTGCGGGCCCGACTGTTCGACTTCCGGCCCGGCGACCGCGTGCAGGTGGAGGTGCTGCGCGAAGGAAAGCGCCTGTCGCTGGAAATGCGCATCGGACGCCAGGAGTCGTCGCGATGAACAGGTACACGACGCTGCTGCTGGGGCTGGTGTTGCTGCTGGCGGGGTGCTTTCCGTCGTCGTGCCGCCGCGAAGAGCCCACGGCGCTGCTCCCGTCCGATTCGCTTTCGCGTCAGGTGGCGGCCACCGTGCCCTTCGACACGCTGCGGCCGTGGTGGCGCGTCTCGGCCTCCGAGGCGCTGCCGCTCAAGCGCCCCCGCACCGTGCAGTTTGGCCCCGACGGCCTGCTCTACGTCAGCGATGCCGAGCGGCATTTGCTGGCCGTGCTCGACACGACCGGCGCGTTGCGCGACACGCTGCGGCCGGCCGGGGTGCGCTATCCGTACCTGGCCGGCTTCCGGAGCGATACGCTGGTGGTGCTGGCGCCCGAGGCCCGGGAGCTTGTGCTGATCGCCCGACGCCGTGTGGTGCAGCGGTTGGCGCTACCGGCCGAGCTGCCCGACCGGGCGCTGCTCTATGCGGCGGCCACGCTGGACGGCTACTACGTCAAGGCCGTCCGCGAAGGACAGGGCGGGCTGCTGATGCAGCTCGACCGGCAGGGGCACGTCGTGCATCGGCAAAAGCTCCCCGAACCCTACTGGCGCTACGCCGGGTTTGTGCGTCCCCAGGGCGAGGTGCTGCTGAGTCTGGCCGGCTTCCGGCCCGTAATCGACCGCTGGTGGCCCGACGGCCGGCTCGACACGCTGGCGCTCGTGGGCTTCGATTCGCCCATGCTGGCCCGAAGCCGGGCGTTCCTTGTGGGGGAGGTGCACGAGGCGCCGCTGCTCACGTCGTCGGCCGTGCCCGTCGATTCGCTGCTTTTCGTGCTCAACCTGCGGCCCGGCTGGGTGCAGATCGACGTGTACGGCCTGCGCGACGGCCGGCTGCGTCACCGGCTGATTCCTCCGGAGCAGCGCCTGAATCGCCGGTTTTACCCGCACGATCTGGCCGTGCAGTGCCGGGACGCTTCGTGCCTGCTGGTGGTGGTGCTGAACGATCCGGATCCCCGGATCGTGGCCTATCGCTGGGAACGGTAGGGGAACAGTGCCGCAACGTGACCGTGCTACCTAACCTGCTGCATGCTTTAATCGATCACCGGGAGCCATGGGACAGGTGCTGACCGAACTAAAGACGCTGGGGGACCTGAAGGAGGCAGGCTATCGGCCGCTGTCGGTCAAGGACGAGCTGCGCAAGAACCTGATCGCCAAACTGCGGCGCGGCGAGGAGATCTTTCCCGGAATCATCGGCTACGAACGGACCGTCATTCCCCAGATCCAGAACGCCATTCTGGGGCGGCACGACATGATCCTGCTCGGGCTGCGCGGCCAGGCCAAAACGCGCATCATCCGGATGCTTCCCGAGCTGCTCGACGAATACATCCCGATCATCAAGGGCAGCGAGGTCAACGACAATCCGTTTGCTCCGATCTCCAAATACGGTCGCGAGATGGTGGCCGACATGGGCGACGATACGCCCATCGAATGGCTCCATCGAAGCCGGCGCTATGCCGAAAAGCTCGCCACCCCCGACACGACCATCGCCGACCTGATCGGCGACATCGACCCCATCAAGGCGGCCAACCAACGGCTGACCTACGCCGACGAAGAGGTCATCCACTTCGGCCTGATTCCCCGCACGAACCGGGGCATCTTCGCCATCAACGAGCTACCCGACCTGCAGCCGCGCATTCAGGTGGGCCTGCTCAACATCCTGGAGGAGCAGGACATTCAGATTCGCGGCTTCAACATTCGCTTTCCGCTCGACATCCTGCTCGTTTTCACGGCCAACCCGGAGGACTACACGAACCGCGGCAACATCATCACGCCGCTGAAGGACCGCATCGACAGCCAGATTATCACGCACTATCCGAAGACGATCGAGATCGGCATTGCCATCACGCAACAGGAAGCCTGGCAGGAGCGCGACGGGCAGGTGCGCGTGCACGTGCCCTACTTCTTCCGGGAGATCATCGAGCAGATCGCCTTTGAGGCGCGCCAGAGCGAGTACGTGGATCAGAAGTCCGGCGTGTCGGTGCGCATGACGCGGGCGGCGCTCGAATGCCTGATCTCGGCGGCCGAGCGGCGGGCCCTGCTGAACGGCGAGGCGGAAACCACCGTGCGCCTCAGCGACCTGCTCTTCGTGGAGCCGGCCATCACCGGCAAGATCGAACTGGTGTACGAAGGCGAGCAGGAGGGCGTGCAGAACGTGGCCCGGATGCTTGTCGGGCGTGCCGTCAAGGCCATCTTCCCGCGTTACTTCCCGGATCCGGCCAACCGCAGGGAGGGGCGGGCCGTCTACCAGCCCATTCTGGACTGGTTCGCGAAGGGCGGGCAGGTGGAACTGACGCCCGAGCTTCCCTTCGACGAGTACGCCCGCCGGCTGGATGCCGTGGAGGGACTCTGCGCGCTCGTGCAGCGCTACACGCGCCCGGCCACGCCGGCCGAGACGGCTTCGATGATGGAGTTCGTGCTGGAGGCGCTCCACCAGCACTCGCTGCTCGGCAAGGATCTGCTCGACCAGGAAACCCGCTACAGCGACATCATGGGCTCGATGCTCTCGTCGCTGGGCCGGGACGACGACGAAGAGGACGAAGACGACGAATTCTTCCGCCGCTACCGATGAAAGCCCCCGCGACGGACCTTGCGTTTCGCATTCGCGAGGCGACCCCGGACGACGCCGAAACGCTTGTCGAATTGATTCTGGAGCTGGCCGACTACGAAAAGTTGCGCCACGAAGCCCGGCCCGACCCCGAGGCGCTTCGGGCGCACCTGCACCCGGACGCTTCGCCCCGCTGCGAGGCGCTCCTGGCCGAAGATCCGGCGACCGGCGAGGCGCTGGGCTTTGCCCTTTTCTTTGCGAACTATTCAACCTTTCTGACCCGCTGGGGCATTCATCTGGAAGATATTTACGTACGTCCGGCCTACCGGGGGCGCGGGATCGGATTTGCGTTGCTGAAGCGCGTGGCCGAAATTGCCGTCGCGCGCGGCGCGAAGCGGCTGGAGTGGCAGGTACTCGACTGGAACGAGCCGGCGCTTCGCTTTTACCGGAAGCTGGGCGCACGCCCGATGCGGGAATGGATCACGATGCGGCTGAGCGGCGAGGCGCTGGAGCGGCTGGGACAAGGCGGAACGGACGTGTGAGGCTACTGGCAACCTTCGATGGGCACCAGCCGACCGTCGGGCGCGATGCGCTCGCACCGCTCCGGCGGACGCGTGGGAAAGCGCTCGATCGGTACGTCGGGGTCCCGGTCGCGCGGCACGTAGTGCGTATGGTTGCCGTGCGGAACTTCGTAGTAAGGACGACGGCTGAACAGATCGAGTGCGTCGGCCACGGCCAGCAGCACGAACAACAGGATAACCAGCCCGAGAATCCAGCGACCCCAGCGCATAGACGCCTGCATGTGCGGGTGAAAACCTGCTCTGCTAATGGTCAAGCGGACGAGCAGGTTTCGAGGGCGAAAGGGATTTCCGTAGTTTCTGACACGAACCCAACGAAAATAAACGACCATGGACAGACATCCGATCTGGTTTAACGGCAAGCTGGTGCCGTTCGAAGAGGCGAAGATCCACGTGCTCTCGCACGTGGTGCACTACGGTTCGTCGGTGTTCGAGGGAATTCGCTGCTACAACACGGCGCGGGGGCCGGCCGTCTTCCGGTTGCGGGAGCACATGCGGCGGCTGCTCGACTCGGCCCGGATCTATCGCATGGAGGTCCCTTACACGCTGGAAGAACTGGAAGCGGCCGCGCTCGAAACCATCCGCGCCAGTGGCCTGAAGGCCTGCTACATCCGGCCCGTGGTCTTTCGGGGAATGGGAAGTCTGGGCGTCAACCCGCTGAAAAACCCGGTCGAAGTGGCCATTGCGGTCTGGGACTGGGGTGCCTACCTGGGCGATGAAGCGCTGGAGCAGGGCGTGGATGTGCAGGTGAGCACCTGGAACCGGATGGCGCCCAACACGCTGCCCGCCATGGCCAAGGCCGGCGCCAACTACGCGAACGCGGCGCTGGTCAAAATGGAGGCCGTGCTCAACGGCTACTCCGAGGGCATCATGCTGTCGGTGGACGGCTACGTGGCCGAGGGCAGCGGCGAAAATCTGTTCCTGGTGCGGGACGGCATCATCTACACGGCACCGCTGACGCTGTCGATCCTGCCGGGCATCACGCGCGATGCGGTCATCACGCTGGCGCGCGATCTGGGCTACACGGTGATCGAGCAGCCCATCCCGCGCGAGGCGCTCTACATTGCCGACGAGCTGTTCTTCACGGGTACGGCCGCCGAGATCACGCCGATCCGTTCGGTCGATCGCTATACGATCGGCCAGGGGCGGCGTGGCCCGGTGACCGAGGCCCTGCAGCGGGCGTTCTTCGAGATCGTCCGCGAGGGCAGGGATCCCTACGGCTGGCTGACGTTCGTCGAGGTCCCCCGCGAGGCAAGCGTTTCCTCCTGAGCCATGGCCCAGGGTCCGCTGACCGAACTGGGACGCTGGCTGCTGCTGATGGGCGTCGTGCTGGTAGTGCTGGGCGGGTTGCTGCTCCTGCTGGGGCGACTGCCTCAGTTGCCTTTCGGTCGTCTGCCCGGCGACTTCAGCTGGGAGAAGGGCAACTTCCGCATCTACTTCCCGCTGGGCACGATGCTGCTGGTCAGCCTGGTGCTGACGATCCTGCTCAATCTGCTGCTTCGGCTCTTTCGCTGAAGGGCAGCGCTTCGGCACCGGCCGCCGCCCGCTCGATGAGCGCGTGGGCCAGTTCCCGGCCCAGGTAGGCGTCGATGAGCCAGTGGGCCAGGTAGATGAGCGGTGTGATGGCTATGGCGATGGCGAACTTGTAGCCGTAGTTGAACAGCGTAATGGCCAGAATCTGCGGAAAGGCAAGCTGGCCGGCAAAGGCGACCGACAGCACCACCAGCGTGTCGATGAACTGGGATCCGAACGTCGAGCCCGTCGCCCGTAGCCAGAGCCAGCGGCCGCGTGTCAGGCGCCGCAGCCAGTGGAACAACGTGATGTCGGCGAGCTGGCCCAGCAGGTAGGCCGTCAGGCTGCCCAGGATGACCCGTCCGGTTGCCCCGAAGACCGTCTCGAAAGCCTCCTGCGGGACGGGGGAGATGTCGGCCGCCGGTACGGCAATGGCCAGTCGGAGCAGGGCAAACTCGAACACAACCATTCCCATTCCGACCATCGTCACGAACCGAATGCCCTTCTTGCCGAAGTACTCGTTCATGATGTCCGTGACGATGAACGTGATGGGAAAGGCCAGCACGCCGGCCGTCATCACCACCTCGTCGAA
>Ga0065724_100098_pt1 | contig 18851 bp, 14 predicted proteins | sample TheenrcSG05JP960_FD_59111 | JGI IMG/M metagenome (GOLD analysis project Ga0065724, IMG submission 59111) | Thermophilic enriched microbial communities from mini bioreactor at UC Davis - Sample SG0.5JP960 | ecosystem: Engineered > Solid waste > Grass > Composting > Bioreactor | place: USA... | reverse complement strand
GGTGAGTTTCATGAGGCCGCTCCGATTATCGTGGCGATTACAGAGTATCCCTATTTTCCGGATAAGTTCTCGTACCCGAGTATCCCATAACCATCATTGATTTTATCAAAAAGAGTGAGCAAGAACAAATATGGCCGTGCGTCACCTTTAAGATGTCCGGAGATTCCGAATGTTATCGGTTGGTCGGCAAATTCCATGTGAATCCATTGAACTGATACACTAACTTGAGCGCCTCTTTCATGTAGCAGTCTGGGTGGCTCTGGCTGCCAGCTTAGCACCGCATGAGCAACTTGGGGAATCCCTCTCGTTCTTCAATGGCGTCATTTGTAATATAATTCCAAAGGCATTAGATTGCCGACAGGCTTAAACCCTAACGAGAATCACCGTCGATGTCCGCCCCGAACCTGTTGCCCACGCTGAAGCCCGCTGAGCACGGCGAGACGGCCCTGGTGCTGCTCTCCGGCGGACAGGACTCGACCACCTGCCTCTACTGGGCGCTGCACTACTTCCCGAAGGTCGAGGCCATCGGCTTCCACTACGGCCAGAAGCACGCCGTCGAACTCGAGCAGGCCCGCAAGATCGCCGAACAGGCCGGCGTGCCCTTCACCGTGCTGGACCTGCGCGGCCTGCTGCGCGGCAGCGCCCTGACCGAGCACAATCAGGACGTCTCGGCCACCCATCCGCTGGCCCCCCATCTGCCCGCCTCGTTCGTGCCCGGCCGCAACGCGCTGTTTCTGACGCTGGCCGCCAGCTACGGCTTCACGCGCGGCATCCACGATCTGGTCGGCGGCATGTGCCAGACCGACTACTCGGGCTATCCCGACTGCCGCCGCGCATTCATCGACGCCATGGAGCGGGCGCTTTCGCTGGCGCTCGACACGACGATCCGCATCCACACGCCGCTGATGTACCTGACCAAGGCCGAAACCTGGCGCCTTGCCCGTGAACTGGGCATTCTGGACGTGATCATCGAACTGGCGCACACCGATTACAACGGCGACCGCTCCGAGCGCCACGCGTGGGGCTACGGCCGGCTCGACAACTCGGCCTCGATCCTGCGCGCCTGCGGCTACGAGGAGGCGAAAGCCCGCGGCTGGCTCGACTGACCATGCGGAGCTATCGGGTCAAAGAGATCTGGAAGACGCTGCAGGGCGAAGGTTTTTTTGCCGGACGCCCGGCCGTGTTCGTGCGTTTTGTGGGCTGCAACCTGTGGTCGGGCTACGAACAGGATCGGGAGCGCGACGCCCGGCGCACGGGCGCCGACTGCCCGCGCTGGTGCGACACGGACTTTCGGAAGCAAGGCAGCCGCGCCTATACGGCCGACGAACTGGTGGCGGCCATGCAGGAGGTGGGCGGTCCGATTCGTTTCTGCGTGCTCACGGGCGGGGAGCCGCTGCTGCAACTCGACGCGGCGCTGATGCGCGCGCTGAAGGCGGCCGGGTACTTCGTGGCCATCGAGACGAACGGAACGATCAGTCTGCGCCAGGCCTGCACCGATCCGGAGACTGGCCAAGTCGTAGCGCCCGACTGGATCGTGTGCAGTCCGAAGCTGCCCGAGGATCGGCTGGCGCTGGAGTACTTCGACGAGCTGAAGCTGGTCGTGCCCGACTACCGGCCTGAGCAGTATGCACGTTTTGCGCGGCGGGCGCGCCCGCATCGGGTGGGCGGACGGCGCGTGCCGCTGCTGTGGCTACAGCCCGAGGACGGTCCCCGTCTGGCGGAAGCCCAGCGCTGCGCCGTCGAACTGGCGCTGGCCCATCCCGACTGGCGCGTCTCCGTCCAGACCCACAAAATCCTCGGCGTGCCGTAAGCATTTAGAGGCCCGTATGCCTCTCATACTGAGCCTTTGAGAAGGTGCACTTTCTCAAAAGTCACTCCTCCTGATCTATATTGAGAATATTGTGCGGTATATGGTAATTATAGTGGTGTTGTGCCACCATGCAGTTCCATCGTAGATCACAGGCATCACACGTCTCCTGAGGGGGTGGCTGCTCAGGTTCGGGCCATTCGCGCGTTTGAAGACGATCTATGATGGTATGCGCTGTACCATCGAACTCCGCAAGCGCAGCCTGTACAATTTCCGGTTGGAACTCAATCACGTAGAGCGCCTGAGGAGGGCGCTGTCCTTGCTGGAAGTGTTCGTCCTCCAGTAACTCATTGACAAAATAAAGAACAGCACGAGTCGGATATGCACCCGTTTTCTGACAATAGAGTTCGGCATACACCCGCATCTGCCAGATGTAGTCGTTTAGAATAGGGTTGCCATCAGGTGGCCTCCGCATCCCCTTGTAATCCCAGATTTCCACATTGCCCTCCTCATCATGTCTGAGCACATCGACGACCCCTTCCAGTATATAATCGTCTCGATTCGTCTCCAGATGGCATTCTGTATCAATCACCAGCGGATAAAGATTTGGTCCCTCCAGTTGATTAAAACGCCGAATTACTTCCAGTGCATTGTCCTGAGAGGCGCGTGAGCGAGGACGAATTCCGCGCGCCACCAGCGCATCATGTACCTCGTTAAAAAACTCCTCGATTTCATGATCACCGGGCATCTGATTCGTTTCCTCGTAGAACCGGTGGGCCATATCAAGGACCTGATGAACAATCGTCCCGAAATAGATCTGAGTGGTTCTGCTCGGGACGAATCTTTCGTGACGAAAGTATCCGTACTGTCGCATGCAGCGCCGAGCCGCCAAGATATCTGCCGTCATGCTGAGTCGCGGTCGGAATGTTACCGGATGCGGCTCGGGGATCAGTCCTTGCAACTCGTCAAACATGGTTCTACACCTCAATTGTATGATTCAAGAGGAATTTCGGATTCCCTCCTTTAGCTACATTACCATTGCACAGTTGATTTTGACTACCAACGACAACCAGTAGATACTGCGCTCTAGAATAGGCCACATAGAAAAGGCGCACTCCGTCCATTAGGACTTTCTGCTCAGGATCAAGTTGCTCAAAATCGGGTACCGGATCATCGTAAAACTGCGCCAGTTCCTGCTCCAGATGGTGGATCACGTCGGGTTGCGCGTTATAACGGATGCTGTCCACAATAACTACAGGAAACTCCAGACCCTTTGCCTGATGAATGGTCATGATTGGAACCATTCCAAGTGGCGCAATCACATTTTCGTCTTCAGCGTCAGAAATTCCATTTTTTATGTATCCAATAAACATATAATAGAATTTATTCAGCCATTGCTGAGCTATCTGACCATTCTCTATAGGAATCCGGGCAAGTTGTTGTCCTCCGTTTGTCGGGGTTGTCAGAAAAGCCTCAAGTAGAGCAGTTAACTGTCCCAACCGTTGCCTGCGAACAGGATCATTCTGGAAATCAGAAAGAGGAGATAGCGCGAGGAGCATGTAGACTACTTCCAGAATGTTCGCTATATGGCCAACTTCTGTTTCTTCAATCAGCGCTCGTTGATCATGAACAAAATTGGCAAGCGGTGTATTGTTGCAATTCTCATTAAAATATTGCATCCATCCATTTACCATTTGTTGATATGGCGGCGGACAGTTATCTAGATAAGGATCTAATAGAGAGAGCAGAGCTCCAAGAAATATGACAACTTCTTCCTGTTCCAGAAAAGTTCGTCCTCGAGGATTATAACAGGGAATTCCAAGTTGATTCAAAGCCTGTACGTATGGTCCGGCATTATAGCGATTTTCTCTAGTGCTGTAAAATAAAAAGCAACACTGATTGTAGTCATGAATAATGTTATTATGCACCAGATAATGAATAAACCGGGCAACTCTTTCAGCTGTCTCAGGCACGGTTTCGCCTATAATACGCACAACGGCCGGGTAATTCTGATTGATTCCGCTGGCTGCAACGATCTCCGGTTTCTCAGCTCGTGCACCGGGAAGATGAGCTACCCCAAAAGAATTTATGAATTTATTGATAAAATCAACTATTTCTTCATGTGATCTAAAGTTATGAACCAGATAGTAGGTTGTAGCTTCCTGGTTCAGGTAATGCTGGCAACTGCTCGGGAAACGGATAATACACTCCACCGTGCCCCCACGGAATCGATAAATCGCCTGATCATCGTCGCCAACGACTACGAGGTTGGCAGGACGCTTACCCTCGACCAGTTTCATGTAGATACGTTCCTGAATACGGTTTGTGTCCTGATATTCGTCAACCAGTACCCATTGCAGACTTTGGCGAAATTCTTCTCCCTGAGGTGTATTCAGGAATTCCAGAAAGAACCGCTGCAGATGCGCAAAATCACATCGATGGTAATTGTTCAACTGCTCCACATAGTGCTCATATGCTCGTGCGAGTCGATACCAGGGAAACCCTGCTTCTTGCATTGCTTCTATATTCACATGGTCTTCGACCATGCGATTCAAAAGTACCATCAGTTTCCGAACCTTTTGCCATCTTGTATCCACAGGACCGCACCAGGGAGCATTGGCCAGGTGCTCCCAGAATTCCCGAATCTCCTGATTGTTGTTGATAATAAAAGACTGAACGTACGGGTGCTGTGCGTATAGAAACAGTGCCTGTTGATACTCATCCATCAGCAGGCGGTTGCGATATGGACCATAGCGATAGCGCAGCAGAATATCATTGGCCAGTTCGTGCAGCGTGCCCAGGTGAATCCGGGTAATATCTGGATCAGGTAATTCAATCCCATTATCCTCAGCCCACGCACGCAAGTGCTGTGCATATTGCAGAATGCGTTCTTCCAGATTCAGAGCTGCTTTCCGGGTGAAAGTAGTAACGAAGATCGCTTCTGGCGCCACCCCATCTCTGTAGAGCAGACGCAGTACAAAAAGCGTGATCATCAACGTTTTGCCAGAACCTGGTCCTGCCAGTACCCGAGCTGGTCCTTCCGAGTGATTTATGATGGCGATCTGCTCTTCGGTAAGTTCGACGCCGAGCTGCTGCGTAACGAAGTCAACGATGTTCCAGTCGTTCATGGTCGTATGGTACGTTGCGTGGAAAATTATTCCCTGAGAGATCGGAAGAAGCAGCATTCATGAGTGCCGAAGGCCTCCGCTGCCTCCAGAAAAGCGTAAGGGACAATCAGTTCATAGAGATTGGTGGTCAAAAAATATGCCGATCCCTTTGCTCAAAGGGCCAGCACGCCCTGGTATCCTGTGGATGCAGGGATTACTCTCGACATCCAGGCTTCAAGTTGGTGATAAAACACGTAGGTGTTGTGGAAGCCCCGGCGACGATTACGGTTATTCCCGCGGAAAATAATTACCTCGATGCCCCATTGCTTGCAGATTCGACAGGGACACTGTTTCCAGGGTCTATCCTCCAACGTCTCCCGATAGGCATCAGCCATAAACTTACGCCCCGGTTGCGTCAGATGATGATAATCTGCAAGAAGGCTCAGGACTTCTTTCGGATCACCTTTTTTCTGATCAAAATCTCTAAGTGTGCTTAGCAGTCGGTCCTCCAGCGCCTGCACTTTGCGCTGTTGTGCAGGAGAGTGATTGCTACGGGTAGCATCCGGCACCCGCAGTGCTGCGTATTTTTTTCCAGAAAGCGTCCAATAGTTGTTGCGCGCGTCCAACCAGGCGCTTCGCAGAGGGGAGGCGCTATCGATTGAAGCTATTTTCAACTGCAGGAGATGCGGCGTAATTTCCGGGCGGGCAATACCGAAAAGGTGTATGCGAACCTGTTCCGGCACCACGTCGCGGACGGCCTGCACGATACGCAACAACTCCCCGCTGCGCCGCCGTACGAGACCTCCCAACGCTATGTATCTATAGCCCATGGCCACAGTCTGCCGCGCAGCTTCTCGATAAGACAGCGCATCCCATCCCTGCACGGCACCGACCGGTTCCCAGTTTAATCCACGGGCCCTGTGTTCTTTTAGAAACTCACGGGCATTCTCCAGGGTGAGTTCATATCGAAATCGTGCTTCTTCAATACTTTTTGCAAAGGGCACCAGATGGTCAACCGAAACGCCGTAGGTAAATCCCAGTCGGGTATAATAGTCGAGCACATCATCTGTCGTGTAGGGCGGTCTGTCCGCAGCAGCGTACCCGAACGCCCCACAGTCGCCCATCACGGGAAAATCCAGAGGAAGTCGAAGATAACGATGAATTCCACCCTCAGGGATCAGACGCTCCAGTAGTTGGCGCTTGGCAGCACTCTTTTCGATTACCTCCCGGGAAACAAGCACGCCATCATAGCAGGGGTGACCATAGATCTGATGGGCAAATACTTCCCCGGCCCATCCGCCCGCATTGCGCCGCTCCTCGCGTACAAAATCATAATCGGGATCGACGCGGTCATCCCAGTCCGGAATAAAGTACTTCAACGGCCGTCGGGCAGACTGCTCCTTCCAGTTATCAGGAATCTGCAATACTACGTCTATGCTGGAACCACAACACATAGCTAAGCCAACTCAAACAGATGAAGTTGCTCAGATTCTGGCTCCCGGACTTTTTCGAGCAGGGCAAGAACGTCTGTTTCCGGCCGCATCAAGTGCTCTACATCGCGCGTGTCTTTCAGGTAAATCAGAAGCCGCGCGGCAAGCAATCCCTTTAGACTGATCAACGGTGTGCGAAACCGCCGCGCTTCCGCCTGAGTGAGTACCACCGTTTTTACATGGGCAACTTCTGGCACCAGCAAACTCGATCTACGACTGCAGAAAAAAAGCGTCGGAGCTTTGATTTGAGTTTTCGGATGGATACCGGCGGCGTCAAGATACGCATGCCCCAGCAACACGACATTTAGATCAGACGGTTGCATCAGCCATGCCGCAACTTGATCCGGCACTTCCAACTCCTTCGCCCAGACGCGACGTTCCTCCTCCCCCATCTCTGAGAAGGATATCTCGTAGGGGATCAGCGGCGTGTTCTCCGATACCAGTCCAAAACCGGCGGAAAGAATCCACACCTCCGGAGTCAGCCCGCCTTGATGCCGCAGCGCAGTCACTGCCCTCATGAGCAGCATGTGCTGTCGTCCGGCGTAGAGCCTGCCAGCTGGCATACGCCAGCTTCTGAGCGCCGCCATTCGTCGCGCAAGGTGTTCCTTGCCCTTTTTGAAATCCGCCCACGTGATCCAATCAGGAGCGCGTACAGCCTTGGCAGCTGTGCAGGAAGTCAGCAGGCGTACCTTCATTTGGGAATGCTGTCTGGATTTTATAGGGAAGCTACAACAGGCACAAAGAGAAAATCAATTTTGAAGATAGAGTGAATATAGATTCGTCAGGGAGCTCGCCGCTTAACGGAACGTTGTGTTTTAAAATTTAAAATACCTCAAAATTTCCGATGTCTTCAGCCTTTTCATGCCGCGCCCTGAGGGCTTTTCAGACTGATTTCGAGGTTTACCTCTTCTGCCTTCCGGCGTCAAAACTGCTCCAGGTGGCCAGTCTTTCCCCTCTGCAGCGCAATGCAAATGGTGAACTGGAAGGATATCAACGCCCGGCAATTCGCCGCCATATTCAGGAGATTGCCGACTATCTTTCAGGTGATCAGGTACTTTTCCCCAACAACCTGATTCTGGCGCTGAAACCCTGCGTAACCTTTCGGCCCGATCGACGGAGCAAACCAGAACACGGAGTTACACACGGGCGTCTTTTCTTCCCGGATTCGCCGGATCCTGTTGCATGGATTGTAGACGGACAACAACGGGCGTTGGCACTCCGTCAGAGTGACCAGAAACTACTACCAGTCCCTGTTTCTGCTTTCATCAGCGACAGCATCCATCTGCAACGCGACCAATTCCTCCGCATCAACAATGCGCGCAAGTTACCCCGTGATCTCTTACATGAACTGCTTCCCGCCGTCGAGACGCCCTTGCCCGATCGTTTACAATTTCGTCGCATACCTTCTTTGCTCTGTGACTGGCTGAATAGTCGTCCTGAATCCCCCTTTTATGGACTGATTCGCCGCGCCTCAACTGCGCGCAGCGAGCGCCGGCAAAAACCTGTGAAAGACACGGCCTTGCTGCTTGCCATTGAAGAAAGCATAACACGCCCATCCGGAAGTCTCTTCACTTACGTGAATCTGGGCACAGGAGAGGCAGACTTAGAGGGCATGTACGAAGAACTGAAATCGTACTGGAATGCAGTACGCGAGGTATTTCCGGAAGCATGGGGACTACCTTCCAGAAAGAGCAGACTGATGCACGGAGTGGGCATAAGGGCGATGGGACACTTTATGGATCGCCTGGCGCGGAAGGCGCCCCGAGAAATTCAAAAGCGACATGCCTATTACAGGAAGGCGCTACTTGACATAGCACCGGCCTGTCGCTGGACAGAAGGTTTCTGGGAAGATCTGAATCTGGCCTGGAACGCTTTGCAAAACACTCCCCAGCATATTCGAATGCTGTCGCACTGGCTTGATACCCATTATCTCCAGTTATGAAGTTCTTCTTTCCGGACAGTCTCGATGCTATCGACCCGGGTTATGATTTTTCGCAGGAAAGACATTCTTCGACCCGCGTTCGACTACGGACGGACCGTTTCGCCCATGAGGTACTCCCTCGCTCTCCATATGACGGTCTGTTGCTTTCCCTGAACATGGTGGAAAATGCACAGGGAAATCAGCGCTATACAGAAGCCCAACGCCATCGCCTTCGCCGCGAAGGAGTACACACTTTTTTTAGACTCCGAAACGCTAACGGACGCCTACTGGAAGCGATGGGGGACTGTGGAGCCTTTGCATACGTTAAGGAAGAAACTCCCCCTTTTACGGTAGAGCAGGTGCTCGACTTTTATGCCGATCTGCGTTTTGACTATGTGCTTTCGATAGATCACGTAATTCCGGGACACCTATCGTCAGGCAGAAGGCGCAAACGTCCACCAACCAGCTGGAGGCGTCGCCAGGAAATCACGCTTACCCTGGCGCGGGACTTCTTGCACGAACATCGAAAACGCAAATTGACTTCGGTCCCTATAGGAGTAGTTCAGGGCTGGGATGCCCGTTCCTACACTTATGCTGCTGCGGAATTGCAGAAAATGGGCTATAATTACATTGCTCTTGGAGGTCTTGCGGCGCTTCCGGTTGAGATAGGGCTCGAGATTGTGCATGCGATCAATACAGTGCGACATCCTTCCACACGCTTGCACCTGCTTGGCGTCTCGCCGCTCAGTTACTTTTCAGAATTCGCACAAGCCGGGGTATTCAGCTTCGACACAACCTCTCCTCTGCGCCAGGCTTTTCTATCGGCCCGGGACAACTACCATACACTCTGGGGCGCCACCTATCCTGCCCTGCGCGTTCCACAGGTGACAGGCAACGCTACACTCAGGAAAAGAATTCAGCTGGGACACCTTTCGAGTGCGCATGTAAAACGCCTGGAAAAAGCCTGTATGGAGGGGCTTCGCGCATTTGATGCCGGGCGCATTTCGCTCGCCGAGGTGCTTGAAGCATTGGTCACCTACGAAGCGCTGTTCAACGGACGCGACCATCGAGACTGTTATCGAAAAACGCTGGAAGAGCGCCCCTGGGAGAGGTGCCCCTGCCCGCTTTGCAAAGAACTTGGTATCGAAATCATGCTGCTCAGAGGTCTTGAACGCAACAAACGTAGAGGCTTTCACAACCTGTACGTTTTTGCTCATCAGTTAAACAAAATTCAAGCCCACCATGTACACTAACCACCTGCGCTTCCCTGCGCTTTCGTTTTGTCAGAAAAACGGCCGGCGTCTCTTTGCTTTTGCAGCACCCGGCAATCAACTCTCGGGTTTTTTAACCGTGTCACGCATTGCCAGAAATGAGGCGTATCAGACCACTGGCTACCAACGACCGGAGATTCTCACCCATATTGAAGAAATCAAAGCGTATCTTCGGTCGGAAAAGGCCATGCTGCCCAACGCATTGGTGGTGGCCTTTGAGCAGAGCGTTACCTTCGAACCCATTAGCCCGGGCAACTTTTTTGGAGAACTGGTCATTCCGATTCAGCCGAATGTGCCGGAGCACCGAAAGCCCGGATGGGTGGTCGATGGCCAGCAACGAATGGCGGCACTCCGCGAAGCTGTCGATGAAAGTTTCCAGGTTTGCATCATCGCTTTCATCGTTGAAGAGCCCAACGAACCGCAGGAGCAATTTGTATTGGTCAACGCCACACGACCTCTGCCTAAAAGTTTGATCTATGAGTTGCTGCCCGAATTAAAAAGCCCACTTCCTTCCTTTCTGCAGCGGCGACAACTCCCTGCATCCCTTATGCAACGGCTGAACTTCGAGGAGGACTCTCCTTTTTACCTTCGAATTAAAATGCCTACCAATCCCGAAGGTGTCATCAAGGACAACTCGATCCTGCGCATGCTGGAAAACAGCTTGAGCGACGGAGCTCTATACTACAGTTCAAGAGACGGCAATACGGATCCCCTGGAAGTCGTCAAAACCTTCTGGCACGCTGTAGCTGAGGTGTTTCCTGAGGCCTGGGCACTACCCCCACAACGCTCCCGCCTGACCCACGGCGCCGGAATTGTAAGCATGGGGTTCATCATGGACGCGATTACGGACCGATACATTCGGCAGCACATGCCCACGCGAGACCAGTTTGTGGAAAACCTAGAGCCGCTCCGGGACATTTGTCGCTGGACTTCGGGGTACTGGGATTTCGGCCAGGGTAACCAACGCAAATGGAACGAAATTCAGAATACAAGCAAGGATATCAAGCTGCTGGCCAACTTTCTGATGATTTACTACCGGTCACGGGTGTGGAACCGGCCCGCCGAGACCCTTGAACACAACCATTGACATGTTCGGGTTCGCGCTTTACCTTCCTGACACACCTGAACATCCCTAAGCTCATGAAAGTTGCCAAGCGATTCCGCTGGGAAGCAGCCCACCGGCTCCCCTGGCATACGGGCGGTTGTCAAAACCTGCACGGTCATTCGTACCAGATGTGGGTAGAACTGGAAGGAGAACCCGATGAGCGTGGTATGCTCGTCGACTTCCATGATATCAAAGCACTCCTTCAACCGCTCGTAGAAGCCTGGGATCACGCCGTGCTTGTTGCTGAAAACGATCATGAACTACGCCAGGTCGTACAACAACTCGGTTCCAGATTCTTCGTGTTGCCCTATGACACCACCTCCGAAAATCTCTGCCGGTATGCAGCGGATTATATTGGACGCAAACTGGCAGAGATGCCAGAGCGCCATCGAATCACACGCATTCGCATTAGAGTCCAGGAAACGGAGACCTGTTATGGTGAACTAGAAGTGCCGGTCAGTCTCTACCTGAACGGCACGCCCCATTCCACTGCGCATGCGTCCAGGTAATTGCCGAGAAATCCAATGTTGATCGACGATGCATCCAGATAGTCTCCCTGATGTACAGAGCAGTCAGGATCTACGAGGCATTCCACTTCAGGAAGTTGGCGTTCGCGATCTGAAATACCCGATTCGCGTCCTTGATCGCAGGCGAGGTTATCAGGACACCGTGGCCACCATTTCCATGGCCGTGAGCCTGCCACATCACTTCAAGGGGACCCACATGAGTCGCTTCGTGGAGGTTCTAAACCACTACCACGATGAGTTCACGTTGCACACGCTACCCACCATTCTCGAAGAGTTGCGACGACGCCTTCATGCTGAGTCGGCGCGTATCGAAATTACATTTCCCTACTTTCTCGAACGATCCGCACCGGTTACCGGCCTTACGGCGCTTATGGATTACACCTGCACGTTTACGGGCTTCAGCTTCAACGGTCAGGATGACTTTATTCTGGGGGTTCGAGTACCCGTAACCAGTCTATGCCCCTGCAGTAAGGAAATCAGCGACTACGGAGCACACAATCAACGCGGGGAAGTGTTCATTCAGGTTCGCAGCGTTCGTGACGATCAGGGGAAACCGACCTTTATCTGGATCGAAGAGTTGGTAGACATTGCGGAAAGCTCAGCTTCCGCTCCGGTCTACCCGCTCCTGAAGCGTCAGGATGAGCGGTACGTTACCATGCAGGCTTACGATAAGCCGGCCTTTGTGGAAGATATCGCACGCGACGTGGCACTAAAACTAATGGAAGATCCGCGGGTAGCCTGGTTTGAGGTGATGGTCACCAACTTCGAAAGCATCCACAACCACAATGCCTACGCCCGCACCTCCTGGCAGCGGCCCTAGTTTCCCCTGGTCTCTTCGAGTGCTTTACGAAGCGCCTTGAGCATACTGGCTGACCCTTTGCCGGCAGGCTGAAGCAGCGGTCTATCTCCTCGATATGTCCTGATGATTCCGGTAGCCGCATGTTTGGCGCTGGCCACGGCCATGATGAAGAAGTCGGCGTTGCGGGCCATTTCACGCAATCGTTCACTACCCACTCGATCGCTGCTTAATTCCACGCGCACATCTGCGACCCGCTGCTCCAGAAACTCCTTAACCCGCCGAGCAGCTGATTCGGTCAGTGAATAGATGGCCACATACCTACCCTGAAGTTGCCCCCATACATCTACGTCTGCTGCATCTTCCTGTCCGTCAGGCGCGATTCCCTGCACAACTTCATCATGCGCCAGATCGCGAGCCAACAGGCATAGCAATCGCCTCTCTTCAGACGCCCATCTTCTACCGAATCGCTGACACATCGCTGTTGCTTCGACAAGCACGCGCAGACGCGTTTCTTCGTCAGGGCAGGGATGCGTAATAAGCATCTCCAGAAAATCTAACCAGATTACTGGATCTAAATAAGCTTGCAAACCTTTCAGGCGTTCAAGTAGTCCTCCCACAAAGAACTGATAGATGTCCCTGTCCAACCGCGTCTCAAGAACAGCTGACAGCAATTCCATAGCAAGAAACAGATCGCTGATCGACAGATGATTCAGCGTGAGTACCTGCATCAGGAGCACGCTGTACAGTTTGCCCAGGCGCACTGCTGGATAATTGTCGTTCTGCTTTAGCGATTTAAGCAGGTAGGGTAGTGCATTCACCAGAACATGTTGTCGCTCGCCGGAAAGATTATTGATCAGGCAAATACTCTGTTCGACGGGTTCAACCGAATCATCTGACCATAGATCACTCCCTTCTCTCGCCCAGGCCAGCATCTGCTCGGTATCCAGGGTTTCAGCATGTGCAAGGCGTTGGAGCCAGGAATACCAGGAGTCCGGTATCAGGTCTTTCGTGTAACCGGCAAGTTTACGTGCCAGATTATATGTAAAACGAACCTCTGGCGTGGCGTAGACTTGCTCCAGATCTTTCAGAAGGGTTAATGCATCTTCTGGTTTTCCCTGAATATGAAGGAAGAACTGAAGCCTTTCGAGCGCCTCTTCGTATCGCTGCTGCCTGAGGTACTGCCTTGCTACATCCAGTACACTTTCTGGCTCAAGTGTATCCTCCGCAATTTCTCCCAATGGTATCCATTGAGCAATCAACTCGGTACCTGCTCCATGACTTTTGCGCAATGCTTCATAGATGCGCTGCAGCCTAGAACTGTCTTCCTCCATTTTCGCATGAACAGCTAGTACAAAAAGTGTTTCCGAGGAACATCGTCCATAATCGGCAACCTGAAACAATACCTGATATTGAGGAGCCACGACCTCCCGCATCTGTTCAAGGATGGCCTCGGTGTTCCCTCTACGCACCAACTCAGCAAAGTAGACGTAGTAAATAGCTCGAATCAGCGCGTCTGTAACCGCCAGCGGTCGTGGAATGACGATAAGTGTCTGGAAGTCTCTATGCGCAAGCAGATCTTTCCAGCGGTCAAATGTGCTCAGAAACTGCACCTCCAGAAAAAGATCATTGGGCGTTGTCAGCGCCCCTGTTTCCCTGAGCGCATTCAGTGCCGCGCGCGCCTCGTCTGGTCGTTTTGCCTGAAGCGCAACTTCGAAGCGTCGGCGCAGCACTCCGGGTGCCAGGGCGATCGTATCATCCCGAAGTGGCCGAGAATCCCACTGCTCAAACAGAAAACATAACTTGTCTCTTATTTTCTTGTCTTTTCCCTTAAAAACAAGTATATGATTTTGACTATATTCATAGAGCAATCGCCCCACCTCACTTTTTGTAGCATCAACACCTCGACGCGCGCGAGTAATGTCAGCATAAGCAGGATCCAGGTATGCCTTCAATGTCTCATACAGCGCCCGAAAGCCACTTTCGGTCTGTGCCACAGCCACCCATACGATCTGTCCATTTTGCCTCCCCCAGGGTAATACGGTTGGTTTCCCCTGGCGGAGACGATCCACAAGCCTGCTATAGAGACGGTCATTTTCGACCATCTCTATAGTTATTGTGTTTTGCTCAGAGGAAAAAAATGATTTGATAAGCCTGTCAACCAACTTGTTGTGCATATGAAGACGCCAGGTCTTTCCAGTAACGCTCAAACGCCAGTCTAGCTTGTCCGATCTCGGCGGGATCCGTAACCAACGCTACCATTTCATCGTTCATCGTTATCCCGCTAAAGGTGAAGTTCATGGATCCCTGTATCAGGAAAGTGTCTCCGAGTAGGCCTTTCTGATGTAATGTGTTGCAGAATTTGATTTTCAACCTGTTTTGCTCATTCACGTCCAGCCTGGCTTTTAAAGACTGGATAAACTGATCAGTGTACTGAGCTGCTGCGCTTCTTTCCTGTTGCAGGTATGTATCATTCACGTCGCGCGTGGCGATGTACACATGGGTTCCCTTTCTCACCAGCGTGGCCAGCACTTCCGCCAGTCGGACCTCTGTAAGCGGCCAGGATGGCTCAAGGTGAAGGAACCGGCCGGCTCGATTATCAATGACAGGAATGTTGGATATCCATGGCGAAAAAATCCACAGACTGGAACTCGGGCAGAGAATTTCGGCGACGAAAATCGCCTGCAGCAACTCTCTGACCTCACCAGCGTGTGCTCGTTTATGTATGGTTCTTCGGCTCATTGGACAGCTTCCGGCAGGACCAGTTCTACTTCTATCGAATTTCCGTTCCGTGTAACTCCCTGAATTCGAGGATTAACCATGATAAACCCGTCCTCGATAGGGTTGACCTGAAGATCAAGTATCACCTTTTTAAGCCTGTCCTCCCGACCTGGCGAAGCACAAAGCCGCACCTTGCCGTACTGGTTAAGGTGGCTCTCAATGGCTCTGCGCAGACGCTTAAGTTCGTTTTCAGAGTCGCATGCATCACAGCATAGGCATTCACTCTGTTTGCTCAGCAAGTGCAAAACAAGAAGACGATCAGTAGGCAAAAATTGCGCAAAAGGATTGTAGGGTTGCAGCGACAACGACCGTAAAAAGCCTCCCCGCGCCCATAGCAACGATTGAATGATTCCCAGATTATGGACAATCTGTTTGAGTCCGGACTGCCCCTGTGCTCCTGAGTGTGGCATCCGGCTGTCTACCTCAGTATCATGCGCCAGCACATAGGCTAGCATACGCGGCTCAACTTCGACAGCAGTTATCTTTTCTAGGTCCTGCCATTTTTTCCAGAGCAGTTGGAGTAACTCAAGTGTTTCATGGGTAGCCCCTGGCCTTAACAGGCGTTGCGTCAGAGAGGTGTATACGGCATGCGTACATAAAACCCCCTGCTCTCTGAGATAATTGCGCACAGCCTCATGAGCCTGTTTGAGCGCATCCATGCCCTCCGCGTCTTGCAATGCCCTCAACAGATCCTGTCGAGCCCCCAGACACTCCAGTGCCCGGGGCAATTCGTCGGCCACAAGTTCCAGGTCACTACCCCTTAGAGCGTGCTCGACAAGATCGAAGAAATGCCTGGGATCACGCACATACGCCTGCTGAACGGCTTCGATGAGACCATTTCCGCCTAGCGTCGCCTCCGAAATCCATATAGTGTCTTCTCGTTCTGGATCCAGATCCAGCAACAACCCTTCCGGGGCCTTTCCGGGTGTCAGTTCGACGCATGCCTGTAGTAGCGCCGCTCCCAGCGTCGTCTTTATCCTTTCTGTCAGCCACTCCGGATCGGGTTTTTTCCACAGATGCGAAGCCAGATCAAGTATCCTTTCAAGCAATCTATTCTGGTCAATGCAGGACAGCAGTTCGCTGCGCAGTGTACAGCGATTGGGCTCCGCTTCTCGATCTATAGCATTGAAGTCCAGTACATTGAGGGCATCTCTTAACTGTTCTTTGAAATCTTCCATATTCCGTTCCAGGATGTTACATGTATCCTGGATGCTGCACTGCTGCTCATATGCTTTCTTCAGTAGAACACTCATAAATAGCTCATAAAGCCACCCGCGCACAAAAACTGAATGATTGCCCAGCACGTCATCGCTACCGTATACCATCAGGTGCTTGAAATAGGCTGTGCGGGCGGATCCTTTTACAGCATCAGGTAATCGCTTGTAGAGCTCCTCTCCAGAAGGCAATAAAATTCTAAATGCAATCGCATCGACTTCTTGACGGAAGCCCAGTGCCACCTGCTTTCCTCGATGCGTGAAGTAAGCCTGTTTCTGGCAGCGTTTGTATCCATCCTTGTCGCGATAGAGAATATTTGCTTCACTGCCCGGCGTATAGCGACAGACTTCTACCGGGCAACGCCCGAGATGCGTATAAAACTGGACTTCTCGAACCAGCGATCGCCACGGCAATCGATCGGACACCTCATGCCGATGCAGTTCAGTCGCATCGCTCGGCGGAGGCGGCATAAAGCACGTGTACCACACCGGGAAGGCATTACTGGTATCTTGCACTACACGGGGCACGTCTGCCAGCCTGACTTGGATCGGGCGCAACACCTGGATCTTCTCGTCTGTATCCAGAGGGAAAGCGCCCTGCTCCTCATATCCTTCAAGCCAATCTTCCACAGGCACTTCCACGATTTGAGACGACGCGCTGTAATCCACCGGAATCCAGTGGCGCATGGCGTCGCCGGCATACCCGAAGCGCCGATTGACCCTGCCAGGCGCAAAATCTTTAAGCAGGCGCATGACCTCAAAGTATTCTGGTTCAATATCATGCGCCTCGGGAAAGTGTATTTCCACTTCGGGCAGGTTGAGATCTGAAAACAGATTGGAAGGAACAAACTCAGGCAACGGATGCGCACTGGGATGAGGCTCTTGCCGGCCATTGAACGCCTGCCAGTTGCTCTCGAGTCGACGTATAATGGTGGGGAGCACCGAGGTGAGCAATGCGCGAGGAGGATCCCATAGCAGTCCCAGAACTTCATCTTCACTGATAGACAGCGCATTTTGAAGATAGTGCATTAGATTCTGAAGAATCTCGCCCCCCTGAATTGAGGCTTTCAGCAATTCTTCCGCCTCCCGCAGGATTGCTTGTTGTACTTGTTTCAACCTGGTGGAATCGGTCGGCCCACTCAGAGCGCGCCAAACACTGGAATTGGTCTTTTTATCACCAAGAAGGCGCAGCGCAAACCAGTCGATCAGAGCAAAGGTCGCTTGCATTTTGAGCACGTAGCGATTGCCAAGCAGCAGAAATTGTGGACGCAACTCCGGATCGAAGAGCCATTCATAGTTCTGATAGGCAATGCGATCCCGGCCATAGTCTGAGAGCACCACACAGGTCCATGGTCGCATAAGGCGAGAGCGCCCCGCCCGCCCATGCCGCTGCTTAAAGCCAGCTGGATCATAGGGAGCCTTGTGCTGAATTACTGCACCACACTTCTCATCGTCATACCCTACCTCCAGGGAGGCGGTAGCCACCACCACGTCCGCCTGCTGACTGAGTCCCGTATCCTGAGAACTGACACGATCCAGCCGAATTTTCTGCTTCAAACTGAGATCATATCCTATCCGGTCAACAAAACGCCAGGATTGCCCGTCCAGCCATCGCGCTTCTTCGTCACACTCAAGAAGCGGAGATCGAAGCGTAGCCAGTGAATCTCTGCGTGGGTCCGGCACGTAAGATCGTCCCTTTCGCTTCAGTCCCTCCGCATCGGCTAGATCATCGTAGAGGCGGTTGGTCACATCCAGGTCATCGGTAAAGATGAAAACTCGCTGGCCGAACAGCCCTTCCGAAGTAGAAAGGTTCAGAGGATCCAGAAGTCTACGCAGTAGCATCGCTGTCTGGATGGTCGTCGAGAGCACGCTGGTACCGGAGAACGGGTCACTCCTGACAGCTACCAGATACTCGTGTCCCCCGATTTCCTGAGGCCATCCAGGATGGTCCGCACGAATTCCAGTGACCGAGGGGTATGGAAGACCTGTGAGCTCAGCAAAAAATGTTTCGGCCTCGGCCAGCGTGGCCGACAATCCAGTAAAGTGAGGCCGCCCCTTGCGTCGGATCAGCCACCGCCACCGACGCAGCAGATAGGCCACCATGGCGCCATGTGTCCCGCTGTATGTGTGCACTTCATCAAGCAAAACCAGTTCAGGGGGACGCCCATATCCAAGACCGTAAAGATGCCGCAGACTACCATCCGCAAGGCTTCGGTTAAGCATTTCAGTCGTGCTGAAAAACAGATCTGGTGGATTCTCTCGCAAACTCCGACGCGTCAATCGTACAACATGCTCATCACATACGAGACGTCCCCTGTCGTTGTAGAGCCGCTCCCGACCTTGTTTTATATCCTTATAGCGCCAGATGAGCTCACCGCCCGTTTCCGGATCGCGAAAGTATGGACAGACATAGTCGCTACCCCGCTTGGGCCAACGAAGCTTTTCCGGGTTTGCCTCATATGGCGTATCCCCATAGAGCAACCCGATAGATAACGTTCGTGGTAGATCGGCCTTCATCTGACTATTCAACTTCAGGATCTGACCAAGAGCTGAGGTGGCCTGGTCTTTCAACAGTTCGATTCGAGGGTAAATTGCCAGAATTCGAGGATAAGGGCTGTCGTCTAAACGGACCGACTTTACGGTTTTGAGTAACGCCGGCAGGTAAAAGGCCAGCGTTTTTCCTGTACCCGTACCTGCTCCTACGATTAATCCCCGGCTCACCCTGCCACCTTCTGAATCTTTTAAAACACGAACCAGAGCTGCTAGAAGTCATCCGAAAAAGGTTCTCAAGAAGATCATGAGGCACCCGAGCAATACAAAACCCAGGTAGTT
>Ga0065724_100521_pt1 | contig 19045 bp, 17 predicted proteins | sample TheenrcSG05JP960_FD_59111 | JGI IMG/M metagenome (GOLD analysis project Ga0065724, IMG submission 59111) | Thermophilic enriched microbial communities from mini bioreactor at UC Davis - Sample SG0.5JP960 | ecosystem: Engineered > Solid waste > Grass > Composting > Bioreactor | place: USA... | reverse complement strand
GCCTCGGTGTGTTGAAGGATCGCCTCTTTCATTTTCGGAGTCGACGGAATTCAAAGCCTAGTATATCATAAGACCGAAAGACAAACGGCCGGAAAGGAGTGGCGGCATGAGGCTGTCGCCTTTGTTCAGCGACGGTGTCGTGTTGCAGCGCGACGCGGATGTGAAAATCGTGGGGCGACGGCCCGGCCCGGACGAAAAAATCGTCGTGGTCTGCGGCGAAGCCACCGGCGAAACGGTTGCGGACGGCGAAGGACGTTGGGAAGTCGCGCTCGGCGCGCTTCGGGCGGGCGGGCCTTACGAGATGACGGTCCTGGCCGGAGACGAGAAACGGACGATCCGCGACGTGCTCGTCGGCGACGTCTGGGTGCTCGGCGGACAATCCAATATGGAATTGCCGGTGCGGCGCACGCTGGATTTGTTCGCCGAGGAGGTTCGGAACGTTCATCTGCCGCAGGTGCGCCAGTTCGCGGTGCCGCTCGTGTACGATTTTCACGGCCCGCGGCGGGACGTCGACGGCGGCAGGTGGATCGCCGCGACGGGCGGGGATGTGCTCGATTTCAGCGCTGCCGGGTTTTTTTTCGCGAAGGAGCTTTGGGAGCGGTTCGGCGTGCCCGTCGGGCTGATCCTGACGGCCGTCGGTGGGACGCCGGTCGAGGCGTGGATGAGCGAACCGACGTTGCGCCGGCTGGGGGGTTACGAGGCGCTTCTGGATCGCTGCAAAGACGACGTTTATGTTTCGGAGACGCGGCGAAAGGACGAGGAGCGGACGCAGTGCTGGCACCGCGAGCTGAACGAGCGGGATTCCGGCCTGCGGGAAGGCTGGTTTCGCACTGAATGGGTCGAAGCGGGTTGGGAGACGTTCGAGGTCCCGGGGTCGTGGCGCGGCACGCATCTGGAATCGTTTCGCGGGGCGGTCTGGTTCCGGAAGACGATCGAAGTGCCACCGGTGATGGCCGAAGGCGAAGCGCTGCTCAAGCTCGGCACGATCGTCGACGCCGATGAAACGTACGTCAACGGGACGCTCGTCGGGACGACGGGATACCGCTATCCGCCGCGGCGTTACCGGATTCCGCCGGGCGTTTTGAAGCCGGGCGTCAATACGATCGCCATCCGCGTCGTGTCCACGCACAATCCGCTGGAGTTCGTCGAGGACATGCCCTACGAGCTCGTATCCGGCGGGCTGAAGCTGGATCTGAAGGGGACGTGGCGGTACCGTACGGGAGCGGAAGCCGCCGAGTTGAAGCCGCCGACGTTTTTCCAGTACATGCCGGCCGGTGTATACAACGGCATGATCGAGCCTTTGCGGCGGTACGCCGTCAAAGGGGTGTTATGGTATCAGGGCGAGTCGAATACGCACCAGCCTGAGCGGTACGGCGCGCTTTTCCGGGAAATGGTGCGGGACTGGCGCAGGCTGTGGGGACGCGACGACTTGCCGTGGATTTACGTGCAGCTCGCCAATTACGCGGTCGACGACGGGGGACGGCACGGATGGGCCCGGCTGCGCGACGAGCAACGGCGTTGCCTGGACATCCCCGGCACGGCGATGGCGACGGCGGTGGACATCGGCGAAGCGAACGATCTGCATCCGCAGGACAAAAAGACGCTCGGACACCGGTTGGCGCTGTGCGCGCGGAAGATCGTTTACGGCGAGGACGTCGTGCACAGCGGTCCGCTGTTTGCGCGGATGGAGCGGGAGGGACGCGCAATCCGGCTGTTTTTCGATCATGTCGGCGGCGGCCTTGTCGCGCGCGGCGGGGAACCGCTGTCGGGTTTCGAGGTGTGCGGTCCGGACGGCGTGTTTCGCCCGGCGCGGGCGGCGATTGAGGAGGACGGGCGGACCGTAACGGTGTGGTGCGACGAAGTGCTGGAACCGGTGCACGTCCGTTACGCGTGGGCAAACAACCCGGAGGGCGCGAATCTGTACAATCGCGAAGGCTTGCCGGCGTCGCCGTTTACGACGGAGGGAGGGGAGGAGAACCGCCATGACTGACGGACCGTATCGTTTGTTGGATTATCGCGCATGGGCAAGGGAGCGGGTGTTGGCCGCAGTGGAGCAACTGCGGCCGGAGTTATTCGTCGCTCCCGTCGTCAGCAGTTTTTCTTCGATCCGCGATACGCTCGTTCACCTTTTGTGGGCGGATGCGGTCTGGACTTCGCGGATAAAAGGGGCGCCTTTTTCGGTTCGTTTGGATCCGGATGATTTTCCGAATGTCCAAGCCTTGAAAAAGCGATGGGATCCGCTCGATGAAGACTTGAACATGTCCGTGAAGAATTTGGTGGAATCTGTTACGAATCCGACCATATCCTATCAGACGACGAAAGGTGAAAAATATGTTCAACCTTTGTATCAGATCGTGCAGCATCTAGTCAATCATCAAACGTATCATTTGGGTCAAGTGGCCGCGATGATCCGCCAGTTGGGGGGAAAGCCGCCATCGATCGATTTGATCGAGTTCGACCGCATTTCTCAAAATTAACCGCTGCCGGAGCCGGAGGGCGTCTGCAGGTGTTGAACATCGTTTGAATTGTATCCCGTCGGCTCAGAACAGGGGACGCGCCGCAGGCTTCACCGCCTTCCTGAGCTGATGGGATACATGTTAAAAGCTTGTGGAACACGAGGATACTACGGCTGTTCTTCACCCGCTCGCTCCCGTGTACGCCTTCAGCGCATACCGCCAAAACCGCCGCGCCAGCCACAGAAACGCCAGCGCGACGGTCACGGCGGCTGCGGCGGCCCTCGCGTTCCATTGCCCGAGAATCGCGAGCGCCGGCGTGTTCGTAATCACCGCGGCGGGCAGCACATACGTCAGCACGAACCGCAGCCAGCCGCGGTACGTGCCGGCCGGAAACCGCGCCGTTTCGAAAAACGAGTCGAACACGAACGACAGATCGTCGATGCGGATCACCCAGAACGCCGTCGTCATCAACATCATCCAGAGCGCATACACCAGTATGAGCGACGCGGCGAGCGTGACGGCGAACACCGCGGCGTCCTGCCAAGTCGGGACGTATCCCTTTTGCGCCAGTCCGTAGGCGATCAGCCCGAAACCGAGCGCGACGTCGATCAGCCGCCACAGCGCTAGATGGCGGAAACTGACGAGAAACATGCCGTCGACCGGCTTCGTCAGCACGAAGTCGAGCGTTCCTTTGCGCACGTGTTCCAGCAGGCGCGGCATGTTCGGCCGCAGCGCGAAATCGATCAGTCCGCGCAGAACGTTAAACACGCCGAGCAGCACGAGCACGTCGGCGTATGTCCAGCCGCCGAGCCGATCGCCGCGATAGAAAAAAATCCGGACGGTCAACACCGCCAGTCCGACACCGAACAAGCCGGACAGCGCGTTGCCGAGAAATTCGCTGCGGTATTGCATTTCTTCCATCGCATTCGACCGGACGAATTCGTACAATAGCCGCGCGTACAGCCGGATTTTGCCCACGCCGATCAACCCTCCGTCGTTCGCCGCTCATCCGCCGACCGCCTGGTTACGCCGCAGTCCGGACCGCCACGCCGCGCGCAGCGCAAGCGCAAACAGCGCCGCCCACGCCAGCGCGACGGCGAATCCCGCGCCGATGGCGGGGCCGACGACCGCGCCCGTCGCGATTTCGATCGGAAAACCGATCATATAACGAAACGGCGACCAGAACGCGATCGTTTGCAACCACGGCGGCAGCAGCTCCATCGGCGCAATTCTGCCGGACAAAAACAGTCCTACTGCTTCGACCGCGACGTAAGCGCCCGTGACTTTCGTCCAACGAAAAGCGAGCAGTCCGAACGTGTAGCCGAGCAAAAAACCGGACCGCCGCACCGACGACGACGGCGCACAGAAATAGCGCAGTCTGAGCGGCGTCCATCGTCGGACGGAGCGCGGGAACGAAAACGGCCGCGACCGCCCACACCGGCGCGAGCAGCACGAGAAACAGTCCCTTGTAGACGATGTTTTCGGCGATCGCCCAATGGATCGGATGGACGGGCTGCAAAATCCGGTAGGCGAACGTGCCTTCCCGGATTTCTCGGTCCAACTCCCAGACGTCCCAGGCGACCGTCATCCGCTCGACGAACACGACGGCCAGAAAATAGAACAAAAACGCGTCCGATCGCTCCGGCTCGATGTTCATCCAGACGAACATCGTGATGATCGGCTGAACCATCGCGCCGGTCATCCAGACGAACGTCGCCGGGCGATAGGCGAGCATTTCCCCGTATTTCATGCGGAGCAACGCGGCGTATTGCCGGGCGAGAACAGCCCACGGCCGACGCATGTTATCCGACCCCTTCCCGGAACGCCCGAACGATCACTTCTTCGAGGGGCGGATCCTGAATGTTCAGGTCGTAAATCGGCAAAACGCGGAACAACTCCGCCGCTACGTCCGACACGCGCGAACGCGGAACGCGCAGCGTCACCCATCCTTCGCCCGATTCGGCGACTTCGCCGTATTCGTCCCAGCGCGGCGCGTCGGAAGAGGGAGGAAAACGGATTTCCATCCATTTGTAGGGAGCCAGCCGTTCGCCAAGCCATTCCAGGTCGCCGTCGTAGACGAGACGGCCGTGGTTGATGATCAGCACGCGGTCGCAAAGCGCGGCGACGTCGTCCATATAATGCGACGTCAAAAGGACGGTCGTGCCGTGTTCGCGGTTGTAGCGGGCGACGAAACGGCGCACGCTGTCCTGCGTTTGGACGTCGAGCCCGATCGTCGGCTCGTCGAGAAAAAGTACGGACGGACGGTGCAAAAGCGCCGCCGCCAGCTCGCATTTCATCCGTTCGCCGAGCGACAGGTTGCGCACCGGTTTGTCAAGCAGCGGCGCGAGATCGAGCAGTTCGATCAGCTCGTCGAGCGTTTCGCGGAACGACCGGTCGTCGAGTTCGTAAATCGCGCGGTTGACGAGAAACGTCTCCATCGGCGGCAAATCCCAGATCAGCTGGCTTTTCTGCCCCATCACGAGGCTGATCCGCCTTTTGAACTCCGCTTTTTGCTCGAACGGCACGAACCCGTCGACGCGAACGTCGCCGGACGTCGGGAACAGAAGACCGGCCAGCATCTTCATCGTGGTCGTTTTGCCGGCGCCGTTCGGACCGAGGAAGCCGACGATTTCCCCCGACGCGATCGAAAACGTCACGTCGCGCACCGCCTCGACGACGCGGTATTCGCGCCTAAACAGGCTGCGCGCCGCCTCAATCCAGCCTGTACCGCGAACGGGGACGCGGAACGTTTTGCATAGGTTGCGGACCTCGATGGCCATCGGAGCCATGCTCCTTTCGTCGTCCGAACATCAATGTACACGTTTCGACGGGAAGGCGCAAGGGCAACCCATTTTGTATTACCAGCGCGGGCGGGGTATGATGGAAAAAAGGAGGGGAATGGTCTATGAAGACTCGCTTGACAATTGCGGTCGATCGGCCGACGGGACGGATTCATCGCGAAATTTACGGGCATTTCGCCGAACATCTCGGCCGGTGTGTGTACGAAGGGTTGTGGGTCGGGGAAGAGTCGTCGATACCGAACGTACAGGGCATCCGCCGAGATGTGTTGGAGGCTCTAAAAAAGCTGAACGTGCCGGTGTTGCGTTGGCCGGGCGGCTGCTTTGCGGACGAATACCACTGGAAAGACGGCGTCGGGCCGCGCGAATCACGCAGGCGCACGATCAACACGCATTGGGGCGGCGTGACGGAAACGAACGAATTCGGCACGCACGAGTTTATGCTGCTTTGCGAACTGCTCGGTTGTGAGCCCTATATTTCCGGCAACGTCGGCAGCGGCACCGTCCAGGAAATGCAGGAATGGATCGAGTACATCACACTGGAAAGCGGCTCGTCGATGGCGGACTGGCGTCGGGCCAACGGCCGCGAGAAGCCTTGGCGCCTCAAATATTTCGGCGTCGGCAACGAAAACTGGGGCTGCGGCGGCAACATGCGGGCGGAATATTACGCCGACGTCTACCGGCGCTACCAGACGTACGTCCGCCATTACGGCGACAACCGCGTGTTCCGGATCGCCTGCGGCGCCAATGCGGGGGACTACCATTGGACGGAGACGCTCATGCGCGAAGCGGGAAGGTATATGGACGGGCTCAGCCTCCATTATTACACCGTGCCGGGCACGTGGATGCATAAAGGACCGGCGACCGGATTCGGCGAACGCGAATGGTTTGCGACGCTGAACAAGGCGCTGGTGATGGACGAGCTGATTCGGAAGCATGCCGCGATCATGGACAAGTATGATCCGGAAAAAAGAGTGGCGCTGGTCGTCGACGAATGGGGAACGTGGTACGACCCGGAACCCGGGACCAACCCGGCGTTTCTGTATCAGCAAAACACGATGCGCGACGCGCTGGTCGCGGGGCTGACGCTTCATGTTTTCCACCGGCATTGCGACCGCGTGCGGATGGCGAATCTCGCGCAAGTCGCCAATGTGCTGCAGTCGGTCGTATTGACGGACGGGCCGAAGATGGTGCTGACGCCGACCTATCACGTATTCGAGATGTTCAAGGAGCACCAGGGCGCGGAGCGGCTGGGACTGCGCGGTCGAGGCTACGGCGTGCGGACCGGCGGAATTTCCGGTGCCGCGTGTTGACGCGTCGGCGTCCCGCTCGGCGGACGGGAGGATCCATCTCAGCATCTGTCATGCGGATCTGGAAGACTCGGTCGACCTTGAAGTCGTGCTGGACGGCGCGCCCGGCGCGTGTCCGTGCGTGACCGGCCGTGTGCTGACGGGACCGGCGCCGGATGCGCACAACACGTTTGAGGCGCCGGAGACCGTCATTCCGGTTCCGCTTGAAGAGATTCAACTCGACAAAGGAAGTTTTCGTGTGCGTCTTCCGGCGATGTCTGTTGCCGTGGTCGAAATCAAAGTCACATGACGGGATTTTGTATGAGAAAACCGGAATTTCGGATGGGATCGAGCGGCGCGGACGGAGTATGATGGCCGTAAACAATCAGCTGATCGAAGGAGGATCGAGCGATGCCGGCATTGCAATTCGACGAACGCGAAATCCGCGCCGCAATCGATCGCGTGGTCGAGCGCACGTTCCGCATGGACTTTACGTGGGACTGGCCGGGAGGCGTCGCGTTTTACGGCGTCTGTGAGGCGTTTGAGGCGACGGGCAAAAAGGAATACCTCGAGCCGCTGAAGGCTTGGGCGGATGAAAGAATCGCTGACGGTTTGCCTAAATTGTCGGTTAATGCCGTATCGGTCGGCCATTCGCTGCTGACGCTCTCTCAAGCCACCGGCGAGGAGGCGTATCTCCGCATTGCGACCGAAATGGCGGAATTTTTGCTGAACGAGGCTCCTCGGTTCGGCGACGGCGTCCTGCAGCATACGGTCAATTCGGTAACGTACCAATTTCCGCGGCAAGCGTGGGTCGATACGATGTTCATGGCGGGTTATTTCCTGCTTCGGATCGGCGCGTTGCTCGGGCGGGACGACCTGTTCGAGGACGGCCTCAGGCAGTATCACGGACACGAAGAGTTGTTGCAGGATCCGGAGACGAATCTGTATTATCACGGCTGGGACGACATCGCCCGCAACCACATGTCGGGCGTCTTTTGGGCGCGCGGCAACGCCTGGGCTGCGCTGACGATGGCGCGGGCGCTCGAGATCGTGCATGTAACGCATCCGTCCTACATGGTGATCGACGGCTCGCTTCGCGATCAGCTCAGTACGCTCGTCCGCCTGCAGGGCGAAGACGGCCTGTGGCATACCGTGCTGGACGACCCGACTTCGTATACAGAAACGTCGGCATCGGCGGGCATCGCGGCGGCGCTTCTGTCCCGCGGCGATCTGTACAACAAGTACGTCAACCGCGCGATTCCAGCGCTTCTGGCGCGCATCCGGCCGGACGGCACGGTAACCGGCGTTTCGGCGGGAACGGCGGTGATGAAAGACGCCGAAGGCTACAAACGGGTTCCGACCAAGCGTATTCAAGGCTGGGGACAAGGGTTGACGCTTGTTTTTCTAGCTTCGCTGCTTCGGAAAAAAGACTGGTGAAGTTGCGAAAACATCCGAAATGTCGTTTTTTTCACCTTTACGGTGAGCACGTTCGGATGTTACGATGAAGAAAAAACCGCTCCGATTCGGGGCGGTTTTTTCGCATCGGGCCGTCAGCGCTCCGGTGCGCCGGTCGGTTAAAGGGGGCGAAAGCGGACGCCGTGCTGCCGAAATACGCGCTGTTCCGGAAAATGGTCGGCCTGATCGTCGTGCTGCTGTTGCCGATTTTGGCGCTGTACGTCTATTCGAACCGGACGAGCACGGACGTGTTGGCCGACGAACTGACGCGGTCGAACATGAATCAGCTTCTCTTTTTCCAAAGCCAGGTCGACGCCGACCTCGGCTTGATGACGCTTTGGCCGAACTTGCTCATCCAGGATCCCGACATTTCCGACTTGCGTTTCGCCGCGCCGGCCGGCGACAGCCTGTCGCTCGACGAGATCGAGCGGATCAAGCGCATTCAGACGAAGCTCCGGCTGCAGGAAAGCTCGTCGGATTGGACGAGCCGGCTGCTCATCTATTCGCCGGCGCTCGGTCGCGTCGTTTCAAGCTATGATGTAAGCCCCTACAATCCGGCGGAACTCGCCGGGCGGCTGCGACCGGGATGGCAGATTTTTGAAGAAACTGATTCTGAGGGGAAAAAAAGATTGACATTTTCGTTGATGACGTCGTCGCCCTACACGTTTTTCGACGGCCCCCAGGAGGTCAACTTGATCGTCGAGGTGCGGTTCGGTGAGGAAAACATCGCTTCGATGCTCGACCGATTCAAGAGCGACGGGCGGCGCGATCCGTTTTTTTACCGGCCCGACGCCGGAGTCGTCTACAACCGGACGGCGGACCGAGGAAGGATCGATCGGCTCGTGGCGGCGCTGGCGGAACGCCCGTTGCCCGACCGCGACAGCCGGACGGTTGAACTCGACGGCGCGCGGTATCTGGTGCATTTGGCGAAATCGAAGGTCACGGGATGGTACTTGATCGACTACGTGCCGCTGTCGGACATCTTGCGGCCGATCGCCCGCGCGAACATGCTGTTTTACGGGTCGGTCGCCGGACTTCTGCTGATGAGTTCGCTGGTCGCCTACATGTTGTACGCGCAGGTACAAATTCCCGTCAAACAGCTCGTGTCGGGTTTCCAGCGGCTGAAAAACGGCGATTATGCCGTCCGGCTCGCGCCGAAAGGCAACAGCGAGTTCCGGTTCGTCTTCGACCGGTTCAACTCGATGGTCGCGCAGATCGAGGAACTGTTCAGTCGCGTTTATCTCGAGCAAATCCACGCACGGGAGGCGCGGCTGAAACAGTTACAGTCTCAGATCAATCCTCACTTCTTTTATAATTGTTTCAATTTTATTTCCAGTATGGCGAAACTCGGGGACACCGGGACGATCGTCGCCATGACTCAAAATCTTGCGCGCTATTACCGCTATACGACGCGGCAAGAGCGCGATCTCGTCGCCCTGGACGAAGAGCTGGAATTCGTGCGCAGTTACCTGGAAATCCAGGCACTGCGCATGAAACGGTTAAAATACGAAATTCGCGTGCCGTCGTGGATGGGGAAACTGCTCATTCCGCCGCTGTCCTTGCAACCGCTTGTCGAAAACGCGGTGCTGCACGGAGTCGAGCCGAGCGCGTCTGCCGGATTGATTCGAATCGCCGGAGAGACGGACGGGCGATCGGTCGCGCTGTGCGTCGAGGACGACGGCAAGGGGATGTCGAAAGAATCGATCACCGCGCTCGAGGCGGCGCTTGACCGGCCGATGGACGAGCGATCGGGCTGCGGCCTTTGGAATGTCCATCAGCGGCTGAAACTGCGTTTCGGCACCGACGCCGGAGTCAAACTCGGGCCGTCGGCGCTCGGAGGATTGAGGGCCGTGCTGCGGTGGCCGCTTCCGGCGGTCGGGGAGGTCGAACGGGATGATCGAAGTGTTGCTGGTTGACGACGAAGCATATGTCACGGAAAGCTTGGCGAGGACGATACCGTGGCCGGAACTCGGCGTCAGCGGCGTCGTGTGCGCGCAGTCGGCCGCCGAGGCGCTGCGCGTCCTTGAAGAGCGCGACATCGATATCGTCGTGACCGACATTCGGATGCCGGAAATGGACGGTCTTGCGCTGATCGCCGAAATTTCGAGGAAAAAGCCGCACGTGCGGACAATTCTATTGACCGGCTATTCCGATTTCGAATATGCGAAACGGGCGATCCAGCTGCAAGTGTTCGATTACATTTTGAAACCGGTCAACGACGAGGAATTGATGCTGGCGGTATCGAACGCCGTCGAGTCGATTCAGGACGAATGGCGCCAGCAACATCAACGGCGGACGGACTATCCGGTGCTGCGAGCGAATTTGTTGCACGACCTTTTGCTCGGGAGGCGGCTGTCGCCGCGCGTCGTCGAGGATAAGCTGCGCCAGTATGAAGTGCCGCTTCGGGTCGGCGACGACGCCGCTATGGTACTCGTTCAGCTCGGCAGGCCGTTTTCGCGTTTCGATGAAAGCGGTGCCGCGCTGATGGAATTTGCCGTCGGCAATATCGCCGAAGAGCTGTTCGCGCCGCATTTCCGTGTTTGGTACGCCCGGGGACCGCACGATTATCCGGTGATCGTCGCTGCGCTGCGCGACGAATCCGCGCGTGGCATCGGTGTCGGGCCGCAGTTTGAAACCGGGCGAAGGAAGTTTTTGGAAGATGCCGTCCGCGAATTGCGCAGACAGGTGCGCACGTGTCTGAACGGCGATATCTCGGCGGTCGTCGCCGCATGGTTCGCGTTTCCCGACGGGTTGCCCGCGGCGTATCGCGAAAGTTTGGCCGCGATGTTTCGTCTCGGCCGCGAGGAAGAAGGGCGGATATTGTTTCTGGAAGACGAAGCATCGTCGCGCGAGCGACCGATCGGCGCGATCGACGCGCTGTACCGGCCGCCGACGCTGGTTCATCTTTTGGAATCCAACCAATGGGAAGCGGCCAAGCAGAAAGTGTTCGCCGTTTTGGACGAGGCGGAAGCGGCGTCGTTTCCGCGCGAACTGCTGTACGAAATTTTCTTTTCCGTCACCAACGCGCTGATGTATGTCGCGCACCGACAGGGGCGCTTCATGTCGCGGATCGCCCCGCAAAGTCTCGATTTCATGCTGGACCGCGGCATCGCAGAGTCGCCGGATAAACTAGCGCCGCTGGACGGCGGACATGATGGACCGGCTGCGCGAAGAACTGGCCGAAAGCGATCGTGACGAGCGCCGCGCGGTCATCCGGAAAGTGCGCAAGCTCGTCGCGGAGCGGATGGGGCCCGAGCTGTCCGTCAAGACGGTCGCCGACCAGGTCTATATGCACCCCGTCTATTTGTCCAAAGTGTTCAAGGCCGAAACCGGCGAAAGCCTCGGCGACTACATTTTTCGGATGCGCATGGAACGCGCCGCCCATCTGCTGCGCGACACGAATAAAAAAATCTATGAGATTTCGTCCGAACTCGGTTACCAGAATCCGCAACATTTCAGCAAAATGTTCCGTAAACATTACGGCGTGACGCCGAACGAGTTCCGCGAGCAGGCCGGCGGATGACGCGAAACCGGTTGCGAAAAACGCAGGAATGTTCGATTTCCGACGTGGGCTGGCCGTACCGCTCCCCCGTATAATGGGCTTGCAATCACCACCAAGGACAAGGGGGAAACGCCCATGAACCCGCTGGCATCGAACAAGCGACGGCTTTTGGCCGCTGTCGCGGCGATCGTTCTGGCGATCGCGTCGGCTGGATGCTCGGGCAAAACGAAAGAACCCGCCGGATCCTCCGGTGCTTCACCGTCCGCCCAGACGTCGTCCCAGGCGACGGGCGCCGGGCAAAGCGCCTACAAGGACAAGTACGATCCTCCGGTGACGATCACGACGGTCTGGGGTGTCGATCCGGCACTGACGTTCAAAAACGGCGAGACGATCGAAAACAACGTCGCTACCCGTTGGGCGCTTGAGACACTCGGCATTCAGATCAAGACGCTCTGGTCGGTGACCGACACGAACGGCGCATTTGCGACGAAACTGCGGTTGGCGATGTCGTCCGGTCAAGAAATGCCAGACGTCGTCACGGTCGGCGACGAGCAGCTCGCACAGGATTTGATCGACTCCGGCCTGTTCCGCGAGGTCGGCTCGCTGTTCGACCAGTACGCCAACGACATCTGGAAAAAGGCGATGGCGCTCGATCCGAACGTTTGGAACCCGTATATCCGCGACGGCAAGCGGATGGGCCTGCCCGTGCTCGATTACGCCTACAACCACGACTACCTGCTCTGGATCCGTCAGGATTGGCTCGATAAGCTCGGCCTGCAGGCGCCGAAGACGCTGGACGATCTCGAAAAGGTGATGGACGCCTTCAAGAACCGCAATCCGGACGGCCTGAAGCCGAACGAAGTCATTCCGCTCAGCATCGGGTTCAAGAACTCGATGAACACGTGGATGGGCGATCCGTCCTGGGTGTTCGGCGCGTTCGGGACGATTCCGCAGCAATGGAACAAGACGCCGGACGGCAAGCTCGAATACGGCTCGATCAATCCGGCGATGAAGCCCGGTTTGCAGAAACTGCGCGAATGGTACGAAAAAGGCTACATCCCGAAAGAAGCGGCGCTCTGGGACGAAAACAAGACGGCCGAGCCCGCGGTCGCCGGCAAGTCGGGCATCATCCCGGGGCCGTACTGGATGAGCGGCTGGCCGCTGCGCGATACGGCCAAAAACGTTCCGCACGCGGTGTGGAAACCGTTCCCGATTCCGACAGGACCGGACGGCAAGGCGGGGCGCCACGGCACGCATTTTACGAACGGCGTGACGCTGATCAGCAAAAACGCCAAACATCCCGAGGCGCTGTTCACGTATCAGAACTATCTGTTCCAGCATCTCGCGAATCCGGAACCAGACGGAATTTTCGATATCGGCGTGTTCAAGGGTTACGACTACGACCTCGACGCCAACGGCAATCCGGTCTACGGCGACAAAGTTCCCGGCGGCGCGGTCAACGTCATGCGGTATTTCCTCGTTCGCGACGGCGCGCGTATCCCGGACGCCCAGATGAAGGCGCTGCTCAATCTCGCGCAAGGCAAAGAACCGCAGACGTGGCTGGAACGCGAGCTCAAGAACAACTACGGCCCCGAAACGCCGAACGCGGCGGTCGTGCTGATGCAGCAGCCCGACATTTCGTACAAGGACATGTACACCGGTCCCGCCACGCCGACGATGAAGACGAAGTGGGACTATCTGAAAAAACTCGAAAGCCAGACGTTCAACGAAATTATTTACGGCAAAGCGGGCCTCGACGCGTTCGACAAGTTCGTGGAGACGTGGAAGGCTTCCGGCGGCGACCAGATAACGAAAGAAGTCAACGACTGGTACGCGGCGTTGAAGTAATCGGCGGAAAGCGGCCGGCGGGGAGTCGGCCGCTTTCCCGTCGGCGAAAGGGAAGAGGGCCATGCGTAAAAGTTTGCCGTTTCACCTGATGCTGTTGCCGTCGCTCGCACTTCTGGCCGTATTCAACTACGCGCCGATGTTCGGCATTGTCATGGCGTTTCAAGATTACAAGCCGTGGCTCGGCATCGGCGGTTCGGCGTGGGTGGGGCTGGACAATTTCCGCTATTTGTTTGAACGGCAAGACAGCTTGCAAGTCATCTGGAACACGCTTATCATCTCGGCGGCAAAAATCGTGCTTCATCTGATCGTACCGTTTACGTTCGCCATTTTGCTGAACGAAATCCGCAGCCGCCTGTACAAGCGGTACGTGCAGACGATGGTCTATCTGCCGCACTTTTTGTCCTGGGTCATTCTCGGCGGCATTCTGATCGACATTTTGTCGACGGACGGAGGCATCGTCAACCGGGCGCTCGAGTCGCTGTTCGGCATCGGGCCGATTTTTTTCCTCGGCGACGGCGACTGGTTTCGGCTGACGGTCGTCGTCTCCGACGTGTGGAAAGAATTCGGCTTCGGCACCATCGTCTTTCTGGCCGCGCTCGCCAACGTGAATCCGGCGCTGTATGAGGCGGCGGAGGTCGACGGCGCAAGCCGCTGGAAACAGACGATCTACATCACGATTCCGTCGATGATGCCGATCGCGGTCGTCGTCGGGACGCTGTCGCTCGGCAACATTTTGAATGCCGGGTTTGATCAGATTTTCAACCTGTATAACCCTCTCGTTTACGACAAGGGCGACATTATCGACACATTCGTTTACCGGACGGCGATCATCAACGGAGAGATGGGATTCGGCACGGCGGTCGGACTGTTCAAATCGGTCGTCGGCATGGTCCTGATCGTGTTATCGTACCGGTTGGCGTACAGATGGGCTCATTACCGGATTTTTTAGCGGAAAGGGGTGCGCCCCGTGTATCGCAAAACGTGGTCGTACCGCGTGTTCAATGCGTTCAATCTGGCGTTCATGTTCGTCGTTTCGCTCCTGTGCGTCGTTCCGCTCTGGCACGTGCTGGCTGTGTCGCTCAGCTCGCGCGCGGCGGCGGACGCGAATCTGGTCGGCCTGTGGCCGGTGCAGTTTACGCTCGAAGCGTACAAGAAAACGATCGACAATCCGGTCTTTCTCGGTTCGATCGGAGTGTCGGTCGCGCGTACCGTCGTCGGCACCGCGCTGACGCTGTTGCTCGCGTTTCTGGCCGCTTATCCTCTGTCGAAAGACGATGCGGTGTTCAAAGGCCGCACGGTGTACGCCTGGATTTTCGTGTTTACGCTCATTTTCAACGGCGGGCTCGTGCCGTTTTATATCGTGATCCAGAAACTCGGCATGATGGACACGTTCTGGGTGCTCGTCATTCCCGGCGCGGTCAACGTCTGGCTGACGGTGCTTCTGATGAACTTCTTCCGGAGTGTGCCGCGCGAGTTGGAGGAGGCGGCGCTCATCGACGGGGCGGGACACGTCCGCACGCTGTTTTCGGTCTACCTGCCGGTGTCGCTGCCGGCGATCGCGACGCTGGCGCTGTTCAGCATGGTGTTTCATTGGAATTCTTGGTTCGACGGGTTGCTGTACATTCACGACAACAAAAAGTATCCGCTCGCGACGTTTTTGCAGACGGTGATCGTGCAGCGCGATTTCAGCACGATGAGCATCAGCCCGGAAGATCTCGAGCTGATCTCACAGAAAACGGTTCGAGCGGCGCAAATTTTTATCGGCGCGCTGCCGATTTTGCTCGTATATCCGTTTTTGCAGACGTATTTCATCAAGGGGCTTGTGCTCGGCGCGGTGAAGGAATAAAAGCGGCCGCCGGCGGCGATCGGCCGCTCGGGGCGCGAAAGGAGAAGGATGCGCGTGATGGGCGTTTTGTCGATCCGGGGGGCGGATGTGTCGTTTGTGGACGAGATCGAGCAGGCCGGAGGGACGTTTCGCGACGTCGACGGCGGCAAGCCGGAGGACGTCCTGGCGATTTTGCGGCGAAGCGGGGTTAACGCCGCGCGTCTTCGCCTCTGGAACGATCCGCCGGGCGGGTTTTGCAATCTGGAGCGGACGGTCGCCATGGGACGGCGGATCAAGACGCGAGGTTTCCGGTTTTTGCTCGATTTTCATTATTCGGACGGCTGGGCGGATCCGGCGAAGCAATATAAGCCGAAGGCGTGGGAGCGTTTGTCGTTCGGAAAGCTGTGCGAAGCGGTCTATTGGTATACGTTCGACGTGCTCCGCGAACTGTCGCGTAACGGTGCGGCGCCGGACGAGGTGCAGGTGGGCAATGAGATCACGCCGGGTTTCTTGTGGGACGACGGGCGCGTCGACGGGGCTTTCGATACGGACGAACAGTGGCGCAAGTTCGCGGAGCTGCTCGGTGCCGGCATCCGCGCCGTCCGCGACGCGCTGCCGTCGGCGCAAGTCATGGTACACATCGACCGCGGCGGCGATCGCGAGGGGGCGTGCCGGTTTTTCGAACGGCTGGGGCGGTTCGACGTCGAGTACGATGTGATCGGGCTGTCGTATTATCCGTGGTGGCATGGGACGCTGAACGATCTGCGGGCGACGCTCGAGGCTTTGGCGGCCGGGTTCGGCAAGCCGCTCGTCGTCGTCGAGACGGCGTATCCGTGGACGCTGGAAGCGCCGCCGGAACATCCGCTCATCGTGGCGGAACCGTCGCAGCTTCACGCCGGCTATCCTGCGAGCGTCGAGGGGCAGCGGCGGTTTCTGCTCGATCTGGCTGCCGTGGTCGCGGATACGCCGCGGGGGTTGGGAACCGGATTTTATTACTGGGAACCGTGCTGGATTCCCGTCAAGCGGGAGTGGTCGGTCGGGCACGCGAACAACTGGACGAATTTGACGCTGTTCGATTTTTCGGGACGGAAACTCGATTCGTGGGCGGCGTTTCGGGACGGCTAGCCGCCGTCCTTCACTTCGATAAAAGCCACCATGACGGAGACCCCTTCCGGAAGCAGAGGGTGGTTGCGGAGCAGATCGGCTGTCTCGAGCACCGCTGCTGTCGGGTCGGTTGAGACGTTCAACCAACGTTCCGCAGGCAACCCGGATTGATGGGAAATCAAATAAGATACTACATCGGCTGTAGAGTCTTTGGTTTTCAACGGAATAGAATGATGGTGGCAGATGTAATCGTTGCAACCCAAAATCCAAATTTCTCGGATGGTCGGATAACGGGTTAATGCGCTGACGATGCTTCGAGCCAAAGAACCGTAAGGGTCCCAAATGCGCAATTCTTCACAGCGGAAAAACGAGCGGATGGCGCCGTTCCTGCCGGATAAAGCGTTGCAAAATATGTTCGGCCGTCGGATCGATGCCGATCAGAACAAGCGAGTCGTACATGGTATTCCTCCCCGACGCGTTAGGAGTGAAGCCATTGGGCCAGGTTGAAATAAAGCGGAATTCCGATGATGATGTTGAACGGAAACGTGATGCCCAACGACATGCCTAAGTAAATCGAAGGATTCGCCTCCGGAACCGTGTGTTTCAGCGCGGCCGGCGCGGCGATGTAGGAAGAACTTGCCGCAAGCACGCTCATCAAAAACGTCCCGCCGACGGACAGCCCGCTCCAAGTACCGATGAATCCCCCGATCGTTCCGTAAAATAGCGGCATCGCTACCGCCAAAACGGCGAGTTTGATACCGTGATCCCGAATTTCGCCGATGCGTTCCCCTGCCGCCAATCCCATTCCCAGCAGAAAAACGATGAGAATGCTCGAATACAGATCGACGAACAAAGGTTTGACCGTCTGCAGCGCGGTTTTTCCGGTCAGAAGACCGATGCACAAGGACCCTGTAAGGAGCAAGATGCTTTTTCCAAAAAAGGTTTCTTTTATTGCCATAAGGCTATGGACTCCTCTTGATTTTTTTTCGTTAATATCCATCCAACGTAGCATCAAAATCGAGACCAGAATCGCAGGGCTTTCCAGAAGAACGACCATGGCGTTCATAAAACCTTCATAGGGGGTTCCGGATTGCTGAAGAAATGAAACGGCTGCTCCGAACGTCACAATGCTGACGGATCCGTATGTCGCCGCAAGAGCGATTGCATTTTTTCGGTCAAGTTTCAACCATGAACATACTGTAAAGGTAATAAAGGGGATTATTATCCCGAGCAGCAAAGTTCCCATCAGAGGGAATATCACATGACGGATCGAATATTGAGAAAGCTCCATTCCACCTTTCAATCCGATCGCGATCATCAGATAAATGCTCAAGGATTCGCTTAAAGCCGAAGGAAACTTTAAGTCGGACTTTGCGAACGAAGCAGCGAGTCCGAGGATAAAGAAGAGAATGGCCGGAGACAAAAGGTTGTGAAGAACGATGTCGTTCATGGCAGAATACCTCCTTGCAAAATGAAAAACCGGAAACTTTCCAGCGGAGGACAGATGAGCGCATCCCCCGCTTTCCTGTTTCCGGTTTATCTGCAACGCTTCCTCGTCGGTCGTCCACAGATCTACCGTACTGAATCCAGTCGGTCTTCAAGATTGTCGGATAAGATGAATACCATGACCCGTTCTCCGGTTCGGGTGCTGACGTCGGTGTGAAAGCTGACGACTTTCGAACCCGTGATCGATTCAATCAACTGTTTTAAGTCCTCGCTTCCCGATTCAACCAGGTCCGAGCGTGTTTTTTTGACCGACATCATGCCTTCGAAGGTTTTGGCCAAATTTTGCTCGGCGGGCGTCAGGACGCCTTTTAGAAGCACGATGATCATATTTCGAAGTATGTCGGTTTTTACGGAAACCGATCCTCGACCTAAATATTCCTTTTCCCATTGGGTGAGAGCTTTGCTGATCTTGTCTTCGATTTCTCCTTTGGATTTCTGCATCGGTCGACCTCCTTCGGGCAATAAAAAACGGCGTGCTTATTTGGAGGATATCCAAATAATACGCCGACTATCTTTTCGCTTCATCACGTCGTTGTTTTCCGGCTTTTTCATTCGGCCCGAATAAAGGGGCGAATGCTAAAGCCTCTTCCGTCATGATGAGCTGAAGATCGCTCGGACTTACGTCTCATCGTCCATTATAGTTTATCCGTCATCTTTGTCAAGCGGACTCGGAACGCAAAATAATGCAAGAATAAGTCTGTACCGGGCGCTGTTCAAGCGGAGGGTTGACCACTTCACGGGCCGTTCCCTCCGCTTTCGGGTTTACGGTTCTTTCAGGTTTACGGTTCGACGCCCCAGACGAGCTGGCCGTTGCGGTACAGCGTCACCCGGTTCCAATCCGCAAAACTCGTCTTCGTCGGATCATACGAGTAGTCGTTCGCCTCGTTGTAGTTCGTCCAGTCGTTCTTGTTGATCCGCGCCTGAATGTCTCCGCTGTTCGCCCCGGGCGCCAAGCTGCCCGCGCCCGACGTGAACGTGATCTCGATGTAGTAGTCCGCCCCCGTCCGGCCCGTCATCAGCTTCACCAAGCTGCCCCGCAAGTTCGAACAACCCACCTGCGCCCAGTCGCAGTTGAACACCTGCGGCTTGTCTCCGTCCACCGTGTACCAGTACCGGATCGAAAGCTCCGACAGCGGCACGCTCGTCGTCCCGCGGTTCACAATCCNAAANTGCGGCTTCAGCTGGTTGTCGCCCGCGTTCGTGTCCGCCGCGCGATACTGCACGACCAGGCTGCCGCCGGCCGACGGTGTCGGTGTGGGTGT
>Ga0065724_100590_pt1 | contig 19115 bp, 17 predicted proteins | sample TheenrcSG05JP960_FD_59111 | JGI IMG/M metagenome (GOLD analysis project Ga0065724, IMG submission 59111) | Thermophilic enriched microbial communities from mini bioreactor at UC Davis - Sample SG0.5JP960 | ecosystem: Engineered > Solid waste > Grass > Composting > Bioreactor | place: USA... | reverse complement strand
AGCCGGAGCGCGGCGTCAGTGCCATCCAGGAGCTGGCCAACCAGATCGCTTACCTGCACAGCCTGAACGACCCGGCTACCGGGACGACCGTCAATGTCGGTGTGGTCGGCGGGGGGACACGCTCCAACGTGGTCGCGGCCGAAGCCTGGGCGAAAGTGGACGTGCGGGTGGCAACGCGAGAGGAGGCTGAGCGGGTCACCGCGGCAGTGCTGGGGGCACGCCCCTGGCTCCCCGGTGCGACCGTCACGGTCGAGGGTGGTCTGAACCGCCCGCCGATGGAGCGGACACCGGCGATCGCAGCCGCCTTCGAGCGGGCACGGGAGATCGGCCGGGAGCTGGGGCTGGAGTTACGCGAAGCGGCGACCGGCGGAGCAAGCGACGGGAACTTCACCGCAGCGCTCGGCGTGCCGACGCTGGACGGTCTGGGCTGCCCGGGTGACGGTGCGCATGCCGAGCACGAGCAGATCAGCCTCAGTGGGCTGATCGAACGGACAGCGCTCCTTGCCTTGCTGCTCCACCGGCTGTGAACGACGGCATGGGATGGTATGGGAAGGAGTTGTGGGATGCGCCTCGATGTCGATCCGCTGCAGATCCTGCCGCGCGTGCTGACGCGCTATTCCTCGGTCGTGGTCGATCGGGCCGAGGGGCTCTACGTCTGGGACGTGAACGGCGAGCGCTGGATGGACTTCACCTCGGGGATCGCGGTCGTCAACACCGGCCACTGCCACCCGCGCGTCGTGGCGGCGATTCGTGAGCAGGCCGGGAAGATCATCCATGCGCAAGCCAACATCCTCATCCACGAGCCGATGCTCCGACTCTCCCAGCTCATCACGGCGACGATGCCACCGAAGCTGAATCAGGTCTTCTTCACCAACTCGGGTGCCGAGGCAGTGGAAGGAGCAGTGAAGCTCGCCAAGGCGGCTACCGGTCGGCCGGCGATCATCGCTTTCCGCGGCGCTTTCCATGGGCGGACGCACCTCGCGATGGCGTTAACCAGCTCGCGGGTCAAGGTGCGCGGGCACTACGAACCGCTGGTGCCCTCGATCTATCACGCACCCTATCCGTACCCGTTCCGCAACCCGTACAACGTCCCACCGGAGGACGTCGACCTGGTCTGTATCGCCGAGCTGGAGCGGTTATTCCAGACGATGGTGATGCCGGACGATGTAGCCGCGATCATCGTCGAACCGATGCTCGGCGAGGGTGGATATATCCTGCCTCCCAAGCGGTTCCTGCAGAACCTGCGGGCCATCTGCGATCGCTACGGCATCCTGCTCATCGTCGACGAGATCCAGACCGGCGTGGGACGCACCGGCACGATGTGGGCCTTCGAGCAGTTCGGTATCGTGCCGGACATCGTCACGGTGGCCAANGGGATCGCTTCCGGNNTGCCNCTNGCNGCGGTGGTGGCGAACAAGGAGCTGATGGATCGTTGGGAGCCGGGCGCGCACGGCGGTACCTACGGTGGCAATGCGGTCGCCTGCGCGGCTGGCGTGGCGACCTTCGAGGTCATGCGGGACGAGAAGCTGCCGGAGAACGCAGCGCGCATCGGGGGCTACCTCATGGCGCAGCTGCGCGAACTCCAGCAGGAGTTTCCCGTCATCGGCGAGGTGCGTGGACTCGGCCTGATGATCGGCGTGGAACTGGTCAAGCCCGACCGCGCACCGAACCCGGAGGCGGTCAAGCGGGTGATCCAGCGGGCACAGGAACTGCGGACGCTGCTCATCACGGCTGGCGAGTACGACCAGGTGATCCGCGTCATCCCGCCGCTCGTCATCACGCAGGAGCAGGCCGACGCCTTCCTCGACGTGTTCGCCGAGGCACTCAAGGCGGCCCAGTGACGGTCGCGCTGGCAGCGCGCTCGCCGCGCTGTCCCTTGGTACGTCCCTGACGATAGGGGCGACCTGGCGTGCTGGCCGGAAGGCGACCGGAGCCGGAGGTACGCTCGCTGGCTGCCAGTCCGGTGCGGGCGACCACCGCGAGCGTCGCCGGCATGCGTTGCCGGCCTAGCGCGGTTGCGCTGACGAGCAGCGACCGTCCTCTGCCGGTGCGACCAGCCGTTTCGGTGGTCGTGCCGAGCCGGTTCGCTGAGAGCAGAAGACGGCCTGTGTGCAGGAGAAGGGGAGCTGGTTTCTCGCCATCCGGTTGGCCGCGGTCACAGCCGGGCGGGGCGAGCGCAGCAAGCTGGCTCAGGAGACCGAACTTGTGCACGGATGGGTAGGAGCTCGATGGCGCGCTCGCGGAGTGCGGCACACGGTACTACCGCGGGAGTGCACGGTTCGGTGTGGACGCACCGGAGCGAAGCAGATGGTGTGATCGCGGCTCCAGCCCCGTCCTGGACATGCCGCCGTCAGGACGGGGCTCACGGGGCCCCAGTCACTCGGCTGCGATCGGCAGCAGTCCTTGCGGGTGTTCGGGCGCGTAGTCGGGGCAAGCCAGGCGAGCTTCTTGCTCGCTCAAGAATCGTTCGATGAGCGTACAGCGGTGCGGTTCGTCCGTACCAGGCGCGACGTTCTCGCGGAAGTAGACGCATCCGCGGCAGGCTTCGGCGATCTGAAGGAGTCCACCAGCACGGAGGCTCCAGACCACGGCTCCCAGCCCACGCTCGAGCGCGGCCAGTTCCTGCTCGTCCAGGCGAGTGAGCGCTTCTTCGAGCGTGTGCCCGAAGGCATCGAGCCGTTCGACCACCTGTTCACCGGCCGGGGTCAGTCGGAGCAGCGTGACACGTCGGTCGATCGGACTCACCTGGCGGGTGACGAGCCCGGCTCGCTCCAGGGCATCGATGATGCCGATCGTGGTGACATGGGTCACACCGAGGGCTTGGGCCAGTCGCCCGACCGAGGCGAGGAACGGTTTGGTGTAGCGGATCCAGAGCAAGGCCTGGGCCTGCATCGGCGTCAGGCCGAGCCCTTTGACCTCATCGGACGAGATCGCCTTGACGGCATGACTCAAACGAAGCAGCGCCATCGCGATACGGGCTGCCCGTGAGCGTTGCCGGAGTTCGGGATCGAAAACGGTCATCGCGCGGAACTCGTCCCTCCCGCTGCATCGTGACCGACGTCACTCGTCAGCACGGGACGAGTATAGCACCGGTTACGTTGCGAGCCGACGTGCTTCAGAAGACGCCCTCCTTCACGTACGGATACGTCCAGAGAATGGCCTGCAGGAGCACCGCTTTCAGCCAGGCCTGATGCATCCGCTCGATCATCGGGGTATCCTGCTCGCCTCGCTCGAGGAAGGGCCGAACGGTCGCGTAGATGGGGTAGACGAGGGCGATCATGTAGCGATAGTGGACGAACGGCGGTGCTCCCTCGACATTGTCGGTCTGGTTCTTCTTGTCGAAGTGGCGACGCCCGATTTCGTAGGCGTAGTCCAGCCAGCGCTGGTCGAACTCGGCCCGACAGGTATCCAGCACCCATTGGCCGAAACGCTTGCGCACCCGGGCGAGGTACTCCTGGTTCGGNCCCTCCGCGGTCGCGAAGTAACGAAGCAAGAAGTCATGGCTCCCGACGAAGCTGTACCAGATGTCGAGGAGTTCCTCGCCATGCGGCGCCAGGATCTCGCCAGCCCGACGCAACGCAGCAACGTCCTCGTCGGTAAAGAGCAGTGCCTGCTTGAGCATCACCAGATCAGCTTCCGTGTACGGTGCACGGGGGAGCGAGGGATCGCCGAAGCGGTAGCCGGGGATCGCGACGGTCGTCATCGTGTCCTCCTTTCGCCCAGAGAAACATGTCGTATACCTACACAATAGCGACTCCACCGCGGCTTGTCAAGCCCGCTTCGTGATCCGGCCGAACGATGGTCGCTGGTCGCGGAGATATCGAGCGCATCGGGAGCGTACCCGGTCGCGATGCGGTCTCCATGGTGCCGGAAGAACGCTCCTGCGATCCCTCACGATCGGGCAGTGCACGTCCTGCGTGTCTCATTGCAGCGTCACACGAGACCTCCTATCGTCGCGGGTTCGCATGCCGGAGGAGTCCCCGGCGCAGCGGCTGCTGGTCGCCGTCGCAGCGCAGGGTGCGTGGGGATGCAGCGGCACGGGAGGCAGAGAGCGAGCTCGTACCGGACGATTTCCACGCTTTACGGTTATGCTATGCTTCCATCAAGAGGAGGTACGGCCATGCAACGCGCGACGATCACACCCGACCGGCCCTCGACCCGCGAGCAACTCCTCACGNTGCTCAAGAAGAGCGAGGGTCTCACCGCTGATCAGCTCGCCCGGATGCTCGGGATTACCTCCATGGCGGTCCGCAAGCACCTCACCGCGCTCGAGCGCGACGGGCTCGTGACGTCATCGCTTCTGCGGCGCAAGATTGGTCGGCCGGCCCGTCTCTACCGCTTGAGTGCCCAGGCCGATGCGCTGTTCCCGCAACAATACGACGCAATGCTCACCGACGTCCTGCGCGACCTGGCAGAGCTGGATGGCCCCGCCAAGGTCGACCTTCTACTGCGCCGTCGCGTCGAGCGTGCTGGTCAGACGCTCGCTCGGGAACTGGAGGGCACACCCACGCTCCGTGAGCGCGTCCGCAAGCTCGCCGAAACGCTCGATGCGCTCGGCTACTATACGACCTGGGAGCAGCTCGACGGTGAGACGTTCCGTCTTTGCCAGTATCACTGCCCGATCCGCCAGGTCGCAGCCAATTTCCCAACCACCTGCGACGCCGAGGTCGAACTCTATCGGGCGCTCTTGCGCGCAGACATTGAGCGACGCTGCCATCTTGCCTCTGGCGATCCCTGCTGCTCCTATCTGATCCGCGCTCCGCAGGCGGTAGCCATCGCAGCGTCATGAGCCGCCTACAACCGTGGGATTGTCGCGAGGAGCGTGAGGCTCAGCGCCAGGACTGCACAGCTCAGGAGACCAAACAGGATCCCCAGCAGTGCCGCGGTACGCAGCCGCGGTCGCTGGTCTTTCTTACCCTCGCTGTTGCGTCGGCCCATCTGCCCCACCGAAACCCAATCGTGCACTGTTGCCAAGGATGAAAGCATCCGGCACCACTTGCGCGGTCGCCGCCAAGGTCGGCGGCAGGATACCCAAGGCTGCCAGACTTAATCCGACCAGATTGTAGAGCGCCGTTCCCGCTAAGTTCACCCAGGCTGTTCTCAGCGCCCGCCGCGCCCAACGGATCACTTCTGGCACGAGCATCCAGTCCTCACGCAGTAACACCACGTTCGCCGTTTCGGCTGCCAGCGCCGTACCAAGCCGTCCCATCGCAATACCCACGTCCGCCTGGGCGAGCGCCGGCGCATCGTTAATTCCGTCACCGACCATCGCTACCATCCGACCAGCCTGCTGGTATGCCCGCACGACCGCCAGCTTGTCCTCGGGTAGCAATCGGGCCCGCCAACGAATGCCGAGCGGGCCAGCGAGTGCCGCAGCTGCCTGCTCATGGTCACCGGTGATCAGCTCGATGTCCCGAATGCCCAGTCGTCGCAGCTCGGCAATCGACTCGGCTACACCAGGTCGGAGCTCGTCAGCAAATGCCAGCACGCCGAGACGTTTCCCCTCCCATTCGACGACNACTACTGTCTTGCCCTGCGCTCGTAGCTGCGCGACCGGCTGCCAATCCGCCTCGTCGGTCGATGGCGCGCGGACACGCACCGTTGCACCGTTGATACGCGCTGTCACACCGACGCCGGGATCGAAGACAAACGATTCTGGTGCAGCAAGCGGAACCCCTCGCTCGCGCGCGGCCGCACGGATGGCCTCAGCGAGGGGATGTTCGGCGTAGCGCTCGGCCGTCGCAGCGAGCCTGAGGAATTCGTCCTCGCCGACACGCCCGTCCGCTACTACGACGTCGGTCACCACTGGACGACCCAGTGTGAGCGTCCCTGTCTTGTCCAAGAGCACCACGTCAACCCGCGCGAGTCGCTCGATCACCGCACCACCTTTGATTAGTACCCCCCGGCGTGCTGCGCGTCCAATCGTTGCGACCAGTGCCATCGGCGTCGCTAGTGCGAACGCACACGAGCACGCGACAACAAGCACCGCCGCCACCGCCAGCGGATCGCGGCGTAGGAGCAACGTCAGCACTGCGACGCCAGCGACGACCGGGAGATACCACCCCGAGAAGCGATCGGCTACGCGTTGCAGACGCCCCGGATTTGCTTCTGCCGCCTCGACGAGCCGCACGATCCGCGCGAACGCTGAGTCAGATGCTGGCGCTGTTGCCTGCAATCGCAGGTACCCACTCCGTACGACGGTCGCAGCGTAGACTTGCTCTCCCGCACCGACTGCGCGCGGGAGCGGCTCGCCCGTCAACGCCGCCTCGTCGACCAGCGCTGTTCCGTCGATCACCGTTCCGTCCACGGGCACCGCCTCGCCGGTACGGACGACGACAACGTCCCCCGGCACGACACTCCCAGCCGCAACTTCCATCTCCTGGCCGTTACGCTCGACACGGGCACGCTGGGGCGCCAAAGCCGCGAGCTCGCGCAGTGCCCGTCCTGCCTCACTTCCAGGTACTCTCCTCCAAGACAGCACCAAGGTCGCATGAATAACACGACNATNGCCGCTGCCGCCCACGCACCGACCGCNATCGCGGCAAGCGCGCCAAGTGTCATCAGCGTGTGCGCAGTTACTCTTCGTTGCAGCACGGCACGTGCCACGTCACGAAAGACCGGCCAACCACCAGCGACAATTCCAGCGAGCCAGAGCGGCCAGGGAATCCACGAGTTTAAGCGATCCACAAAACCGGTTAACTCCGCCGCCACGACTGCGAGCACAACCGCTACAGCGACTGCGCTTATGACGAGCACGCGTCGCCAGGCACGATCCACCGCTACCGTATCCTCGCCGACCGGGTAACCAGTCTCAGCCAGAACCCGCTCGATGGTCGCACGATCGACGCGTGATGGATCGACCACGACCGCGACCTTCCGTGCCAGCGGGAAAGCTTCGACCTCGAGCACTCCCGGAACCTTCTGCAACGCTTGCTCCACGTGGCGCGCGCACTCGGCGCAGTCGATCCCCTCAACAGGGAGTACGAGCGTCGTCCCGTCAGTACGCTCCTCAGTCGTCGCACGATGCTCGTCCATCGTCCACCCCCACAGCATCGCTTTGCCAGACAGCGGGCTCATAGCGCGGACATGCCGCAACGCCCCACGCCGTTTCCGCGAGGACGTCTTCAGCAAGTCCCAGCAGTACGGCAATCCGCTCATCACTCAGGCTGTAGCGGACATACTGTGCCGCCCGCTCCCGACTCACCAGCCCACAGTCCCGAAGACACCGCAAGTGATTTGACACGTTGGTCAGCGTCAGCCCTGTGCGTTCGGCGAGTTCGCCAACGGTACATGGCCCACGGCGCAGCACTTCCAGGATCGCCAAGCGACTCGGGTCCGCAAAGCCACGGAATAACTTGGCCTTCAGCTCGAGGGCTCGACGGTCTACCATGCTTCCTCCAGCACTTCAGCAAATCCTGAAACATAGGCTACCACCTGCTATCGTTGTCTGTCAAGCAGTCAGGTCGGTGAGATGCTCGCGGGCCAGACAGCGACCGCTGTTGTATACGGTCCGTTCCTCGCCTGTATTCAAGGACCGGGCCGCTTCTCGCCGCCGCGGCTCAGTCGCAGACCGGGGGGAGAGTGCAGGTTAGTCGACCACAAGCGGAGTCAGATCCAACGCAGCAATCCCTGGGGAGAGGCAAGACCGCTGTGGAGAGGGAGCACCTCGGCTCAACTACGAAGCATGGCGAGGCCGTCGTCCCTCTCCAGGCGCCCGAGTTCGGCGTGAGCGTCCGCTAGAGACGCTCACCACCAGGGTCGTGTCCGCGCGCCGAGGGGGAGCGGAGGCTCCGCCTGTTCAATTCGGATGCGCGCATCGACGACTACCACTCCATCTGCCCTGGCAATCACCGGATTGAGATCAAGTTCAGCCACGTCCGGGAGTTCCTCCGCCAGTGCACTCACCCGCAACAGCAGCTCCTCGACTGCCGCAATGTCAACAGGTGGGGAGCCACGGTAGCCAGTCAACAACGGAAACCCCTTTAGCTCGCGCAACATCTCGCGTGCATCCTCGACCGCCAGCGGCGTGAGGCGTACCGAGATGTCACGCAGCAGTTCGACCAGCACACCACCCAAACCACAGACGACCACAGGGCCGAAGTGGCGATCATGCGTGACACCGACCAGAAGCTCGACTCCGCCGACCACTTGCCGTTGCACGAGGAAACGCAAAGCAGTGAATCCCTCCCGGGAGAGCCGCTCCTGCATCTCGCGCGCTGCCGCTTCTACGACTGCTGGCGACTCCAGTCCTAGGCGCACGGCACCACGTTCGGTCTTGTGCGTCAGTCCTGGCGCGANTGCCTTNAGGACGACCAGTCCCCCAATTTGCCGGGCAGCCTCGGCTGCTTCCTCGGGTGTGGCGACGAGTGCTTGTTCGACCATGCGGATGCCGAAGCAGGCCAGCACACGCTCCGTCTCTTCCGGATCGAGCCAGCCACCGCCCCTCCCTAACGCGTTGGCGACGATCGCGGCTGCCTCGTCGCGGCGGATATCGGGAAACGCTGGTGTCGGCGTGATCGGCCGCTCGCGCCAGGCTGCATACTGTGCCGCGCGGGCCAGAGCGATCGCGGCTGCTTCCGGGAACGCGTACGAGGGGACGCGGACATCGGGAGCACGCAGTGCTTCCGGAATCCCGTGTGACGAGAGGAAGACGGCAGCGACCGGCTTGCCGAGCGCGTTCACGTCGCGCGCTGCATCGACGATCGCGCGCGCAACTTCCTCACTCGGCACGCGCATCGGCGGGAGATAGATCACGATCACCGCATCGACGACCGGGTCGTGCGCCACCAGCGGAATCGCCTGCCGGTACGCTTCCGCGCTGGCTGGGGCAGTCAGGTCGACTGGATTGACGACGCTCGCGTGCGGCGGGAGCAACGTCCTGAGATGCGCCTGGGTCTCCGGCTGGAGTTCCGGCACCTCCAGTCCGTGCGCGACGCAGCTGTCGACGGCCAGGATGCCGGGACCGCCTGCGTTGGTCACGATCGCCACGCGCTTCCCCTTGGGGAGCGGCTGATTGGCGAGCAGCGTTGCGACGTCGAACAGCCCCTCCAGCGTTTCGGTGCGGATCACGCCGGTCTGGCGGAAGAGTGCGTCCACCGTGATGTCGGACGCAGCCAGGAGCGCTCCGGTATGGGACGATGCTGCGCGGGCACCGGCNCTCGTCCGACCGCTCTTGACCGCGACGATCGGTTTCGTCCGGCCGACTCGCCGGGCGATCCGGGCGAACTTGCGCGGATTTCCGAACGATTCGAGGTAGAGCAAGATCACGTCGGTTCGGGGGTCGGTTTCCCAGTAGTTGAGGAGATCGTTTCCCGAGATGTCTGCCTTGTTGCCCATCGAGACGAAACTGGAGAGCCCCAGGCCGAGCGAACGAGCATAGTCGATGATCGCCAGACCGAGTGCACCGCTCTGGGACGCGAAGGCGACTCGCCCCTCCGGCGGTGGCAGCGGGCCGAATGTGGCGTTGAGACGGACAGCGGGATCCGTGTTGATCACACCGATGCAATTCGGACCGATGAGGCGCATCCCGTACGCTCGACAGATCCGGAGGAGTTCGTCCTGCCGTGCTCGTCCCTCCGGACCGATCTCGGCGAATCCGCTCGAGATGACGACGAGAGCGCGAACCCCTTTCCGCCCGCATTCCTCGGCGACTTTCGGTACTTCCGGCGCTGGCACGGCGATCACGGCGAGGTCGACCGGCTCCGGGATCGCTTCGACTGATGGGTAAGCGAGGACCGATTGCACGACTCGTGCATTGCGGTTGACGGGAAACACTGGCCCGTTGAACCCGTATTCCAGCAAGTTATGGAAGAGTTCGCCACCGACCGTTCCACGCTGCCGGGAAGCCCCGATCACCGCGACCGTCTTCGGGCAGAGAACCGCCTCGACCGCGTGTGCGGCTGCGATTTGCTCGCGCCGCTCGAAGCGCTCGATCGCTTCCGGCGTGAGCGATGTCGGGAAGGTGACGACGATTTCGCTGATACCGGTTCGGATTTCGACTGGAACACCGAGGTCGCGGAACACCTGGATCATGCGGTAGTTCTCCGGCAGCACCCAGGCGACGAAGACGCGGATGCCGTTCGCATCGGCGATCTCAGCCAGCTGCCCGACGAGGATGGTTCCCAACCCGCGTCCCTGATAGTCATCGGCGACCGCGAGCGCGACTTCAGCGCGATCACCGTCGAGCTTGCGGTACGTCGCGACACCGACGATCCGGTGCGTCGGGCCAGCCTCGGCGATCAAGGTGAAGTCGTCCCGATAATCGACCGAAGCGTCCTCCTGGGCCGCTTTGGCGAGGTCGACCGCCTCGCCGAAGAAGCGGAGCTTGCGTGCTTCTGCCGAGAGCCCTTCGTAGAACGTGCGGATCGCTGGCTCGTCCTCGGGCCGAACGGGGCGCACGTGCACGGTGCTTCCATCGCGCAAGACGACGTCGGCTTCACGGTGCGCTGGATAGACTCGCTGCATCTTGCGGCTCCCTCCGCTCCCACTGCCGATCTGGATCGAGCATGCTCAGGATACTCCGTCCCGTTTCCGCATGGGCGGCGCGAGCTAGACGCGCGATCTGCTTTAATCGAGAGGCGAAACGAGGAACGTTGTCGAGCAGCAGGAGCGATGTGCGATGCCTGAAACGATCGGTGTGTTCGTCGCTTGGCCGTACGCCAACGGAGACCTCCATTTGGGGCACGTCGCTGGGGTCTACATTCCGGCCGATACGTTCGCACGNTATCACCGGCTTCGCGGCAATCGCGTGCTCATGGTCAGCGGCAGCGATGCGCATGGCACACCGATCACCGTCGCNGCCGANCGNGAAGGGGTGACGCCGGAGGATATCTTCAAGCGGTATCATCGTCGGTTCCTCGAGACNTACCAGCAACTNGGNATCGCNTTCGANCTNTTCACNCACACGCACACTGCCAATCACTTCCGGGTCGCCCAGGACATCTTCCGAACGCTCTACGAGCGCGGCTACATCTTCACGCAGACCCAGGTCCAGCTCTACTGCGAGAACGACCGGCGTTTCCTGCCTGACCGCTACGTCGAGGGTACGTGCCCCTACTGTGGCTATCCGAACGCTCGCGGTGACCAGTGCGATAACTGTGGGCGGACCCTCGATGCGATCGATCTCATCGAGTCACGGTGCCGTCTCTGTGGCCAGCGTCCCGTTCCGCGCGAGACCGAGCATTTCTTCTTCGACCTGCCGGCCTTCACCGACCGTCTCCTGGCATACCTCGAGCGTCAGACGCACTGGCGACCGAACGTGCAACACTTCGTCCGCAACTTCATCCAGGACGGTCTCAAGCCACGACCCGTCTCGCGTGACCTGGAATGGGGTGTTCCGCTTCCTATCCCAGGCTACGAACACAAGGTCATGTACGTCTGGTTCGAAGCGGTGATCGGTTACCTCTCAGCGAGCATCGAGTGGGCCCTCGCTGAAGGACAGCCGGAGGCTTGGGAAGCGTGGTGGCGAGATCCGTCAGCACGAGGCTACTACTTCATCGGTAAGGACAATATCCCGTTCCATGCTATCATCTGGCCAGCTGAACTCATGGGCTATGATGAGTCGCTCAACCTGCCCTACGACATCCCGGCGAACGAATTCCTGAACCTCGAAGGACAGCAGTTCTCGACCAGCCGCAATTGGGCCATCTGGGTTCCCGACTTTCTCTCGCGGTACGCGCCGGATCCCTTGCGCGACTACCTNACCAGTATCGCGCCGGAGACGCGCGACAGCGAGTTCACTTGGCAGGGGTTCGTGGAACGCAACAACAACGAGCTCCTGGCGACGTGGGGGAATCTCGTCCATCGTATCCTGACGTTCGTGCANAACCGCTTCGAGGGTCGCGTGCCGGAACCCGGCGAGTTCGATGGACGCGACCGCATCCTGCTCGAGCAGGTCGCGACCGGTTTCCAGCGTGTCGGCGAGCTCTATGCGCGCGTCGAGCTCAAAGCGGCGCAGCGCGAGGCGATGGCGCTCGCCCGCGAAGTCAACCGCTACTTGGACGAAAAGGCACCGTGGTTCCAGATCCGCGAGGATCGGCAGGCAGCGGCGACGACGATCTTCGTTGCCTTGCGCGCGATCGACTCGATCAAGGTGCTGCTCGCTCCCATCCTGCCCTTCTCGAGCGAACGACTCCATAGCTTGCTCGGATACCAGGAGCCACTCTTCGGTGCGATCACCATCGAGCCTGGGCCGGAGACGGGTGGGCACGAGGTGTTGCGCTACCGGCCTACGCCGAGTGAGACGCGCGATCGCTGGCAGCCGAGCGAGCTGGAGCCAGGACGGCCGCTCCCGCCACCGCAGCCGCTGTACCAGAAACTGGACGAGTCGGTCATCGAGGAGGAGCGGCAACGGCTCCTGGCGCAATCGCGGTGACGACGCGGAACCACGCTGGAGCAGGTCGCGCGGGATACCGAACCAGCGGAGCGCGGTGTGCTCCTCTGCGTCACGGGACGGGCGTTCGTGTACCCTGCTGCGCACCTGCGGAGCCAGTGACGTACCACTGCTGGTAGAGTCGGTACCCCGTGTAGACGCGCTGGACGTAGGTGTAGGTCTCGCGATAGGGGATCCGCTCGGCGAAGAGATCGGGATCGTCCGTTGGTCGCTCGCGCAGCCAGTCCTGGACTGCTCCCGCACCAGCGTTGTAGCTCGCCAGTGTGAGGTACAGCTGTCCTTGGAACTGCTCCAGCCGCCGCGCTAGTTCCGCGGTTCCGAGCGTCAGGCTGATCTCGGGCTGGAACAGCCGATCGGGGTTCCACTCGCCGAGACCGAGCTGCGCTGCGAGACCGGCTGCAGTCGTCGGGAGCACCTGCGTCAGACCACGCGCACCGGCCGGTGAGACGGCGGTCGGCTCGAAAGCGCTTTCCTGTCGGACCAGTGCTGCCACGAGGAGCGGATCCACCCGGAATCGTTCTGCGATCGGCTCGAGGACCTCCGGGTAGGGGATCGGGGCGACGAGCGGGGCGATAGCTTCCACCGGCACCGTGCCGCTCGCCTGGAGCTGCAGGCCGATGCGATAGGCGAACGCTGCCTCGCCNCGCCGGAGGACGTTCCCAGCCGAACGAGGCCAGCGTGACCGGATCGTTCCGCAGCGTGTCACGTGCAGCATCCACTTCCCAGCTCGCTGCCTCACGGTCGCCGAGATCGAGGAGGAGCAGCGCTCGCCGCACTGAATCGTTGGCCGTCAGACGCGCGGCAATCTCTGTATCCGTGAGTCCCTGTGTCGCCAGCCAGTGCTCGTATGCGGTGGTGTTCGGGGTCAGCGTCAAGTCACCGGTCGGGACATCCGCTATAGGTTCGCGTCCGGCGAGGAGCTCACCTGCCCGGATGCCATAGAACCCTTCCGGGTCGAGTGCACGAGCGCGCTCCCAGGCTCTCTGCGCTGCTGCTCCATCGCCGGCGGCAGCGAGTGCCTTGCCGTACCAGAAAGCCGAGCGGGCATCGCCGCTGTCCGCGAGGTCACGCCAGATTCCGGCAGCGCTAGCCGCGTCCCCTCGGGCGAACGCCAAAAGTCCCAAGCGGAACCGTGCCTCTCGGGCAGCGTCGCTGGCCGGATACTGCGTGAGGACGCGCTCGTAGACCGCTTCCGCTGTCGGTTCGTCGTACCACTCGATGAGTGTCCCGGCAGTGACGAGCGCGTCCGGTGTTCGCTCGTCTTGTGGATATCGTTCAGCCATCGCCAGGAGTTCGTCGACACCGGTCTGCAGGTCACCGCTGCGGATGCGAGCGATCGCCCGTTGGTACCAGGCATCGGCACGCGAGGGATCGGTATCGAGCACCGCGCTGTAGGCAGCGATCGCTGCAGGGTAGCGCCCGCTGGCGAATGCGATCGCTGCTCGGCGGTCGAGCGGAACCGCGTCACCGGCACCGAGCGCGTCGAGTTCGTCCAGCGCCACTGCCGCAGCGCTACTCTCCGGTGCTGTCTCGATCGCAGCCAGGAGGTCAGTCCGTGCACCGACCACGTCGCCGAGCGTGCGTGCGACCTGTGCTCGCTGGAGCAAGAGCGATGCCCGATACGTCGGGATCGTCGCCAGTTCGAGCAAGCGATCGAGCGTCGCTCGGACTGTCGCGTCGTCGTCGTGCTGCTGAGCCTGTTCACGTTGCCATTCCAACGCTGCCACAGCGAGGCGCCGGATCGGCGCAGTCGTGACGATATGGTCGACGAGACGCTGTGCCTCGTCGTCGTGCCCAGCTCGAACGAGTGGGTCGAGGGCGCGGTACTCGAGGTACGGAGCGACCTCCGGAAGGAGCGTGCGGGCAGCCAGGAGTTGCTCGACTGCCTGATCGACCTCTCCGAGTTGGAGGAGCGCCTGGGCAGCGATCACCGCAGCCTCGCCAGCGCGTTGCTGATCGGGAGCACGGCGTGCGACGTCAGCAGCCAGTTCGAGCGTAACGTGCGGATCGCCGCTGGCGAGCATCGCCCGTGCCAGCAGCAAGCGAGCCTGGAGGCGCACGGTCGGCTCTCGTGCGCCGAGCGCCGGTGTGAGGATCCGTGCGGCTTCAGCTGGAACACCGGCAGCGAGGAGGCGCTGTGCCTGCTCCAGGGCAGCGATCGGATCGGCCGGGGACTGGCCGTGGGGTCGGTGTGGCTGCTGTCGGCTCGCTCGAGTCCTCGAGACTCGGTGGAGTGGGCCCGCTGGCTGGCTGCACCGGAAGCGTCCGGGTTCCGAGTACCAGTGTCGTCAAGAAGGCGAGCACAACGAGCGTGCTGTGGAAGAGCATCCGTGGCTGAGTCGTCACATGCCCCCCGACGAAGGCCGTGTCTCCGCTCCTGAGGATAGCCGGTCTTACGAGGGGCGAGCAGCCGAGACCGTCCGAGGTCGAGCGGAGTCGGTTTACCGCGCGTTTACAGACGGCTTTGCATGCTCGTCGTAGAGAAAGGAGGACACGAGCGATGCGCTGGTGGTTCCATACACCGGTTCGGCTCGACCATCCACTTCCACGCGAATGGTTTTGGATGGAACTCGCAGAACTCGCTTTCGGCGTCATTTTCCTCGTGGCGATCCTCCTGCTCCTCGTCTGGATCGTCCGCCGGATGCTCCGGGTGCACCCGGCGGCTCCGTCGCGAGCACGCGCTATCCTCGACGAACGCTACGCCCGGGGCGAACTGACGCGCGAGCAGTATCTCGCCATGCGGCGGGACCTGGAACGAAGCGATTGAGGAGCCCGAACCTGTACGAGATTGTCACGCTGTGCATAGTCCCAGGGGGTATAGTAGCTTTGAGCGGAGAGGAAGGAGCGACAGATGATGTGGTGTCCTGGTTGTGGCCCATGGGGCGGCGGCATGATGTGGGGTTGGGGTGGCTGGCTGTGGGGAGTGATCATGCTGGTGTTCTGGTTGCTCATTCTCGCCGGAATCGTGTTGCTGATCGTCTGGGCAGTTCGGCAGTTCGGTCACGGCGGACCGACGTCGACCGGCGGCGGAACCAGCCGTGCGCTGGAGATCCTGCAGGAGCGGTATGCGCGAGGTGAGATCACGCGCGAGCAGTACGAGCAGATGCGCCGCGACATTCTGGGTGAAGGTGGTGGTGGATGAACCGGGCATGGCTCCTTGCAGCCGTGCTCTCGATCGCAGTCGGCGTGCTGGGATTGCTCGTCACCGCAGTCATCGCATCCGGCGCTGGTCCGGTGACGGGCACGGCCGTCGATCGCGGGCGATGGATCTATTTCACCGCGACCGATCCCGACACTGGTGCGCCGATCCCGTACACCGGCGGCATGATGATGCCGATGGCCTGTGCAGATTGTCACGGGGCGGACGGTCGTGGTCTGCGGACGCCGATGTTCGTGAGTCCGGATATCCGGTACCGCAATCTGACCGATCCGGCCGGGATGGTCGAGCCGGATGGGAGCCGCGGTCACTCCTATCACGGTGACGACGAGATCTGCCGGGCGATCACACAAGGTGTCGATCCGGAAGGCGAACCGCTCGCCTGGCCGATGCCGCGCTGGCAACTGACCGATCGACAGTGCGCTGACCTGCTCGTCTTCCTGAAGGCGTTGCCCTGATTCGAGCCGGCGGCGCTCGCTCGCGGAGCTGTTACAATCCCTCCGAGCGACGCGGTGCGGAGCGTGCGATGGGCATCGAGCTGAGCGTGATCGTCCCGGCCTTCAACGAGGAGCGGCGGTTGCCGGGAACGCTCGCTGCTGCATACGCCTATCTCAGTGCGCAGAACTGGCAGTGGGAGTTGCTCGTCGCCGATGACGGGAGTGATGACCGCACACCGGAGATCGCGCGCGAGTGGAGCGAGCGCGACTCGCGGATCCGCCTGCTCCATCTGCCGCATCGTGGCAAGGCAGCTGCGGTGCGGAGCGGGGTCCTGGCGGCGACCGGCGCGTATGTTGTGTTCACCGACGCCGATCTTTCGACGCCGATCGACTATCTCGATCCCGCGCTCCGCTTGCTCCGTGAGGGCTGGGACATCGTCATCGGTTCCCGTGAGGGGGCGCTGGCACGCCGCATCGGCGAACCGTGGCACCGTCACGCGATGGGGCGCATCTACAACCGCCTCGTCCAGTGGTTGCTCTTGCCGGGAATCGACGATACGCAGTGCGGGTTCAAGGGTTTCCGGCGCGATGTCGCGCTCGACCTCTTCCAGCGTATGCTGTTGTACCGCGATGGTCAGCGCCCCATACGCGGGCCCCGCGTGACCGGATTCGACGTCGAAGTGCTCTACATCGCGCGCCGGCGTGGCTATCGGATCGCCGTCCTCCCGGTCACCTGGCGACACGTCGAGGGTTCCAAGGTGCGGCCGCTGGTCGANGGCCTGCTCATGCTTCGCGATGTCGTGACCGTGCGGCTCAATGCCTGGCGCGGGGCCTACGACGGTGACCTGTTCTCCGTCGAAGAGCGACTCCCCGGTGACTGAGCGGGCGCTCGTCTCTGGAAATGGNGGGNGGGNGGAGCCGATGACGCAGCTGTATGCGACGACTGGGGACGATGTCGTCCTTCTCGACGAGACAGCCCGGGGATGGCGAGCCGAGGTACTGCTGCGTGCGGTCGGGGCACAGTGTCTGGCTGTCGACCCGTCCGACGAGCGGCACCTCATCGTCGGTACCTTCGACCAGGGAGCGTTCCTGAGCGATGACGGTGGCCGAACCTGGAGCCGCGCTGAGACCTTGCCGGCCACGCGGGTCCTTTCGGTCGCGATCAGTCCCTCCTGGCGGGTCGGTGGGCGGGGTGTGCTGTTCGCCGGTTGCGAGCCGAGCGCGCTTTTCTGGAGCGAGGACGGTGGTCGACGCTGGCACGAAGCGGTGGCGCTGCGTGCGCTGCCGAGCGCTCCGACCTGGTCATTCCCGCCGCGTCCCTGGACCTCGCACGTCCGTGCGATCGCCCTTTCTCCGAACGATCCCGGGCTGGTGCTGGTCGGGATCGAGCTGGGTGGCGTGCTGCGCAGTACCGATGGTGGGCTCACCTGGGCTGATCAACGGCCGGGTTGTTATCTCGACTGTCACGCACTCCTGCTTCATCCTGCTGCACCGGACCTCGTCTACGAGGCGGCTGGGGGCGGTGTCGCCGTGAGCCACGATGCTGGCGACACGTGGCAGCCGGCTGACGATGGGCTCGATCGTCGCTACGTCTGGGCACTCGCGAGCCCGCCGGACGATCCGACGACCTGGTTCGTCTCGGCTGCACCGGGTCCGCGTGAAGCGCATGGCCCCGGCCTGCATCGGGAGGCTCGACCGAACCCGGTTGGTGCGGCGCAGGCACGTATCTTCCGTCGGTACGGAAGCGAGCCCTGGCGTCTGGTCGAAGGGTTGCCTGATCCTTTGCCCTCGATGCCGTACGCCTTGCTCGTCCCGCCCGCTGAGCCGCGTACGCTCTACGCTGGTTTCCGTGACGGAACGGTGTGGCGCGGGCTCGATCTCGGTGCGTCCTGGCAACGGCTTCCGGTCTGCCTCGACGCTGTGCTCGCGCTCGCTGCCGCACCGGCCTGAGCGCGTCCTGTCGGTTGGGAGGCATTCAGGACTCGCCTGCCGTTCTCGCGCGCATCCAGCCCAAACGCCACACCCAGGCGAGGACGACGAGATTGCCGAGTGCCAGGAGCCACAGACCGAAGGCGAAGCGATGCGGCTCGCCCTCGCTGATCTGCCCGATGGCGGTGCCGAACAAGCTGGCGAGGGCGGTGCTGCCGAACCCGACGAGACTGCTGGCGAAACCGGCGATCCGGCCGAGCGGCTCGAGCGCAGCACTGTTGGTATTGGGGAAAATCAGCGCGATCGCGAAGAACATGAGCAACACGCCGAACCAGAAGACCGAGAACCGGTCACTGAGTACGCTCGCCACCACGAGATAGGTCGTCGCGACAGCGAGGATCACCAGCGCTGCAGGCAAGACGCGCCGTAAGCCCAGCCGGGTAATGAGCGTTCCGTTGACGATCGTGCCGACGACCTGCGCGAGCCCTCCGAGTGCGAACGCGATCGCGAACTCCTGGTTGTTCAACCCGAACGAGTCCTTCACCAGCTGGGAAGCGCTAGCGAGGTACGCCTGCAGCACGCCGTAACTCAGGCCGAGGATGATGGTGAACGCCACGCTCACCTTGACGGCCCAGAACGCCTTGGCTGCTGCCCAGAGATGGGCCGGGCTTTGCGCGGTACGGCGCTCAGGGGGGAGGGTCTCCGGCACGCGGAGCACGAGCCAGAGGAACAGCACGACTGCGAGGATCGCCATGAAGCCGAACGGCGCTCGCCAGCTCCAGCGGAGTAAAAGGACTCCGATCGAGGGTGCGAAGAGAGGGGCGGCCAAGAGGACCATGAAGGCGAACGAGAGGATACGGGCCATCGCCTCGCCGCGGAACGAGTCGCGGACGAGCGCTGTCCCGGCTGCGCGCAAGCCGGACGAGAACGCTCCCTGCACGAAACGGAGCGCGAGCAGGAGACCAAAGGTCGGGGCGACCAGCATGCCCAGGACAGCGACTCCGTACCCGGCGGCTGCGACCAAGAGCGGAAGCCGCCGACCGACCTGATCGCTCCAGGGCCCGAAAAAGAGCTGACCGACAGCGAAGCCGACGAAGTAGACGTTGACGACCAGTTGGGCTCGTGTCTCGGCAACGCCGAATGCCGCGGCGATGTCCTGGAGAGCTGGCAGCATGATGTCGATGGCGAACGCACCCGTCGC
>Ga0065724_105596_pt1 | contig 19212 bp, 17 predicted proteins | sample TheenrcSG05JP960_FD_59111 | JGI IMG/M metagenome (GOLD analysis project Ga0065724, IMG submission 59111) | Thermophilic enriched microbial communities from mini bioreactor at UC Davis - Sample SG0.5JP960 | ecosystem: Engineered > Solid waste > Grass > Composting > Bioreactor | place: USA... | reverse complement strand
GAGCCGTCCGGTGTCGGCTGCGGCGGTCCTGTATGCGATGGAATGGTGCGCGTTTCTCGAACAGCATGCGCGCAAGGTCTACGAACCGGAGTTACAGCGAGAACGGATCGCCGCACAGGCCTTGGCGCGCCGCATCCTCGACGGTGCCGTCGCGGATGGCGCGCCGGTTCGCGATCTCTATCGCCCGGGCTGGATGTATCTTCGGACTCCCGAAAATGTCGAGGAAGCCCTGCGTGTTTTGAGCGACCACGGCTGGGTGCGGATCGAGGCTACCGATCCCACCCAGCGTGGTGGCCGACCCGGGCGCATCGTGCGTATCAACCCCCGGGTCTGGGCCAGCTATGAGCGACTAAAAGGAAACGAGGTACTGACGTACTGCCAAAACTGACGAAACTGAGGGATTACGATATGGCTCTTCATGCGCAGGGGAACCGCCGAGTGCATCACTCGGTGACGTCCCCGTTTACGACTTTTCAGAATATCTGTCAGGACGACAACACTGTTCTCCACCGAACCAGTGGTAGTAGATTTTCTGCTGTCTAGCGACGATAACGCCTCATTTGGCGCCGCACGGCGGGAGATACGGCACAGGAGATCTCGGGGAAGCAAGGGAAAGGTTCTCGGTGCCCGAGCCTCCTGCGCTATGGTGCTGCGCAGCCAGAGTGTCGGCACATCCCTCAACTCCGCACTCGGTTCACCTTTGTTGCTGTTCTCCTCTTCCGTATCCAGCACTGTCACGTGACGAGTACGCACCCCCCTTCAGTGTGCCAAGAGCATCGAGCGGCATCGGGTTACAGGCAGGCTACTCAGCGGGTGGCATCCTGCGACTCGTCCGCTGTGTCTGGAACCGTCGCTCACGACACTGCACCCTCACGTTCTGTCAGTTCTGTCAGTTCGTCAGCACGCCTACGCTGGTGCTGATGCTGGTCGGATGCCAGATTGCGCGGTTTTGACACAGCAATGGGATGATCGGGTGGGCAACGCTGCTTCTCCGCATAGCGCGCACAGGCAAGACCGAAAGGGAAAACACTCTCATCACAGTCAGTAGCAGATCACTACAACACTGCGCATCGCGTAGCTTGAGCAGCGTGCAGAGTTGTACAATAGAGCTGTTCGACGTTTTCTGTTGGAGTGGAGGATGCCGCAAAACCGAGCGAACCTGGATGCCGTCACGGAGTCAGTCGATGCCCTGCGAGCGTTGCTCGGCATCAACCGACGTGGACCGTGGCCAGGTGCGGGCGCGAATGGTCGCCCGCCGTCCTGGGGTATCGTCGAGGAGACGCCGCAGCTCTGGGTTACGTGGCTCGCCGGCTGGTGGAAGCGGTTGACGGGGAAACCCCTCCCGCCAAGGCCGCCCTTCGCTCTTCGCTACAAGTCGCAGCCGATCGTACTCGAGAGCGTGCCACTGAGGTACGGGTATCGTTGGTACTTTCGCTGTCCATGCTGTCATCGCCGCTGCGAGGTGCTCTACGTCGGCCACCGCGGGCTCGCCTGTCGCTTCTGCAATCGCCTCCTCTATCGCTCGCAGGCCCGCCGCATCGCACCACTCATCGATCTCTTCGACTGGACACGCGATCGTACCCGCTCCACACCCGTACCGAGCGAACTCGACCCGCTCGTCACCGAACTCAAGCGGCAGGTCGAGCACGAGTTGACGCGGCTCTTCAGCGAACTAGATCTGATCCCTCAGGAGGTGGGAAATGCCGCGACGGATGCAGGACCAGCGTGACTGGCACCAGCGCCGGGAAGCCTGGGTCGAGCAACGCTTTCAGGCAGCGCACAAGCGTTACGCGGAATGGCAAGCGATCCAGGAACGGTTCCGGGATCTGGCACCCAAGGCGCTCACGGTACTCGAACGGGCGCTCGACGAGCCGGAGTGTGACCCGAAACTGGCGCTTTTGGTGTTGCGTATGGTCGGGCTGGACAAGCTACCGGCCCCGGTCAGGCCGAGCAAGGAGCTGCTGCGCCTCTCGCTCGCACTCAATCCGGAACTCATCGAGGCGGAAGCCGGAGACGCCTAGGGAAGCCCCCTCAGTCGGTTCGGTCTCCGTTGGCGACCGGGCACCCGTTGCGGACGGCAACGCGCAGGTCGCTNGTGAGTGTCCGCTCGATCGGCGCCGGACATCCTGCCGCCGCGATGGTGAGCCGTACGGGCTGCAGTCCGGGTTGTCGGCGAACCAGCAGTACTTCGGTCGGCGGCAGGTGGAACTGCACCACGAGTTCGTCCTCCTGCCCGGGAAAGAGCTCGATGACATAGCTCCCGCCGGTTCGGGGCTTCCGGATCGGGGGCGGCTGGTTTGCTCGCTTCGATGAGGCGACTGTCCGGGGGGAGCGTCACCTCGATCCACCAGCGCTGGAAACCGCCGTAGAACGGATCCTCGTCGGGCCGTGCCGTGTTGGTCAAACGGAGTGTCAGCCTCGCCGACCACATGCTGGTATCACCTGCTTCGAGGGCGAGCGCTAGTTCCGGACGGAGGGCGAGACTCCCCTTGTTCAGGACCAGGTTGGCGAGGGTCACGGCGATCGTCGGGGTCTCGGGATCGGGCAGGAGCCGACCGCTCCAGCCGTGCTGCTCCAGTCGCTCCTGCACCTGCGGATCCGCCGAGTAGAACTGGAGGTCGCGTCGGTTAGCCGCAGCGGCAAGTTGCCGCGCCGCTTGGAGCAGCGTCGCCCGGTCGGCCTGGCGCAAGCGCTCGATCAGTTCGGTACCGATGCGCGCCAGCACTTGCTTGTGCGTCACCTCGACCTGCTCGCCCTCACGCCGGAGCTGCCGCGGTCGCTCGATCTCCTCGTAGACGTTCTCCGCCGTGATGGTCCGCGTCTCCCCATCGACCTGGATCGTGAACGGCCCGACCAGCCCGACCAACGCGCTCGCCACGCTCGGCTGGACAGCGATCACCCCGTGGGCCGGTGGAAAACCGATCTGGTTGTACATCGCCAAGGTCAGCGCTGCCCCGCGCGGAAAATCCGCCCACCAGGTGGCGTCGTGGAGAAAGAGTTCGCCCGTCGGAAAGTAGGTGGCGATCGGGTAGGGGAGCGGGACCGGCTGCCTGCGGACTGCAATGTACCGGTCAGTGAGTTCGTGTGACTCGTAGAAGACGTACTCGCTGATGCGCCCCCGGTCGATGGTCACGACGGCGATGACTCCAGGGAATCCCCCGCTCGGCCGGAGCTCGGCGGGATTCTGGAAGAGGACGAGATAGCGGACCGGCTCCGCGACGCCGAGCGCGCGCTCGAGTGCCGGCAGGTCGGCCCACAGGGGCTCGAGCCTCGTCGCGTGGTCGAGCATGCGATCGAGCCTGGGAAGCTGTGCCCGTGCAGGGTCGGGGAGCAGGGCGGGATCGATCGCTGCCCGCGCCTCTCGGGCGGCGCGCAGCTCCTGCTGCGCCGTGCGGAGATCCGCCTCGTGCGCCTGCAGCACCTCCAGCCAGGTTTCCTCACCATCCCCTCCGGCCAAGCCGTTCCGCTCCAGGGTGGCCAACACCGCTTGCCCGGACGCAGCGAGGCGCTGTCCGGCACGCGCGAGCGACTCGCCGAGCAGGACGAAGGCTCGAAGCGACCGGTAGCGGGGACCGAGCCACGGGAGGCGCGCCACCGCTCCTTCCAGATTGCCCGGCATGTCCAAGGCCGCATCGAGGCGTTCTAGGTGACGAGCCGAGCTGTCCAGCTGCCAGGCAAGTTGGGCGAGGTCCGGAGCTGAAAGGGCCGTCGGATCGTCGGGAAGGGTGGCAGCGAGGGCCGCAGCGTCCGTTTCCAGCGCTCGGACAGCTGACAGCGCTTGCCAGGCGCGCAGCCCTACCAGACCGGTCACTAGGAACGAGAGCGCGACCGGCAGGATGAGCCAGCGCCACCGCCGCCCCAGACGGCGCCGCCGGCGTCGCCGACGGCGGCGTACCGGCGTGGGGATCGTGTCGGTCCGACTGGTCGCTTCGCTCGGATCTCGCATCATCCTCACCGAGAGGAGGCCGACTCGCTGGCTGAGGAGTCTTGTCTGCGGGAGAGCAACGCTTTGAGCCCGCGCGGCTGTCTGGTCGTACCGTCATCGTTCGGTGGCGGGGCATACTCGTAGTAATAGTAGTAATACCCTTCCTGCTCCAGTTGCACCGCATTCACGACCACGCCGAGCAGCCGGGCGGGCGTCGGCGCGAGCGCCTCCACCGCGCGCACCAGCTCGGCCGAGCGGGTGCGCCCGGCCAGGGTGACGAGCAGCACCGCATCGGCCCGACTCGCCACCACCAGCGGGTCGCTGAGCGTCAGCGGCGGGGTGTCGAGCAAAACCAGATCCGCTCGTTCCCGCAGCTGCTGGAGCACCTCGGCGAAGCGCGGGCTGCTGAGAAGGTCGGGCGGGTTCGGCGGCAGCGGGCCGCTGGTCAGGACGCGCAGGTTGGCGACCGGTGTCGGTCGCAGGTAGGGCTCGACGTCGATCTCCTCGCCTGCCAGGAGCAGGCTGGTCAGGCCGCTCCGGTTGGCGAGACCGGGAAAAAGCCGGTGCTGAGCTGGCTTGCGGAGATCGGCATCCACCACGATAATGTTCTGGCCTCCCTGAGCGAGGACGACAGCCAGGTTGGCGAGCGTGGTGCTCTTGCCGTCTCCAGGACGGGGGCTGGTGACGAGGAGGGTTTTCACGTCGTGTCCGGCCAGAGCGAACTGGAGATTGGTGCGGAGAGCACGATAGCTCTCGCTCGGCAAACTCTGCGGCTGGCGGAGGGTCGCCAGACTGCTGTTGGTCTGGTAGCGCGGGACGATCCCGAGAGCCGCTCGCCCGGTCAGTCGCTGGACGTCCTCGCTCGTCTTGACCGTATCATCCAGGTAGCCCGCGACGAGGACGAGACCGAATCCGAGCGCGAGCCCCAGGAGTCCAGCGAGCCCGGTGTTGAGGAGGATACGGGGCGCGACTGGCCGTTCCGGTGGGACCGCCTCCACGGCGACCGAAACCCGGCTGCGAGCCTGGGCCTCCGCGAGAGCCATCCGTTGATCGGCTTCCAGCAAAGCGGAATAGGTCGTCTGGGCCTGGTTGAGCTGGCTGCGCAACCCGGCCAGTTCGGCCTGGACCGTCGCGCTGGACGCGTCCGGTCGTGCCTCCAGATCGGCGATACGAGCGGAAAGCTCGTCGATCCGCGCCTTGGTATCCTCGATGCTCTTCTGCAGTTCCTGCCGACTGGAACCGGTCTGTAGCCGTTGTTGCTGCTCGATTCGATCGATGAAGACTTGAGCGATCGTGTTCGCGATCGCCGCCGCGCGTTGCGGGCTAGGGTCCCGAACCGCAATCTGGATCAGTTGCGTATTCTGGATGGCCGCGACCTCGACCGCTTCCTCCAGTTCGTCGGGGGTGAGCGGGAGCGACAGACGCTGGATCGTTTCCTCCAGCACCGGCCGGGACTGGGCGAGCTGGCTATAGGTGCGGGTCAGCCGCTCGGCGGCAAGAATGTCGTTGTACTGGGTACTCCCCGGCACCTGACTCTGCTCCACCAGCAGCGTCGTCGTCGCGCGGTAGATCGGCGTCATCGCCGAACTCACGAAGTAAGCGGTGCCAGCAGCCAGAACCGGACAGAAGACGAGCACCCACCACCAGCGGCGGACCAGCTTGAGGAGATCGAGAAGCGTCAGTTCCCGCGTCACGTTGCCTCCTCACCCCTGCAGATCCGTCGTGGGCACAGTCTAGCGGAAGACAACCCGTTTGCCCAGTGGCCGTTCGGTCCTCGTCCCCGTGTGGCCGGGCGTTGGCTCGCGATGCGCGTCGGTGGTAGCCGGCCCTCGCGACAATTCCAGTCCGCTTCCACTTCCGTCATCCAGCGGGATCGCGCACAACGGAGCGGGCAGTCAGGCGTCGATCGGTCGCACCGCATCGGGACGCAGGACGGAGACACGATGCCGAACCGATCAGTGTGGGGCGACTTGACATCAGCCCGACCGCCGAAGTAAGGTTCACTTGCAGGAGGTATCCTCATCCAGGCCCATCCCGAGCGGTGGAGGGATAGCCGCTGGGTGGGCAAAGAGAAGCGAGGGGGACAGCTAGCCGCATGAGGGCGGGGGCGGGTGACGCGGGGACGCGAGGGTCGGGTATCTGGCTCGATTATCCCCTGGGACGCGACGGCAACACGCTGGATCTCCACGGCGCCGAGGAGCAGATCCGGGCGATGGTGCGCTGTGCGGTCGCCCGCTGGGGTGAGCCACCAGCGCGTCCCTGGTACCGCCGGTTCAAACGGACGCTCGATCTCGTCGTCGCGGCGAGCGGTCTCCTGGTGAGCGCGCCGCTCTTTGCGGTGATCGCGGTGGCGATCAAACTCGATTCGCCCGGACCGGTCCTGCTCCGCCAGCCGCGGGTCGGCGAACGGGGACGGATCTTTCCGATGCTGAAGTTCCGCACCATGGTCTGGGGCAGCCGGGTCGAACTCGGTCCGGGATTACACAAGCGGCGGGACGATCCGCGGGTCACCCGGGTCGGGCGCTTCCTCCGCCGGACCAGCCTGGATGAGTTGCCGCAGCTCATCAACGTGCTGCGGGGCGAGATGAGCCTGGTGGGCCCGCGACCGGAACTGGTCGAGATCGTGCTGGCGCGCTACCAGCCGTGGCAGTACCGCCGCTTCCTCGTACCGCAGGGGCTGACCGGCTGGTGGCAGGTGACCGGCCGCGCCACCAAGCTCATGCACGAGCATACCGAGGACGATCTCTACTACATCGAGCGAGCATCGTTCTGGTTCGATCTCTGGATTCTGCTGCGGACCGTACCCGCGGTGCTTCGCGGGCATGGGGCGTTCTGAGGGGAAGGGGAACCGCATGCGGCGCGCCGTCGTAACGGGTGCGGGAGGATTCATTGGTCATCATCTCGTGACGTACCTGGTGCAGCGTGGTTACTGGGTACGCGGCGTTGATCTCAAATTGCCGGAATTCGAGCCGTCCCGAGCACACGAGTTCCTGCTCCTCGACCTTCGCGACCCAGCCAACTGTCATCGGGCGGTTGAAGGAGTGGACGAGGTTTACCATCTCGCGGCCGATATGGGTGGCATTGGCTATATCAGCAGGAACCATGCCGGGATCGCACGGAACAACCTCTTGATCAACATCGGGATGCTCGATGCGGCACGTGACGCGGGCGTGCAGCGGTTCTTCTTCGCCTCGTCGGCCTGCGTCTATCCGCTGTACCGACAACAGGATGCCGAGGTGACACCGCTCCGTGAAGAGGATGCCTATCCGGCCCAGCCGGAGGAAGGTTATGGCTGGGAGAAGCTGATGACGGAGAAGCTTTGCGAGTACTATCGGCAGGAGTACGGTCTGGAGACGCGGATCGCGCGGTTCCACAACGTCTTCGGGCCGCTCGGCACCTTCGAGGGAGGTCGGGAGAAAGCACCAGCAGCACTCTGCCGCAAGATCGCTCTCGCCCAAGACGGGGGAGAGATTGAGGTCTGGGGTGACGGGAAGCAAACGCGTTCGTTTCTCTACATCGATGACTGCGTGGAAGGCATCTATCGAATCACGCAGTCCGATTACCCGCACCCCCTCAACCTCGGGAGTGACCGCCTGGTGACGATCGACGAACTCGTCGGGATCATCGCGGCGATCGCCGGAAAGCGGATCCGCATTCGACACAACGTGAGTCAACCGCAAGGCGTGCGGGGCCGGAACAGCGACAACAGCCGGCTCCGTGCGGTCCTGGGCTGGGAGCCCTCCGTTCCGCTCGAAGAAGGTTTGCGACGGACGTACCGGTGGATCGCTGAGCAACTGGCAGCCCGGAGCCATGCAGCGGCGGCAGCAGAGTGACCTGGCGCAGGCTGGCACAGCACCACCGGTGCCGCGCGCCAACATTCTCGGCGTCGGCATCAGCGCCCTCACCATGCAGCGAGCGCTGGAAGTGATCGACAGCTGGATCGCGCAACGCCAGCGGCAGTACGTCTGTGTGGCCACCGTACACAGCGTGATGGAAGCGCAGCAGGATCCCGAGTTCCGTGCGATCCTCAACCGGAGTGGCCTGACGACGCCGGACGGCATGCCGCTGGTGTGGTTGAGTCGGTATCTCGGCTTCCGGTGGGTCGAGCGCGTGTACGGGCCAGATCTCCTGCTGGCCGTGGCCGAATTTGGGGTGCCGCGCGGCTACCGCCACTTCTTCTACGGTGGCGCCCCCGGAGTGGCTGAGCGTTTGGCCGAGCGGCTGCAATTCCGCTTCCCCGGGATCGTGATCGTCGGAACCTATTCGCCACCGTTTCGGCCGCTGACTCCGGAGGAAGATGCCTTCGTGGTGGAACTCATCAACCGGTCCCAGCCGGACATCATCTGGGTCGGGTTGGGGTGCCCGAAGCAGGAACGCTGGATGGCCGCGTATCGGGAACGACTGAAAGCTCCCGTCCTCATCGGCGTGGGAGCGGCGTTCGATTTCCATGCGGGATTCAAACGGCAGGCGCCGCGCTGGATGCAGCGACATGGTTTGGAGTGGCTGTTCCGGCTGATGCAGGAGCCCGGGCGGCTCTGGCGGCGCTACCTGGTCTACAACCCGTGGTTCGTGCTGCTGGTGGCGCTGCAGCTCGCCGGCGTTCGCCGGTATCCGGCCCTCTCATTGCGGGATTTGCCGGAACAGTCAGATCAGCTATGAGAGCTCGAGGAACGATAAAACGGAGTCACGAGGTGGTTGTCCTCAGAGTGGAGGAGTCGCAGGGCAGGGGATCGCCCATGGTGCGATGAGGTACGGAGGTCCAGCACTGCCGTGTAACGCTCGGCAGTTCGTTTGATGTGGCGGCCTTCAGCGCGAAAGTGCTTGGTGAATGGCGTGTCTTTTGAAAGTGCATAGGGTACTGATCGGATTGCTGGATCATACCAGTGCTCGAGGGCGAGGTAGGTACGAGACTGCGCTGTCTCGAGGGAGAGTGGCAACGCTCGCCGGTTGGGCCCAGCGGTCGGTGCGCGGGCCTCTCGGCCAGATGGTTGCAAGCCTGCATCGCTGGAGGGTGGGACTGGCACTCTGGTCGCTCGTCGATCAGGGGATTGTGAGCCTCGGCACCTTCCTGCTTGGCCTGCTCCTCGCCCGTTCGCTAGCACCTCCCGAGTATGGGGTCTATGCGCTCATCTGGGGCGCGCTCTTGTTCCTCCGAGGCTTTCATACGTCTCTCGTGACCTACCCACTCTCGGTCGTGTGGGCCAAGACCGACCGGGAAAAGCGGCGTGTCCTGGTCGGTGGCTCCCTCGTGCTTACGGTCGCACTCAGCCTACCGCTCATAGCCGTTGTATTACTGGCGACTGTAGTGATAGGCCGACCAACGCTCGCCCCCTGGGCGGTGGCCGCGCTTTTGGCCGGACATTTCCAGGAGACGACACGGCGGGTGCTGATGGCTGGGTTGCGACACAGCGCGACCATACCTGGAGATATCGTGAGCTACCTAGGCCAAGTTGTCGCTGTCTGGACGATAGCGAGCGTGTGGCGTGTGTCTGTGGAGATCGCGTTCATCGTGATGGCACTCACTTCACTGTTGGCCGCCCTTATTCAATTAGGCCAGCTCGGCGCGCCGGCCTTGGCGGGCGGTGAGCTGGCCGCACTGGTGGTTCGGTACTGGCGGCTTGGCCAGTGGTTGGTGTTGGCGACGTTGCTCAGTGTCTTTCTGACCCAAGCGTTCCCATGGGTATTGGGCCTGATGCACGGGGCTGACGAGGTCGCACGATACCAGGCTGCAGCGAATCTCGTGTTTGCAACACATCCCCTGATCTTCGGCCTGGGAAATCTCCTCGTACCTGCGGTCGCCCAGGCGCAGGCGGTTGGTGGGTGGGATGCGAGTCGACGCGTCGTCCACTCGTACGGAGCGCTCGGTGCTGTACTGATGGGGCCGTATCTCGGCTTGCTGTGGCTGTGGCCGGCTGGGGTGCTGCGGCTCGTCTACGGCGCTGACAGTTCCTATGTAGGGCTGGCAACTGAGGTGCGGCTCTTTGCCCTGGCTTATATGATTCTCTACGTTAACCAGCTCGTGGGCTCGCTCCTTTTGGGTCTCGAACAAAGTCGGGCATCGTTCTGGAGTAATCTGGTCGGTGCAGCTGCCTCGATTCTGGCTGGCATTCCGCTTGCAGCGAGTCACGGAGTCGGGGGTGCGCTGGTCGGACTGAGTGTTTCGCGGCTCGTTCAACTCGGTATGCTGATGACACTCCTCCGACGGCTGAGGGTTACGCTGGATGTGCAGCGTTCGGACACGGCAAATAGATAGATTGTTTGATATGACAGGTGCACTCGTCCAGAAGTGGCGGTGGCTTCAGCACCAGCCAGCCTATCGTCGGGCACCGCTCCGTGTGCTGCTGCGTCTGCTTGCCTGGCGAATGCGCTGCTGGGCGGGTCGACCAGCCGTGGTGGCGCTCCCGACCTTCGGTGTCCAACTGTGGCTCCCGCCGCAGTGGCGTGGCGTCGCGAAGCTGATCTATGCCTTCCGCGAGGACTATGAGCTGGAATTGCGGTATCTCTGGAACGGTTTGCAGCCGGGTGACGCGATGGTCGATGTGGGAGCGAGCTTCGGGATCTACAGCCTCGCGGCAGCGAGTCGAGTCGGGCCGGCAGGTTGCGTGCTCGCTTTCGAAGCTGCCCGCGCCGCGTACGAAAGTTTGTGTCGGAATGTCGAGTTGAACGGGTGTGCGTGGCTATACCCGTTTCACTTGGCGCTTGCAGATCGGAGGGGTACAGCGACGCTCTACCATCATGCTGATCCGAGCCGGAACTCGCTCGCACCGAATGCTGGCCGCTCGCAGGAGCAGGTTCCTGTCGCGACATTGGATGAAGTGCTGGACACGATCGATATCCCGAACAGGATCACCACCGTGAAAATCGACGTCGAAGGGGCGGAAGCTCTCGTCCTCCAGGGGGCGCAGCAAACCATCGCACGGTTCCGCCCCGTGATCGTCGTCGAAATGAACCCGAGTGCCGCGCAACGGCTCGGGATCGATGCCAATGCTGCCTGGAGGCTGTTGGAGGATTGCGGGTATCGCTTCTACGCTGTGGCCGAGGACGGTTCCATCCGACAGCTGACCACTCCGCCGCCTGGTGGTAATGTGCTCGCCCTTCCCCACGAGAGGAATGTGAGATGAAAGTGCTTCTCTCGGCCTTCTCCTGTCACCCAGGGCGTGGCTCCGAACCAGGAATCGGCTGGGGCGTCAGTCAGGCGGTTGCACGCGAGCATGAGGTTTGGGTACTCACCGACGTAACGAATCGCCTCGGGATCGAGGCGGCTCTGGCGCGTGCACCGAACCTACGCTTGCGCTTCGTGTACGTCACTCTTCCATCCCCATTCAGGACAATTCGGAGAGCAAGCGTACTAGGTATCCCCTTCGGAGGCTACGTGTACTACACGGCGTGGCAGATCACGGCCTTTCGAGTCGCACAAAGGTTGCACCAGACGGTTCAGTTCGATCTCGTGCATCACGTGACCTACGGGAACTCCTGGCTGCCGACCCTGATGGGCTACCTCGGTATCCCATTCATCTGGAGCGCAGGCATCCGCGAACGCACGCCCTGGCGGTTCCTGCGCGCGATGTCGTGGCGCGCTGCAGTGAGCGAAGCGGTGCGGAACGTCGTCACCACACTGCTCGGATGGGCCGCGGTCTGGTTGGTTGGCAGGCGGGCAGCGGTGATTATCACTGCTTCTCCGCCAGAGCGTTGGTCCCGTGGTCTGCCAGTGGTGCGGCTGCCGCTGGGCGGACTCGATGGAGAGGAGATCGAACTGCTGGCAGCGGTGCCGTTCCACGGTGACGTGCGACCGTTCCGGGTCGCCAGCGTCGGCCGATTGCTCGGGTGGAAGGGGATCGGGCTGGGGTTGCGGGCTTTTACGCGCCTGCGGCAGGAAATTCCGGACGCTGAATACTGGATCATCGGTGAGGGGCCGGAGCGGAACTACCTCGAGCGGTTAGCCGAGAGGCTGGGCTGCAGAGATGCAGTGCGGTTCATCGGCTGGGTTCCCCGCGCAGAGTTGCCGCGTTATCTCCAGGAGATCGACGTCTTGCTCCACCCGAGCCTGCACGAGCAGTTCGGCTACGTGGTGCTGGAAGCGATGGCGGCTGGTCGGCCGGTGGTGTGCCTCGACGTCGGTGGACCGGCTGTGTTGGTTCACGACGACTGCGGGGTTCGCGTACCGGTGCAGGATCCTGAGCAGGTCGTCGCCGATCTCGCAGCAGCACTGCGGCACTATGCGCTCTCACCTATAGCACTCCAGCGTGCTGGGGCGAGCGCGCGTGCTCGTGCGGAGCGTGACTGGTCCTGGGAAGTGGTTGGCGTGAAACTGGTACGGTGTTATGAGCAAGTAATCGGAGAGGCACGTTGCAGTTGAGCAATCGACTGATCAGCGTGAAGCGGGACACACTTGGACTCAGTGCAGCGGCAGCTCCTGGCGGTACCGTTGCAACTTTTCTCGCTTCATCAACGAGATTGCGGGTCTGAGTCTCTTGGTGTTGACAGTATGGATGAGAGAAAACAGGGGAAACGGCGATGGATAGCAAGGCGTGGAACAATCTGCCAGGCGAACCGCTCCAGAATGATTGAGCTGCTGGCTACGGGAGTGCCATGATTGGTAAACAACTCGCAAATCGAGTCAGGGCAGAAAACACAGCGGTACGAACCGGGGACAGCTTCTGGTCGATAGTTCTCAGCATGGTAGCGAGTGCCTTAGCTGTCGGTCTCCTGTCGGTAGTTGCGCCCCGTGTTGCAGTTGTGCTTGTGGTTATCGGTGTTGCTATTTTAGGGGTTCTCTTCTTACGACCAAGCCTGGTGAGCGCTTGGCTTGTGGCTGTAGGGTGTTTGCTCGTCGGGTATGCCCTATTTGGCCGCGGGTTTGCGTATCTTGGTTTTCCACCATTATACATTGGTGAATTAGTGTTGGTGGCAGGGATTCTCATTTCGGTAGGACTCATTCGGGGTCTACAAGAGCTCTTCATGCTGCGCACAAGCTGGATTCTCCTTGCATTTATGCTGTTCGGACTTATGCGGACGATTCCCTTTGTGCCTGTGTTTGGGATAGATGCGCTCCGCGATGCAGTGATTTGGGCGTATGGGGCTTTTGCAGTCCTCGTCGGCGCTGCTTTCCGGCAAAATGGGCGCGTTACGGTAGCTTGCGAGGCCTACAGCAGGCTGCTGCCCGTTCTCTTGCTCTGGATACCCCTTGGCATCCTCTTACCGCGGATCTTTCCCGCTGCTGCTATCTCGCTCCCTGGCTCTCCAGTGCCACTGCTGAACTTGAAGCCCGGTGATGCAGCAGTGCACCTGGCGGGCGCCTTCGCATTTCTATCTTTGGGACTCCATCGTCAAAGTAAATGGGGGATACGCTTTATAAAAAAAGAGAAGCCCTGGTGGGTGGTATGGTGGATGGGATTGATTATCGTTGGCTCGGCGAATCGTGGCGGGTTATTGGCAATCCTGGTCAGTATAGGGGCTCTGATGTGGCTTACCCGCTCTGCGAATGCAAGCTGGTTGCTTACCGGTATATTTATGATTAGCATCTTGTCTTTGCTTGGAATTGGCTTGAGCTTTGGGTCCCGCTCCCTTGCTGTTGAGCAAGTGGTAAAGAATTTAGGCAGTGTGGTTGGTGTAGTCGATGATCCTTCCTTAACAGGCACGATAAGATGGCGCCTCGCCTGGTGGAGAACGATTGTAGACTACACCGTCTTCGGCCCGTATGTCTGGACTGGCAAAGGGTTCGGTATCAATTTGGCTGACGACGATGGCTTCCAAGTGTCTCCCGTTGACGCAACACTACGCCTACGTAGTCCACACAATGGTCATATGACGATCCTCGCACGTATGGGGATTCCAGGGTTCGTTCTGTGGGTACTTCTGTTGGCCTCACTCAGTGTAGGTATGCTGCGGCTAATCAAGCAGCTGAGGAAGCAGAAGCACGATTTTGAGGCGCGCTTCTTGACCTGGGTTTTTCTATACTTCACGGCGTCTCTCGTGAATGCCGCTTTCGATGTTTACCTGGAGGGACCGCAGGGGGGGATTTGGTTCTGGTGCCTCGTTGGTCTGGCCCTCGCAACAATGGCAGATTGTCGGAGCAGGCTTCGTTCGGGAGTTTTAGATGGAAGCGCAGTCTTCAGGCACAGAGGCTCGCCCTCAGGAGAAGGGGCAAGTTGTAAGGAAAACTGCAGACAGGCTCGAAGCCAGGTGGATTACTGACCGTGACGCTGCGGAGTTGCACCGTTCGCTGCCTTCAAGTGACGCTTAGGTTCTTAAACCCGGTATGGGGTGCGCCTTTAGATGGCCTTGTGGTGGATGTCGGTTGTAGGATTGGAGGATTGAGCAAGACCATCGGCGAATGTCTTAGAGCATCAGAAATTTACGGTATGAACATTGATGAGCAAGCGCTCGTTGAGGTAGAGCATAAGGGGGCTATGGTTTGCAACATTAACCGACAAGCTGAATGGGTGCCCTGTGGCGATGCATTCTTTGATTCGGTTTGTAGCTTCGGCGGGTTGGACTACTTTACGACTTGGGACTGGTCACTGCGTGCGATATGCCGTGTGCGGAGGTCGGGCGGTTACGTATGTACCTCCGTCCCAAATCTGATTTCATACGATACGCGGCTAGCTGTTCTACTGGGGTATCAACCACGAGATGAAGGGACCCCGTCGGAAGTCCTGGCTGGCGTTCATCCGGGCATCTCTGCCGTGGGAGAATGCCCTGGTGGGCACATCAATGCAGTGGCTACGGGGACTTTTCGGACTAGTGGAGTGCCAGGGCTGTGCGGCAGTTGCTATCCATGCATAAAGCGTTATCGCGTGAATAATCCGCCAACGTGTATTCATTTAATGACGTGACTATTGATTGCATTGCCTCGCCCGCTCGAGGATTTGTGCATATCGAATAGCAGCCGATTCGCCACGATTGAAACACTGGGGTGTTAACCATGCTGCGTCGCCGAAATGCTCAATTTGGCCAGAGAGTCTCATTCTGGCGAGAAGAAGATATGTGCCGTGTCTGTGGACAATTGGGCGAAGTTTCTTGATTGTATTCTCCAGAAGCTGATTCGCGATGCGAGCACCGGGAAGGCATGCGTGGGTGTGGGTTAGGACGCGTGCGCCAGCACTTGACGATGGACTGCATCGCCGAGCAGCTGGTTGAGCTCTGGTTCGAGGTTCTGTATCATGACGAGCGAAAGGAACACCCAAATGGGTACTGAGGGCACGGTCGGGCGGCTGTACGCTCGGTACAACACCTATTCCCGACGACCAACCGTGCGGGACTCGCGGGTACGCGCGGTGGTCTTCCGGGCGTTCGAGCGGACGGTCGGGCCGTGGTTGCCGGCTGACCGCGCGACGCCGATCCTCGATGTCGGCTGTGGCGAGGGGGCTTTACTGGCCTTCCTTCGAGCGCGGGGCTATGCGAACCTGGCCGGCTTTGACCTCTCGCCGGAGAATGTGGCGATCTGCCACGCGCTCGGGCTCGACTTCGTCGAGCAAGGCGATGCCTTGTGCCAGGCCGAGCGCTATCCGCCTGGCTCGTTCGGGGTGATTTTCGTCATGGACGTCCTCAAGCACCTGCCGAAGCAGCGGGCAGCGGACTTCCTGGAGCAAGTACGGCAATGCCTGCGGCCGGGTGGCGCCGTGATCATCCAGACGCCGAACATGGGGAGCGTGTTCGGGGTGTATCACCGCTACGACGATCTCTCCCATGAATTCGGCCTGACCGAGAAGACGGCGCGGGATCTGCTGATGGTCGCCGGATTCCGTAACGAGGACATCGAGATCCGGCCAGCGTGGAACGCGACCACTCCTCTGGGCTATGCCCGGGAACTCTACCTCCGCCTGCTGCACAACCTTGTCTTCCTCGCCGAGGGAGGGAGCCGGCCGCGCATCCCGACGACGAACCTGCTGATCCGGGCGAGGGTCCCATGAGAGTTTTGTTCGTCGCTCTGGAACTGTATAACCCTCGGTATCTTGGCGGGATGCAGCGATTCAACCAGCGGGTTGTCCGCGCGCTCTGTGAGCTTCAGGGGAACCTTGTTGAAAGCGTGCGCACGATCGCCGCTCTGGGATACACCCGCGGATCTCTCCCGTGCGCCCGCCGGTGTGTCGCATTATGCCGGGCAACGCAAGAAGCTGCGAACTGCTCTTCGGTTTCTTCGGGAATTGTGGACGTTTCGACCCGATGTCATTCTCTACGGTCACGTGCTCCTTGCGCCGCTCAGCCTGGCAGCGAGAGTAGTGTGCCCAAAGGCGAAGAATCTCTTGTTCGCGTATGGCGTCGAGGTGTGGGGCAAGCCATTTCGCTCCATGTTGCCGTGGGAACCAGCCGCACTTCGCTTCGGCATTCACGGCGTAATTGCGGTTAGTAGGTTCACTGCGGAACGCATGAAGCAAGCGTACCGGTTCGATGCACATCGCTATCGTATCCTACCGTGTGCCATCGATTATATAAGGGAATGGCCGAGTAGCTGGAGGCTGAATCGGCCAGCAGCCGATAGCCCTATCCTGCTCACTGTTGCGCGTCTCGCAGAGAAGGATCGCGGGAAAGGGATCGACAAAGTCCTTCTCGCTTTGCCCCGTGTTGTCAAGAGATTCCCTCGTGTACAATATCTCATTGTCGGCGACGGACCGCTGAAAGAGGAATTCGCGTCACTCGCCGAGCGACTCGGAGTCCAAGATCATGTTCGTTTTCTGGGTCGGGTGAGCGACGAACACCTCGCTGCGCTGTACTCATCAGCCAGCGTGTTCGTCATGCCATCTTCGCAGGAAGGGTTCGGTATCGTCTACCTGGAAGCTTGGGCGCATGGTGTTCCAGTGATTGCGGGGAAGTACGATGCGGGGAGTGAGGTGGTCACCCACGGCCTCAACGGGATGGTCGTCGATCCTGAAGCGACGGATGAGCTTGCAGAGGCGATCATCTGGCTACTCGCTCATCCCGTTGAGGCGTGCGCGATGGGACAGGCTGGCTACGAGACGGTGAAGCGTCAGTACACACACGAGCACTTCCGTGCACGACTTGCGAGCATCCTCGAAGAGGTCGGTCGGGAAACGAGGTAATACTGCCGAAAAAGGTGTACGTGTCCTGTGGCGTTGCTTGCAAGAGTTGGGAGAGTCTGATGGTTACGTGCTTTCGCAAGAAGGTGCTTCGGGTGCAGTGCAGCACGTGCGCGTTACCGACGAGTGAGCATTCCCGGAAGAGAATCTTGATGCTTCACAACCGCTACCAGATACGGGGCGCGAAGACGAATCGACCGACCTCGAAGTTGCACTACTGGAGGCGCGGCGGAGTTCCTGGAAATACTGGGGCCGAGCATTGACGTGGTGGCTGCGGAGTCAGGAGGTGGCGTCAGCAGCCTGAGGGATTAAGATGACTTCGGAGGGACCAGTCATGAACAGTGCGGCAGAGACGGGAGAAGCACGCTGGATTACGAGCAGGGACAGGAGCCGCTCCTTCACCGTTCACTGTATTCCAGAGATGCTCGATCTATTAGCCCCCTTGCGGAGTGCTGTCCAGGGTGGTCGCATAGTGGACCTCGGCTGTGGGTTTGGAGGATTGAGCAAAACTATCGGCGAGTTTCTTTGCGCCTCTGAGATATACGGCGTAGATATTGATGAGGAGGCGCTCGACGAGGCTCGGTGTAAGGGAGTTGTGGCCTTTAAAGTTGATGTGCATGTCGATCGGCTACCGTTCGATGATGCGTTCTTCGATTTGGTTTGCAGTTTTGGTGTCTTCGATTACTTCCCAACTTGGGACTGGCCGCTGCGCGAGGTTTACCGTGTACTGAGACCTGGCGGATATGTGTGTATTTCTTTGCCAAACTTAGGGTCGTGGCATAACCGCTTAGCTCTTCTGCTCGGATATCAGCCTCGCGACGTGGAGGTGTCAACAGAAATCCTGGCTGGAGTTCATCCGCGCTATGTTCGCCGTGGCGAGCGTCCTGTAGGGCATATCCATACGGTCACAACTAAGGCATTTATTGAGCTTATGAATCATCATGGGTTCACAGCAGTGTCTATCCATGGACTGAACCGCTATAGGAACATTGATTTTCCCGGATGGGTTCGCACACTTGAGCGCAGGCTCTTCTCATCGCCGTGGCTTGCTCGAAGATTTGTGTATATTGGTCAACGGCCGGGATTCTGAAGAATGTAAGGGCGCAAGGCTCGTTTAGCTGTGGTCTGTTACAAAAAAGCGCACGTTGAAGCGCTAAGGAAGTCCAATAAGTACTGATTGATCGGGAGCCAATTGCAGATTGCAGCCTAGGAATCCTTAATCTGATACCCATGGTAGTTCTTGCAACACAAGGATATGAGGGCGGAAGCGGGTCAGACCGCGAGGATCAACACTCTGTGCGGGAGTAGGGCGATGGGAAAGAAACAAGATTTGAAGCAGTAGAGAGTGTAGTTGCATTGGGTCAAGGCGATAGTCAACACGTTTCTCATGGTGTTAACGCCTAGTTGCGAGGCGGAGATAGCCATGAGTGAGGCTGGTAGCGATGAATGTACTCTTGCTCCACAATCGTTATCGGCAGCGTGGTGGAGAAGATGAGGTTGTTGGTAGTGAGCTGTCGCTACTGCGCGCGCGAGGGCACACTGTCGAACTTCTCGGCGTGGACAACCGCACGATTGAAGTTCGGCGAGCTTGGGGTGTCGGGCTTCAGGCGATCTGGGCTCACTCGGGCTACCGTGCTGTGCGCAGTCGAGTCTGCGAAGCGGGCTATGACGTGGTTCACGTCCACAACTTTTTCCCCCTCCTGTCACCGGCAGTGCTCGTCGCGGCCCATAGGGCCGGCCTTCCGGTCGTCCTGACCCTGCACAACTACCGCCTGGTCTGCCCCAACGCGATCCTCTACCGTGACGATCATGTCTGCGAGGACTGCCTGGGCAAGCTCATGCCCTGGCCCGGTGTACTGCACCGCTGTTACCGAGGCAGCCGGGCGGCGACCGGGGCGGTGGCGACCATGCTCGTCGTCCATCGCCTCTTGCGCACCTGGGAGCGAACGGTGGATGTCTTCATCGCCCTCACCGAGTTCGCCCGTCGTAAGTTCATCGAAGGTGGGCTGCCAGCTGACCGGATCGTGGTCAAGCCGAACTTCGTTCATCCAGATCCCGGACGAGGCGCGCACGAGGGCGGCTATGCACTCTTCGCCGGTCGCCTTTCGCCTGAGAAGGGGGTGGGGACACTGCTGGCTGCTTGGGAGCGGCTGGGGTCGGGCATCCCGCTCAAGATCGCGGGTGACGGACCATTGGCCAGCGAGGTCGTCTGTGCCTGCCGGCAGAACCCGCAGATCGAATGGCTCGGTC
>Ga0065724_100343_pt1 | contig 19560 bp, 19 predicted proteins | sample TheenrcSG05JP960_FD_59111 | JGI IMG/M metagenome (GOLD analysis project Ga0065724, IMG submission 59111) | Thermophilic enriched microbial communities from mini bioreactor at UC Davis - Sample SG0.5JP960 | ecosystem: Engineered > Solid waste > Grass > Composting > Bioreactor | place: USA... | reverse complement strand
CTTGTGGGAGAGGGGTTGGGGGTGAGGGGTACGCTCCCCCTACGTATCAATCTGCGCTCGCTGCAGGCGGCCGCTGTAGTCGACGTAGATGCTCTGCCACTCGGTGAACACATCCAGCGCGGCCTGGCCCGCCTCGCGGTGGCCGTTGCCGGTCGCCTTGGTGCCGCCGAACGGCAGGTGGATCTCCGCGCCGATCGTCCCGGCGTTGACGTACAGGATGCCGGTGAAGATGTCCTGCATCGCCCGGAAGGCCTTGTTCACATCCCGGGTGTAGATCGCGGCCGACAGCCCGTACTTCACGCCGTTGGCAACCTCGATCGCCTCGTCCAGGCTGTCCACCGGGATGATCGCCGTCACCGGGCCGAAGATCTCCTCCTGCGCGATGCGCATGGTCGGCTTGACGTTGTTGAAGATCGTCGGCTCGTGGAAGTGGCCGCGGGCCAGCGCACCGTCGCGAGCGATCTTGCCGCCCACCACCAGCTCGGCGCCTTCGTCCTGCCCAACGGCGATATAGGAGTGGACCCGCTCCAACTGCGAGGCGCTGACCAGCGGTCCGACGTCGGTCGTCTCCTCCAGGCCGTAGCCGAGCCGCATCCCGCCGGCGCGCGCCGCCAGCTTCTCCACCAGTTCCTGCTGGATCGCGCGGTGGGCGATGACGCGGCTGGCCGCCGTGCAGCGCTGGCCGGAGGTGCCGAAGGCGCTCCAGAGGATCCCGTCTACCGCCAGGTCGATGTCGGCGTCGTCCNTGACCGATGATAGCGTTCTTACCGCCCAGCTCCAGCGATACCCGCTTGCCCAGGCGCGCGCCCTCGACGGAAACGTGGGTGCCGGTGTCGGTCGAGCCGGTGAAGGAGATGAGCGCGACGTCCGGATGGCGCAGGATGGCATTCCCGACGGTTTCGCCGCTGCCCATGACCAGGTTGATCACGCCGTCGGGCAGGCCGGCCTCCTGAAAGATCTCGACCAGCCGCACGGCCATGCGCGAGGTATAGCTCGCGGGTTTGAACACCACGGTGTTCCCGGCGACGAGGGCGGGCATGATCTTCCAGGTCGGGATCGCCAGCGGGAAGTTCCACGGGGTAATCACGCCGACCACGCCGAGCGGCTTGCGCACCGACATGTTCCACTTGTTGGGCAGCTCNGANGGCGTCGTCTGACCCCAGAGGCGGCGCCCCTCGCCCGCCATGTAGAAGGTCATATCGATGCCTTCTTGCACGTCTCCGCGCGCCTCGGTGAGGACCTTCCCCATCTCCTCGGTCATCTCCCGAGCCAGTTGCTCCTTGCGCTCGATCAGGAGCTGGCCGACCCGGTAGAGGATTTCACCCCGCTTCGGCGCCGGGAAGAGCCGCCAGCGCTTGAAGGCCTCGCGCGCCGCTTCGACCGCGGCCTGGACGTCCTCCTCGGTGCTCTTGGGAAACGTGCCGATCAGCTCACCGGTGGCCGGGTTGGTGCGCTCGAATTCCTCACCAGAGCGCGAGTCCACCCACTTACCACCGATGAAGTTCTTGAACTGCGCCATCGCGTCCCTCCGTCCCTGTGACGACCAATCCCGCCCGGTCGTGCCGCCCGGTGTGCCCCGTTGGGAGCGTCCGGACTGAACGCCGACGGACCGCAGCACGGCGGCGGCCGGTTCCCAGCGTAGTATAATCGCCCGGAAACGGGATACCGGCAGGATGCACACGTCGTGGTGAGCCGGCGTGTGTCAGGCGATGCGGGGGACAATGGTCGAGCCGAGTCTGACTTCGAGGTTGCGTCAACGCTCGCGCCGGTCGGGGATGTTGATCGGTCTGAGCATGGCAATCAGCATCCTCATCATCATCGCGGGCTTCATCTGGATCTACGTCCGGCTCGGCCCCTACCTGAGCGACTTCATCCCGAGCGGCGCCGCCGATGCGACACCGGCCCCGACGGAGGTGGCCGCGGCTGCCACGCCTGAGGCGACGCCGACACCTGAACCAACCCCCGAGCCACCGACGCCCACGCCGACCTGGCAGGCGACACACCGGGTGAGCGCCAACACCGACGTGAACTTCCGCTCGGGACCGAACACGATCTCACCGCCGATCCGTACCCTCGCCCCGGGTACCCTCCTCCAGTTCCTGGGCGAGGAGCAGCAGACGGGCAACACCACCTGGATGCGCTGTCGCCTGGAAGACGGCACCGAGGGTTGGATCGCCGCCACCCTGGTAACACCCTACGAGCCGTAGCTCGGCGGGCTCGGGTGTTCACGAGACCACGGCCCGGCGCCAGAAGACTGCTCCCACTCCGATGACGTGGTTCCTGACCGGGATCCACCCGGCGGCGACCAACGTCACGCAGACAAGCAGCACGCGGCCCACGACTGGGAGTCGTTCCGCGTCGTCTTATCCACGCTGTTTGATATACTCACGTCGGGGTTTTCCCCACGACCGCGCGCGGCTGTCACGCGAAGGGTGAGCAATGCAGAGGGTCTCGATCATCGGGCTCGGCCTGATCGGCGCATCCATTGGATTGGGGCTCAAGCGCTGGGCGACGGATAACGGCCGGCGTGAGCCGGTCCTTGAGATCTCCGGCTTCGACGTCAGCCTCGACGTGCAGAACTACGCCAAGAAGCTGGGCGCGGTGGACCGCACGGAGTGGAACCTCCCCAACGCGATCGAGAGCGCCGATTTCATCATCATCGCCACGCCCGTCGGGGCCGTACGTGAGGTCTTGCAGTCGATTGCCGAGCACGGCCGCGACGGCGTGGTTGTCACCGACACAGGCAGCACCAAGGCCGACGTTCTCTCCTGGGCAGCCGAGATCCTCCCGCCCACGATCCACTTCGTCGGCGGGCACCCGATGGCCGGGAAGACCCAGAGCGTGGAGGGCGCCGAGGCCGACCTGTTCAAGCAGGCAACGTGGGCGGTCTGCCCCACCGTCACCGCGAGTGAAGAGGCCGTTCAGACCGTCCTGGGCATGATCTCCGCGCTGGAGGCCGAGCCGCTCTTCGTCGACGCGCACGAGCACGATGGGTTTGTGGCCGCCATCAGCCACCTCCCGATGCTGCTCTCCGTCTCGCTCATGCGCACCGTGCGGAAGGATTCCCAGTGGCGGGACATCCGCCAGCTTTCGTCCAGCGGCTTCCGCGACGTGTCGCGCCTGGCGGCGGGCAGCCCGGAGATGTACCGGGACATCTGCGCTACCAACCGCGAGAACATCGTGCGCTGGGTCGACGCCGCCATTGCCGACCTTCAGTACCTGCGCGACCTGATCAACACCGGCAACGAGGAGACATTGGAGACACTGCGCGCGGTCTTCGAAGAGGCGCGCGATGCCCGGGCCGACTGGGTCACCACCGAGCGACGCGGCGGAGGCCTGGTGCAGGACGCCGACAAGGAACTGACGCCCTTCTCGATGGGCGAGCAGATGCAGCAGATGCTGTTCGGCAGCCTGTTCCGCCGCAAGCCGCGCGGCGGCCGGGACCCGCGCGGCGGCGACAAGCGCGGCGTGCGACCCGAGCGGGAGTAGCCGCCCGGCGCGGCTTAGGGCACGATGCGCCACTCGGCCGGGAGGCTGTAGTGGTAGAGCATCGACGTCGGCCGCCCGCCGCGGCGAACCCGACCGCGGCCGGTCCGCTCCACATCGGCGTAGCTGTTCTGCACCTGAATAATCCGGCGCTGAGATAGGTTGATAATGATGAGCCCCGTTGCGGCCGGTTCCAGGCTCGCCTTGCGGGTCGCGGCGTCGAGCACCCGGAACGGTGGCAGTTCCGACGTTGGCAGCTCGGCCATGAGCCGGTGAAACGCTTCGGGATGCTCCGGCGTATTGTGCTCGTCGAAGACGGCCAGGCCGGAGCGAACGCTATCGACGAAGTCGGCGTCGTACGGCCGGGTGTAGTGGAGCAGTTCATGCAGGTTCCGTGGCTGGCGGCTGCACGCGGCGGCGATCATCTTGATCGCGTGGCACGGGCCGACAAAGCTCACGACGCCGGAGTCATCGTTGATCGTAAAGCGGATAACATACACCGTTGGTGAACCCTTCAAGGCAGAGCGAACCCAGCCTGGGGCTGGGTACGGAGCCGCGGTGTGATACGGCACGGGGCATGCGGGAGTGGGATACTGAGCCGACGCGTGCCGCGCGACGCTGGCGCCGGGCGGCCGCCCGGAATCAGCAACGCAACCTTACCACACCCGCCCGCGTCCCTTGACCAGAACGGATGGGTCACGTGATCGAGACACGCTCCACGCCCGCACGCTACCAGCGGCAGGCGATCTTTGCGCCGATCGGACCTGAGGGCCAGCAGTGCATCCAACGGGCGCGCGTCTGCATCGTCGGCGTCGGCGCACTGGGTACCCACGTGGCCGACACCCTGGCCCGCGCCGGCGTTGGCTTCCTCCGCATCGTCGACCGCGACGTGCCGGAGCTGACCAACCTACAGCGGCAGATCCTCTTCGACGAGTCGGATCTCGACGCCGGCCTGCCCAAGGCCATCGCCGCCGCCCGCCGCTTGAGCGCGATCAACTCCGAAATCGAGATCGACGCCCGCGCCGTCGATGTCAACCAGACCAACATCGAAGGCCTAATCGGCGACGTCGACTTCGTCATCGACGGCACCGACAACTTCGAGATCCGCTACCTGCTTAACGATGCCTGCGTGAAGCAGGGTATCCCGTGGATTTACGGCGGGGTCATCGGCAGCTACGGCATGTCGATGACGATCCTGCCGGGTGAGACGCCCTGCCTGCGCTGCGTCTTCCCCGACCCGCCGCCGCCCGGCGAGGCACCGACCTGCGACACCGCGGGTGTCCTCGGCCCAGCAGTGGCCGCCGTGGCCGCGATCGAGTCCGCCGAGGCACTCAAGCTGGCCACCGGCGCGCGCGAGAACCTGAACCGGACGTTGCTGTCGCTCGACATCTGGGATCTCACCTTTGACCGCATCCCGCTTGGTGAGCCGAACACCGAGTGCCCGTGCTGCGGCCGGCGCCAGTTCGAGTTCCTCAACCGCGAAGCGCCGAGCCACACGACCCAGCTCTGCGGGCGTGACGCGGTCCAGGTGCTGGTTCATCCGCCCGCACGGATCACGCTGGCGAGCCTGGCCGAGCGGCTCAAGCCGGTGGGCGAGGTGGGGTACAATGCGTACCTGCTGCGCTTCCGGACCGACGGGTATGACCTCACCGTCTTCCCTGACGGCCGAGCGATCATCAAGGGCACCACCGACCCCGTGGAGGCGCGCTCCGTCTACGCCCGCTACATCGGTATGTGAGGCACGCGATGATCTACCTCGACAACGCTGCCACCAGTTGGCCCAAGCCGGAGCCGGTCTACGAGACGCTTGGGTCATTCCTGCGTGAGGCCGGTGCCAATCCGGGCCGTTCCGGCCACCGGATGGCGGTGCGTGCGGCGGCCGCCGTCGAAGGGACCCGTGCAGCGCTCGCGCGCCTGTTCGGAGTGGACGACCCGCGCCGGGTGATCTTCGCCTCCAATGCCACCGACGCACTGAACCTGGCGATCAAGGGCATCCTGTCGGCCGGCGACCACGTCGTGACGACGGTGATGGAGCACAACTCGGTGCGCCGACCGATCCGCGCCCTCGAGGTGATCGGTGTCTCCACCACCAAGGTTCCTGCCGATGCCGAGGGTTTCGTCACGCCCGAGGCGGTGCGGGCCGCGCTCCAGCCCAACACCCGTCTGGTGGCGATCACCCACGCCTCGAACGTCAACGGCGCCATTCAGCCGGTCGCGGAGATCGCCGAGGTGCTCGCGGATCACGGCGCATTCCTGCTCGTCGATGCCGCGCAGACGGCCGGGACACTGCCCTTCACCCTGGACGAGATCGGCGCCGACCTGCTCGCCTTCCCGGGCCACAAGGGGCTGATGGGCCCGCCCGGGACCGGCGGGCTGATCCTCGGTCCACGTGTTGAGATCGACGATCTGACCCCGGTGCGCGAGGGCGGCACCGGCGGCAATTCCGAAGAGGACTTCCAGCCGCGCACGCTCCCGGCGCGTTACGAGGCGGGGACCGTGAACACCGTCGGCATCGCCGCGCTCGGCGCCGCGCTGGACGTCATCGCGGAGACGGGCGTCGCCGCGATCGGCGCCCACGAGCGTGAGATGACTACCCGGCTGATCGAGGGGCTGCGCGCGATTCCGGGTGTCCGTGTCCTGTCGCCGAGTGACCCGGAACGGCGCGTGGCCGTCGTCTCAATCACCGTCGACGGCTGGGAGCCGGCCGATTTCGGCGCGGCCCTCGACGACGCGTTCCAGATCGCCTGCCGCACTGGGCTGCACTGCGCGCCGGAGGCGTGCCAGGCGTTGGGCGCCTTCCCGGGAGGCACGGTGCGGTTCAGCCCGGGATTCTTCACCACCGCCGAGGAGATCGACCGGACCATCGAGGCGGTGCGCGAGTTGGCCAAAGCCTCGCTCCAGATGGTGTGACGGGTCATCATGGCAAAGAAGCGCTACACCCGGGTCGAAGAAGAGATCATCCAGATCCTGGACAAGGCAGACCGTGAGCCAACCTGGCGGCGCCTGCGACCGCGGTGGGGACTCAATCGCCGGCCGCCGGGCCCGCGACGACCGCGAGTGGCAACCCCCGACTGGATCTGGATCGCCGTCGCTTTCGGCCTGGCGCTGGTCGCCATCGTCGCGCGGGATCTGTCGGCGACCCTCGCCATGGTCCTGGCCATCGCCAGCATCCTTGCCTTCTTCGCCCCGATCGTGCTGCGCTGGCGCGCTCCCGCGCCGCCGCCCATCCAGCGCTGGCGCGGGAAGGACATCGATCTGCCGCCCCGCCGGGCCGGCATCATGGGCGAGATCCGCTACCAGCTCTGGCGACTACGGAATCGCGATTAGCGACCGGCCCAGGGCGCCGTTCCCTGCTCCCAACCGTTGAGCGTGAGGCAGGCATGAGGGCCGCTCTCATGGGACGTTCGACGCTCCGTCCACGGCCCGCGCGTCTTTTCTCTCTCGAAAATTGGCGCATTGGACCGGTGGCGTCCACCTCGTTGATGTGCTATTCTGCCGGTCGATGCACCGTCATGCTGGCCGGTCGGCACGTGGGCGCCCACCGGCGCCCCGACTCGAGGAAACCTATGCCGCGGATCGTCAGCGACATCGTAGACGTCTACATCTTTCGCCGGACCAAGCATGGTGCCCAGTTCCTCGTCGTCCGCCGACGCCCCGACCTCGTGCTCGGCGACACCTGGCAGTCCGTCCACGGCAAGATCGAGCCGGGTGAGAGCGCCGTCGACGCGGCCCGCCGCGAGGTCCAGGAGCACACCGGCCTGATCCCGACCAGGCTCTACTCCGCCGACTACATCAATCAGTTCTACGACCACAAGACCGACAGCGTGGTCCTCGCGCCGGCCTTCGCCGTGCAGGTCGAGCCGACCGCACAGCCTCGGCTCTCCCAGGAGTACTGCGACTACGCCTGGTGTGACCTGGAGGAAACAGTCGCCCGATTGCCGCTCGCCAGCCAGCGTTGGGCGGCCCGCCACATCTACGACGTCATCGCCATGGGCGGCGAGGAGGCCGAATTCTACGCCCTGCCCTAACAGTTCCGTGCCGTGGTAGCATTGCCGCGGAGCCGGTTCCGGACGCACGGCACAGACCCCTCCTCGTGTTCGGGAATGGTTCCTGCGACGCGAGCGGCAGCGCCCGCATGAGCAAGCGGACCTTTCGACCCTGACGCTCTGCGGACGGGGGTGATTCCCATCGACACGGCGCTCTACCTATCCGACTATCTCCTGCGCAACGGCACCCAGCGCGTCTCGGTGGTACCCGACCCCGAGGTGGCCACGATCCTCAACGCCTGCCGGCTGCGGGGGGTGTCGACCATCATCACCCCCGACGCCACCGGTGGCGCGATGCTCGCCGCGGCGGAGAGCGCCGTCCACGGCGGAACCGGCGTGATCGTCACCGGCAGTGGCCCGAGCGCCGCCGCGGTAGCCACCGCTGCTGCCCAGGCACAGATCGAGCGGCGCTCCCTCATCGCCATCACCGTCGAGCCCGATGGCGACGAAACCCGCATCGCCGCACGGCGCACGCTCGATCTGCGGGCACTCTTCGCCAGCGTGAGCAAAGGATCCTACCGCCTGCGCGCCGACAACGCGCGAGAGCTGGTCCCCTTGGCCTGGCACCTGGCCACCACGCCGCCGCGCGGAGTCGTGCACCTGCGGGTCTACAGCGACGAGCTGACCAGACCGGCTGCACCGGTGCGCGGCCAGGCACACCCACCCGCGCCGCCTCCTAGCGAGGAGTACGAGACGCTCCGCCGCCGAGCGGCCGACATGATCACCGCCGCACAACGTATCGTCGTCCTGGTCGGGCCGGATGCGGTCGAGGAACGCGCCGAGACGGCCGCACGGCTGCTGGCCGAGCAGTGGGGCGCTGCGCTGGTCGTCACGCCGATGGCCAAAGGCGCAGTGCCGGAGACCGACCCCGCCTTCGCCGGGGTGTACGGCGCGTTGGGCGACTACCCGATCGTCGAACTGATCGAACAGAGCGACCTCGTCGTCGCGTTCGGTGCCACCAGTGCCGACTTCGTCCGCCCGTGGCGGACCTCGGTGCCGACGATCCTCCTCACCCCCAACGGCCCGGACCCCGGTCTTCCCGCCGAGGTCACCTTGGTGGGGCCGCTCAACGCGCTCGCCAACGACCTCCCGCGCCAGGCGGGCGCCTACGGGGACGGCGACCAGCGATCGAGCGCCGTGCGGCGCGGCATTCAGGACGCCCTCGGGCACCCGGCCCCCGACGCCCACCCGCTGACACCGCAGCACGTCATCGCCGAGTTGCGGCGGTTGGCCTCCGCCGACGTGCCGCTCGCGGTGGAGACCGACCTGGTCGGGCTCGTCGCCGCCCAGCTCTGGACGACCACTCAACCGCGCACATTCCTCATGAGCAACGGTCTCGGGTTGCCCGGCGCCGGGCTCGCGCTTGCCCTTGCGGCCGCGCTGCACCGGGACGGCGCACCGGTGATCTGGCTCGGAACCGACACCCCGCTGACGGTTCGCTCGGCCCTGCTGGCCCACGTCCGCAGCATGCAGGTGCCGCTTCCGCTCGTCGTCATCAACCAGGGTGTGCATCTCGACCTGCTGCGCGTGCAGGAGCGCGCCGGATACCCGGCAGTCGGCAGCGCGTACCCGCCACCGAACCTGGAGGCGCTGGCGGCCCTCCACGGGCTGGCCTACGCCCGCGTCGAGTCGCCCGATGACCTCACCGGCACCATCGCGGCCGCCTTCACGGCCGGGCGGCCCTCCCTGGTCGACGTTGTTACCGAGCGCGACTACTGGTGGCGCCGCGGCTAGGCTCCCGCGCCGCCTCCCGGTCCTCTCCCCGCCTTCGGTATACTTCGAGATGCCGTGATCGCCGGCAGTTCGACACCGGGGCGAGGAGATGTCATGCCCGAATTCCAGCTAGTCACCGATCTCCGACCGACCGGCGACCAGCCGAAAGCCATCGCCCAACTGGTCGAGGGGCTCCAGCGCGGCTACGATCAGCAGACCCTGCTCGGCGTGACCGGGTCGGGCAAGACGTTCACCATGGCCAACGTCATCCAGGCCGTGCAGCGCCCCACGCTGGTGCTTGCGCCCAACAAGACTCTGGCCGCGCAGCTCTACAGCGAGTTCAAAGAGTTCTTCCCGCACAACGCGGTTGAGTACTTCGTCAGTTATTACGACTACTACCAGCCGGAGGCCTACGTCCCGCGCACCGACACCTACATCGAGAAGGACGCGGAGATCAACGACGAGATCGACAAACTGCGGCACGCCGCGACGCGAGCGCTGCTGACCCGCCGGGACGTCATCATCGTCGCCAGCGTCTCCTGCATCTACGGCATCGGCTCCCCCGAAGAGTACGGGAAGACGATCGTCTCCCTGCGCCGGGGCGCCACCGTCCGGCGCGACAAGGTGCTGCGCCATCTGGTCGAGATCCAGTACGAGCGTAACGACCTGACCTTGATGCGCGGTACCTTCCGCGTCCGCGGCGACACGCTCGACATCTTCCCCGCCTACGAGGAGATCGCGGTCCGGATCGAGTTCTGGGGCGACGAGATCGAGCGCATCGTCGATATCGATCCGCTCACCGGNGAGNTTCTGGCCGAGCGCAACGAGATCGACATCTACCCCGCCAAGCACTTCGTCACCAGCCAGGAGAAGCTCCAGCGCGCCATCAAGAGCATCCAGGAGGAGCTGGAGGAGTGGCTGAAGCACCTGGAGGCGGAGGGGAAGATCCTGGAGGCGGCGCGCCTCAAGCAGCGCACCCTGTACGACCTGGAGATGCTGCAAGAGGCCGGATACTGCTCCGGCATCGAGAACTATTCCCGGCACCTCTCCGGGCGCAAAGAGGGTGAGCCGCCCTGGACGCTGCTCGATTACTTCCCGGACGACTACCTGATGTTCATCGACGAGTCCCACATGTCGATCCCGCAGGTCCGGGGCATGTACGGTGGCGACCGCTCGCGCAAGGACATCCTCGTCGAGTTCGGCTTCCGCCTGCCGTCCGCGCGGGACAACCGGCCGCTCACCTTCGACGAGTTCATGGACCACATCAACCAGGTAATCTACGTCTCGGCGACGCCTGGTGAGTACGAGTTGCAGCACAGCAAGCAGGTCGTCGAGCAGGTGATCCGCCCGACCGGACTGCTGGATCCGGAGATCAGCGTCCGGCCGACCAAGGGCCAGATCGACGACCTGATCGACGAGATCCACCGTCGTGTCGCCCGCGGGGAGCGGGCGCTGGTCACCACCTTGACCAAGAAGATGGCGGAGGATCTGGCCGACTACCTCAAGGAGATCGGCATCCGCACCCACTACCTGCACAGCGAAATCGACACGCTGGAGCGGATCGAGATCCTGCGCGACCTGCGGCTCGGCGTCTACGACGTGGTGGTGGGGATCAACCTGTTGCGGGAAGGGCTGGACCTGCCCGAGGTGTCGCTCGTCGCCATCCTCGATGCCGACAAGGAGGGCTACCTGCGCTCCGAGAGCGCGCTCATCCAGACGATCGGCCGGGCGGCCCGCCACGTCGAAGGGACGGTGATCATGTATGCCGACACCGTCACCCGGTCGATGGAAGCCGCGATCAACGAGACCTACCGGCGCCGTGCCATCCAGATCGCTTACAATCAGGAGCACGGCATCGAGCCGCGCGGCATCGTCAAGGAGGTCCGTGACCTGACCGACCGCGTGCGCGCGGTGGCCGAAGAGGCGAGCCCCTACCGGGCCGAGTCGAAGGCCGGGGCGATCGCCGAGTTGCCGCCCGACGAGCTGGTGCGGATGATCAAGGACCTGGAGCGGCAGATGAAGGAAGCGGCCAAGATGCTCGAGTTCGAGAAGGCCGCCCTGCTGCGGGACCAGATCATCGAGTTGCGACGCATCCAGGAAGTCGTCTGAGGCGGGCATTCACCGCACCGGGGACCGTCGCTCACCGCACCTCAGCCATCCGACCCCGGCGACAGCAGGTACAGCATCGGCAGCGGCGCCAGGCGCCGCTGCCGCCCGCGTCTGGGAAGTGGGGGGAATGGCACAGGGACCGAATCGGCGAGGGGCGCGCCGCGGCGCCGTAACCCGGCTCAATCTGATTCTGTCCGTCATCCTCATCGTGATCGTGCTCGCCATCGTTGGCGTGCTCATCCTCAACAGCCGCAGCAAGGCGGAACCGCCGGCCGCGTCACCGACGGCTGCGACCACCAACGCGTCGCCCACCGCAGCACTCGGCGTCGCGACACCGACCGCAGCGCCGAGCGCGGAGCCAACGACCGAACAGGAGGCGGAGGTTCAGCAAACGCCGACGCCGGAGCCGCCGACGCCCACCGTCGAGCCGACGCCGACCCCGGTGGTCGGAGAATTCGGCGACCTCCCGGCGCCGGACATGCCCAGCGGCAACTCGGCGCGGAGGCCGATCACCCTGGACTACCGCCTCGATCTGAGCCTGCAACTCGTCCCGACCGAGGCGCCCGTCTACGCACTGGAGCACCGCACCTGGACGCTCGACGAAGTGCAGGCCCTCGCCGCCTCGCTCGGCATCGAAAGCGAGGTCGTCGACCAGGGTGGGGGCAGCTTCCGCACCGCCGACGGGAGCCTCTACATCGCCAGCGATCTGGTCCGCTATATCAACAGCGCACCCGACTCGTCCGGGGCAACCAACCTGCCCGGGGACGACGCCCTGATTGAGACGGCACGCACCTGGCTCATTGAGCATCATCTGGTCGGTGCCGATGCCGGGCCGGGCAGCGTGCGGCTGCGCGACGACGACGCCGGGCGCGCCATCGTCGCCATCAAGCCCGTGGAACCCCAGGGGATTCTCTCTGCCACCCCGGAGGCGTCGGTGACCCTCACAGCCGACGGCACCGTGCTCCAGGCCGACATCCAGTGGCCGGCGGCCCTGCGCCGGTCGAACTACGGCCTTCGCTCTGCAGAAGATTTGTGGAACGACATCCGCGCCGGGCGCGGCTACCTCGAGATCGATCCCGCAGCGTTGCCGACGTCCGACGGGGCGCTCACCGGGCCAGCCAGCCTGACCTCCGTGTCGCTCGCCTATACGCTGGCCGGGTCGCCCGCGGCGCAACAATTCCTCGTCCCGCTCGTCGTGTTTGCAGGGCAGGCAGAGATCGAGGGGGCGGACGGGCCGATCCCGGTCAAGGTCTACGTCCCCGCGGTCAGCGCACAGGTAGCCCCACGCGGATAGGCGTGCTCGGCGCCGGGCCGCAAGCCACAGGGTGTCGGGTGCCAACACGGGAAGGGGAACGTGGCACATGGCCAAGCACGGCTCAATCCGAGCGGCACACGNGGGCGCAGTTCTGCTTCTGCTGGTAACGACACTCGCCGCCGCACTCGTACCNGCACCGCGGGAGGCGGCCGCGCGCACCGCGACCGTGCGTTGGGGGTACTACATCACCTACGACCCGACCTCGCTGGCCACCCTCAAGGCCCACGTCGATCAGCTCGACATCGTCTCGCCCTACTTCTACAACCTGAACGCCGACGGCACGATTCAGGACTTCTCCCAGTCCGAGGCACTGAGCGTGATGCGCAAGGCCGGCGTCAAGATCGTCCCGATGATCAAGAACGTGCCCCAGTGGGACGCGTTCCACGACACCATCGCCACGCCGGAGAAGCGTGATGCCATCGTCGAGCGCCTGGTCAACCTCGTGACGGAGAACAACTACGACGGCATCCACATCGACTTCGAGGCGGTCAATACGAGCGACGCCGCGCTCCTGACCGACTTCCAGGAGCGGCTGGCCAAGCGACTCCATCCGCTGGGCAAGCTCGTCACCCAGGCCATCGCCGCCCGCACCTCCGACGCACCGACGGCCTGGGGCGGCGCTTACGACTACAAGGCGCTGGGCGCGATCAACGACTACGTCGTCGTGATGGCGTACGACTACCACTACGCCGGCGGCAGCCCCGGCCCCGTCGCGCCGCTCCCCTGGGTGCGCAACGTCGTGACCTACACCAAGAGCCGCATGCCCGCCGCAACGTTCCTGCTGGGCATGCCCCTGTACGGCTACAACTGGGACGTGACGGAGAAGCGGCCGGCGACCTCCGTCCGCTACGACCAGGCGCAGGCGCTCCTGGCCCGGACCGGCGCCCAGGGCGGCTACGACACGACGCAGCAAACCCCGTGGCTGCGCTACACGGACGACGACGGGCACCAGCACGAGGTCTGGTACGAAAACGCCACCAGCATCCGCGCCAAGCTCGACCTGATGCTCGATGAAGGCCTCGGCGGCTTCGCCTTCTGGCGGCTCGGCCACGAAGACCCGGCCGTCTGGGATGAGGTCGCGCGGTTGGCGACGCCCGCCACGCGCGTGCCGCCCTTCCCGGCCACGCCCGACCGCGTCTACTTCCCGGAGACCGGCCACTCCCTCGCCTACGGCTTCAAGGGATACTGGGAGCGCAACGGCGGTCTGCCCGTCTTCGGCTATCCCTGGACNGAGGAGTTCAGCGAGCCGAACCGGGACACGGGCGAGGTCTACACCGTGCAGTACTTCGAGCGGCAGCGCTTCGAGTACCATCCCGAGAACGCGGGCACCGTCTACGAGGTTCTGCTCGGTCGCCTGGGTGCGGCCGAGGCCGAGCGGCGCGGCCTGCTCGGCACCGAGCCGTTCCTCCCCCTCCCGGCAACAACCCCGCCTGATGCGAACTGCGACTTCTTCCCGGAGACCGGCCATCGCCTCTGCTTCGGCTTCCGGGAGTACTGGACCAGCCACGGGCTGGACTTCGGCGATCCCGGAGTCTCTTTCCGAGAGTCCCTGGCGCTCTCCGGCTACCCGATATCGGAGGAGTTCACCGACCCGGCCACCGGGCGGACGGTGCAGTATTTTGTAGCGCGCCCGTTTCGAATACCATCCGGAGAACGCGGGCACGCCGTACGTCGTGCTGCTCGGCCTGCTCGGCACCGACGAAGTGCGTATCAAGGGGTGGATTCGGTGACAGATACGTCCGCACGGAACCGGCGCAAGCTCATCCTGGTCCTGCACGGACCCAACCTGAACATGCTCGGGCAGCGTGAGCCGGCGATTTACGGCCGGGTGACCCTGGCCGAGATCGACCAGCGAATCCGCGACGCCGCCGCCGAGCGCGGCTTCGAGACGATCATCGTGCAATCCAACTACGAAGGCGCGCTGATCGATGAGATCCAGCGCAGCGGCTCTGTGGCCTGTGGTATCATCGTCAATCCAGGGGCTCTGACCCACTACAGCATCGCGCTGCGCGATGCCCTGGCGGCGGTGGCTGCCCCAGCCGTCGAGGTGCACCTCAGCAACGTGTACCGCCGTGAGGAGTTCCGCCACCGCTCGGTCATCGCCCCCGTTGTCACCGGGCAGATCGCAGGACTGGGCGCCGACGGCTACCTGCTCGCCCTGCGGTACCTCATGGACCGGTACGAAGCAGAAGGGACCACGCCTGATGCCTGACCGCCTTGCCGTGCTCCGTGAGCGGATTGCGGAGCTCGGCCTCGACGCGATCGTCATCACCCACCCGTCAAATCGGTACTACCTGACGGGTTACACCGGAGATGACATCCCTCCAAACGAGTCAGGCGGTCACGTCATCGTCACTGCCGACCGTGCCGTCCTTGTCACCAGCACCGTCAACTCCGAGCAGGCGCGGCAGCAGGCATCCGGCTTTGAGGTCTTCGACCGTGTCTATGGCCTGACCGAGGCAGACGCGACCCTGCTCACCGAAATGGGCGTGCGGCGGGTCGGCTTCGAAGACAAGGCGATCCTCTACCAGGATCACCGCACACTGACCGAGCGCCTGGGCGATGGTGTCGAGCTGGTTCCCGTCGGGACGCTCGTCGACGACATGCGGGTGATCAAGACTTCGGACGAGATCACGAAGATCGCCCGGGCGATCGAGGTGACCGACCGCGCCTTCGAGCAGGTCGCCGCCACGATCCAGGCAGGCGACCGCGAGCGCGACATCGCCTGGCGCCTCGAATCCGCGATGCGCGAACTCGGCGCCAGCGGCCCGTCTTTCCCGACCATCGTTGCGTCAGGCCCAAACGCGGCGCTGCCCCACCACGAACCGGGCGACCGCCAGATTCAGCCGGGCGAGCCGATCGTGATCGACATGGGCGCCCGCGTCGACGGCTACTGCGCCGATCTCACCCGCACCGTCTGGGTGGGCGAACCGGACTCCCGCCTGCGCGAGATCTACCCGATCGTGCTCCGTGCGCTCGAGGCAGCCGAGGCCGGCCTCCGCGCGGGGATCACCGGCCGCGAGGGGGACGCCCTGGCGCGCGACGTGATTGAGCAGGCCGGCTACGGCGAGGCGTTCGGGCACTCCCTGGGCCATGGGGTCGGCGTGCGGGTCCATGAGGGACCGGCGCTGTCGAAGCGCAATGAGGAGCCGCTCCCGGCCGGCAGCGTGGTCACCATCGAACCGGGCATCTACATCCCCGGGTGGGGTGGCGTCCGCATTGAAGACGTCGGGGTGCTTGAGGACAAAGGCATCCGCATTCTGACGCGCGCGGCCAAGCGGAGCATCGACTGACGTTCGTATACGGCATCCAACGGCATTCAATGGAGGCAGCATGATCGATACTGGGGACCTTCGGAAGGGCCTGACGCTGGAGATGAACGGCGAGCTGGTGCGCGTCGTCGACTTCCAGCACGTCAAACAGGGCCGCGGTAGCGCCTTCGTCCGCCTCAGCCTGCGCAACCTGCGCACGGGCGCCATCACCCAGCAGACATTCCAGGCGGGTTCGAAGTTCACGCCGGTCCGGCTGGAGCGCCAGCGCGTCCAGTACCTGTACAACGACGAGGGCCAGTATCACTTCATGGATGTGGACACCTTCGAGCAGTTCGCCCTCGACAAGGAGACGCTCGGGGACGCGGTCTACTACCTGATTGAGAACGAGACGATCGACCTGCTGACCCACAACGGCCAGCCGATCGATGTCGAGTTGCCGGTGACAGTGAACCTGCGCGTGGAGCAGACCGAGCCGGGTGTGCGGGGCGACACCGCCTCCGGCGGCTCCAAGCCCGCGCGCCTGGAGACCGGCCTGACGATCAACGTCCCCCTCTTCATCAACGAGGGCGATGTGGTGACGGTCGATACCCGGACCGGCGAGTATCTTGGGCGCGTGAACTAGTCGCACTGCGCGCGAGTGGAGCGGCCTGAATGATGACGAGGAATCCCGACACGCCGGACGGGGCGCATACGGAACTGCCGGACGACTACGCAGCGCTCACGGCAACCGTCCGCGAGCTGGTCAAGGTCATGCGCGAGGGCGGCATCGGCCGGCTCGAAATCAAGCGGGGCGATCTGAAGATCGAGTTGGCCGCCCGTGAGGAGCCAGCGGTTTCCGGTCCCGTTCCGGCCGAGGCCCTCGTCCAGGCGACGCCCACCCAACCGGCCGCAGATCCGGCACCGGCCGAGGAGGGGCACATCATCACCTCGCCGATGATCGGCACCTTCTACGCGGCGCCGGCTCCGGGTGAGCGGCCCTTCGTTCAGGTGGGCGATACGGTTGAGGTCGGGCAGACGGTGGCCATCATCGAGGCTATGAAGATCATGAATGAGATCGTGGCCGACGTGGCTGGGACCGTCGTGGAGATCATGGTGCGCGACGCCGAGCCGGTCGAGTACGGCCACCCGCTGATGCGCATCAAGCCGCACGCCTAGCCGTAGAGGGGCCAGCCGTGCGCATTCTCGACGTCGCTGACGTCACCGCCTACATCAAGGATCTGCTCGACGCGGACCCGATCCTCAGCGACGTCTGGATTCGCGGCGAAGTCTCCAACTTCGTGCGCTCGGCGGCCGGTCACATCTACTTCACGCTCAAGTCGGAGCGCGCCCAGCTCCGCTGCGTGCTCTTCCGCGGGAACGCCCGCTGGCTCACCTTCCAGCCCGAGAACGGCGACGCCATCCTGGCCCACGGCCGGGTCTCGGTCTACGAGGCCGGCGGGCAGTACCAGCTTTACGTCGACCTCATCCAGCCGGAGGGTACCGGGCTCCTGCATCTCCAGTTCGAGGAGCTGCGGCGGCGACTGGAGATGGAGGGTCTATTCGACCCGTCGCGCAAGCGGCCGCTGCCGCGCCTCCCGCGTCGGATCGGCGTCGTGACATCGCCCACCGGCGCCGTCTGGCACGACATTCAGACGGTGCTGCGGCGCCGCTACCCGCTGGCGGAGCTCGTCCTGGCCCCGGCCCAGGTGCAGGGCGACGATGCACCACCCACCATCATCCGCGCGCTCGAGGCATTGCAGCTCGACGGCAACGTCGACGTCATCATCATCGCGCGCGGCGGCGGCTCGATGGAAGACCTGTGGTGCTTCAACGACGAGGCGCTTGCCCGCGCCGTCTTCGCCAGCCGCATCCCGGTCATCTCCGCCGTCGGTCACGAAACCGACTTCACGATCTGTGACTTCGTCGCCGACGTGCGTGCCCCGACCCCCTCTGCTGCGGCCGAGATTGTGGCGCCGCACATCAACGAGCTGGCCGCCGAGGTGAACGGCCTGCTGGCCCGGGCCAACACCGCGCTCTGGGACCTCCTGCGCGACTGCCGCGAGACGGTGGACGGGTTGGCGCTTCGGCTCCAGCGGCACGGTCCGGAGAACCTGATCCGCCAGGAGCGCCTGCGGCTCGACAGCCGCGCCGAGATCATGCACCAGCACCTTCGCCGCCGCATCGCCAGCCAGCGCGCAGCGATCGAGGCGATCCAGCGGCAACTCGACCTGCTGCACCCGCTGGGTGTCCTGCGACGCGGTTATGCCATCGTGCTCGACCGGGAAACGGGCGAGCGGCTGCGCAGCGCCAAGGGCCTCGCGGTTGATCAGAAGGTGACGCTGGAGTTCCACGACGGGGAGGCCGGCGCCGTCGTGCGCAGTGTCGAAACGTCGAGAGGAGCGGAGCATGTCCACGCCCCCGCAGAGACCCAACGATGAATGGCTCGCTGACGTCGTCCCGCCGGACGCCGGGTACGAGGACCTGGTGGCCGTGCTGAACGAAGTGGTGGAGCGCCTGGAGCGGGGTGACCTGTCGCTGGATCAGGCCCTGCAGGAGTATGAGCGTGGCGTGGCACTGGTCCGCCGGTGCAACGACCTGCTCGATCAGGCCGAACTCCGCGTCAGCGAGTTGTCGAGCGGCCTATCTTCCAGCCACGGTGCGGACCGCGGTCCCGGCGAGCGACCCCTCTCGCTCTTCGGCGATGACTATGAGGATGAGTTCGACGACGAGTAGCGGCGGTTACCCCACCGACTCCGAGTTGGTGGGTGCTCCGGGCTCACCGCCAGCGGCGGGTTCGTGCAGCGCCTGCGCCTTGCGCTGGAAGACCTGGTACACCGGCGCCTCCTGCTCGACCCGCCCGCGCGTTGCCAGCCAGTAGACCAGGCGCACCGGGAGTGCAACCACGGCGAAGAGTTGCGCCGCCCCGGCTGCGAGCAACCCGGCGATCAGCGCGTACAACCCCAATGCCCAGAAAAGGATGAACCCGACATCGACCGGCCGCGGGTCGGCCAGCGACGCCTGCGTGCCGTAGAGGTAGACGTCGAGCCGGATGCGGATCGGGTTCAGGAAGTAGATGCAGGCTAGCCCGATCGCGGCCCACATCACGGCCAGCGGGATACTCCCCCGATGCCGGGCGTAGAGCAGCGCGCAGCCGAGCAGCCCCGCTACCAGCAGCGCCACCGTGATGCCGCGAATCGGCTCCGCCGTTAGCGCGGTATCGAACGGATCGCTCTGCCATCGCTTCGCCGGTGAGTACCCGTAGCCCAGGAGTTGGCGCCAGTTGTCGAACAGCGTGACCCACACCGGGAAGGCCAGGACGATCCCGAGCGTGAACCGGCCGATCCAGTTCCACACCGGAGTGTCATGCACCGCCACCTGCCGCAGCAGCGACACCCGCCCCCGTGCCCAGAGCCAGAACACGAGGTAGAGCACGATCGTGATGGGGACATCGCCCGAGACGAAGCGGTACAGCATCTTCCCACCAACCACCCCGGACGCCCGGGACATCCACCGTCTGCCGCACGGATAAGTGTACTCGCGAGGCCGCCACATCGGCGATGCCTCGCGGGACACGAGGCACGCCGGCATCCTGCCGGTCCCGTTCCCCGGCTCGCGCGTGGGAACAGCGGGACCGGCACGA
>Ga0065724_100150_pt1 | contig 19659 bp, 11 predicted proteins | sample TheenrcSG05JP960_FD_59111 | JGI IMG/M metagenome (GOLD analysis project Ga0065724, IMG submission 59111) | Thermophilic enriched microbial communities from mini bioreactor at UC Davis - Sample SG0.5JP960 | ecosystem: Engineered > Solid waste > Grass > Composting > Bioreactor | place: USA... | reverse complement strand
CCGGCGACAGCAACACCTGCTCGCGGCTGGCATCCCGACAGTAGCGGTAGGGATCCTCGAACAACCCCAGCCGATACTTCACGCGCAGCACGCGCCGCACCGCCTCGTCCACCACCGCCTCCGAAAGCCGTCCGGCACGCACCTCCTCGGCCAGCTTCCGCACATAAATCCCGCTGACCATGTCCATGTCCACCCCCGCCTCCAGCGCCTTGCGCCCCACCTCGGCACTGTCGGCCGCAATCCCGTGGAAAAGCAGCTCCCAGACCGAGGTGTAATCACTCACCACCAGTCCTTCGAAGCCCCATTCGTGGCGGAGCACGTCGGTCAGCAGCCAGCGATCGGCCGTGGCCGGCACGCCCCCGATCTCGTTGAAGGCCGACATGATCGACAGCGCCCCGGCGCGCACCGCCGCCTCGAACGGCGGCAGATACACCTCCCGAAGCGTCCGCTCCGAAACGTCCACCGTGTTGTAGTCGCGCCCGGCCTCGGCCGCCCCGTAGGCCGCAAAGTGCTTCGCCGTGGCCAGAATCGTGGTCGGATCCCGAAGATCACGCCCCTGAAAACCCCGCACGCGCGCCGCCGCCATCACCGCGCCCAGATACGGATCCTCACCGCTACCCTCGACGATCCGACCCCAGCGGGCATCGCGCGCAATGTCGACCATCGGCGCAAACGTCCAGTTGAGCCCCACCGCCGAAGCCTCCCCGGCCGCCACACGCGCCGCCTGCTCGACCAGCGCCGGGTCGAACGTGGCCGCCTCGGCCAGCGGCACCGGAAAAATCGTCCGAAAACCATGGATCACGTCCAGCGCAAACAGCAGCGGAATGCCCAGCCGACTTTCCTCGACGGCCTGGCGCTGCATGGCGCAGACGGCCTCGGCCCCGAAGAAATTCATCACGGCGCCCACGCGGCCGCGACGTATGGCGTCGGGCTCGCCCTCGCGCACGACCGGGCCGGTTTCGGCCATGCCCCCGTTGTAGAGCGTGAGCTGGCCGAGCTTTTCTTCAAGCGTCATGCGAGCCAGCAGCGCCTCGATGAGCGAGTCCTCGCGGGCCCGATCCACCTGCGCTATGGCGGGAAGCAACCAGCCGCTCCAGAGCAGGCTCAGGGTAAGCAGTCGCAACGTCCGCATGGCATGCTGATGGACTGTCCAGATGGCTATCGGAAAGGTTAACGCCCCACGCTCACTCCGGCAAGTCCTTTTTTCAGGAGACAGGCCACGTTGCCGTTCTCCCTATCTGCTGCAGCTAAACTTCAGGAGGCCGGGTGTATTTTTCCCAAAATCCTCTGTCAACCAGTTGCCTGGAGATGTTTACCCGACGGGCTTTCCTGAAAACGCTGGTGGCGCTGGGGCTTTGGCCGGGCGTGACCGATAGCGGACGGCGCGCGCGATCGGTGGTGTTGCTGGAGACCTGGGTAGCGGGCTTCCGCTACCATCAGGGTCCCCGGGTGCAGCACCGACTCCGGGTCGGCCAGCCGCTGGTGCTCCGTCGCGAGCCGGCCAATCCGTACGACGACCGCGCCATCGCACTGTACACCGGCGACGGGGTAAAGCTGGGCTATGTGCCGCGCGTGGACAATTCCGTGCTGGCTACCATGCTGGATCAGGGCGTGCCCCTGAAGGCCGTCATCACCGACGTCGCCTGCGAAGCGCCGCCCTGGGAGCGCGTGCGGTTTCGCATTAAGATGGCCTGGGGTGGATGATACCAGGATTCGGCGCCTACTCCGGTTGCACGTCCAGAATCACCCGGCGATAGGCGGTCAGGCCTGGCGTGCCGTCGTCCTCGACGGCCAGGATGAGGTGCGTCTCGCCGGGAAGATTCGGGATGACGGTCACGCGGGGCGAATGCTCCCCGATCAGCGTGGCCCGCGGCGGAAGCGGCACGATACGATCGCCTTCGAGCCGGGCGGCCGGTCGAAATGCCCGCCCCGTCTGCGCTTCGGGGTACACGAACCAGGTGTAGGTCAGCGCATCGCCGTCCGGATCGCGCGTGCCGGTGGCGTCCAGCACAAGCGGCTGCCCCACCCGTGCCTTCATCCAGAGCGGCGCTTTTCCTTCCCGGCCGTTCACCACCACGATCGGGTTGTGGTTGGCCTCCTCGAAGCTTTTGATCGTCCAGTCCATACGGGCGGCGAAATCGTGCTGAAATGCCCAGCGCCATCGCCAGATGGTGGCCTGGTCGGAGGTGTACCGGCGGCTATCGATGCCGACGACCATATCTCGTGAATCGGGCGCGCCCGGAAAAGTCTGTCCGCAAGCCACTTTTTCGGAAAAATTCGCCTCGTATGCGAAATATGGTCATCCAGTCGGTTGTTTCAGGCGCCGAAGGTCCGTAAGTTATGGATTCTCCTGTCGATTATGGCTTGCTTGCCATCCTTACCTTAAGACATTCGTTTTCGCGTACCCTCGAAACAACCGGTCTGCGTTATGCCACATACGAAAACCTTCCCGGAAACCTTAGCGGTCGAACTGCGGGGTCGTCTGCTGGAAACGGTCCGTCAGCAGGTGCCGGTGCCCTTCACCGAGCGCGACGCCGAACGGGCACTGGCGGCACTGCTGACCACCGACAACCTGTGGGAAGCGATCCGACTGAGCCGCGTGCCGTTGCGGGTGCTCAGTGTCTTCTGGCATCAGCTGATTGCCGAGGGTCTGCTGGAGGCGCATGATGGCGCGCTGCGCCTGACCGAAAGTGGCCAGGCGCTGGCCCAGGCACTGGGCGTGGCCCCCGTCCGCGAGGCCACCTGTGTGCATTGCGAGGGCCGGAGCGTCGATTACCGCACGCTTCCCGGGGACGTGGTCGAGCGCTTTGCGGAAATCTGTCGGCACCGCCCCGAGGCCATTCAGGACTACGACCAGGGCTTCGTCACCGAAGCGACCACCCTTGCGCGCATTGCGTTCGCCTGGCACCGGGGCGATCTGGAGGGCAAGCAACTTCTCGTACTGGGCGATGACGACCTGATGAGCATCGCCGCGGCGCTGACCGGCGCACCGGCCTACGTACTGGCCGTTGACATCGACGACCGGCTGATTCGGTTCATCAACGACGTGGCCCGGCGCGAGGGGCTCGACCGTCTCGAAGCCGTTCGCTACGATCTGCGCGAACCCCTTCCCACTTCGTGGCTTCGGAAGTTCGACACGTTCATGAGCGACCCGACCGAAAGTTTTCTGGGCTTCAAAACGACGATCGAGCGCGGGCTGCTGGCACTGCGCGGCCCTGGATGCGCGGGCTATTTCGGGCTGACGCACGTGGAGTCGAGCTACGAGAAATGGGCGCAGATCCAGCGCTTCTTGCTCGACAGCGGCGTCGTGCTCACCGATCTGATCGATGATTTCAGCGCCTACGTCAACTGGGGCTACATCGAATCGATGCGCTCCTGGGAATGGCTGCCCACCCACCGCCTCCCCGAACGGCCCTGGTACTACTCGGCGCTGCACCGCATCGAGCTGCTGCGCACGCCCGCACTGGAAAACGCGGCCGTCGAAGGCGACATCTTCACCGACGAAGAAGCCGCCACCACCTAATATGGAATCGCTAATTTACCGGTGCACGACGGTGCCACAACCCGTGTGGCGGATGTGATCGGGCGGACACAGCGGTCCGCCCCTACGTGGTAGGGAGGTTGTCGTTTGGCCGGTAGGGGCGCACCGCAGTGTGCGCCCGCGCTTTCTCACATACACTACGATTTCCTGGAAATCGTATAACGTATTACAAAGCCATTACATAAGCACTGAAGCGATTTTTGCGCGGCAACGTTCAAAGCTACCGGTTGTCCAACAGCCGGTAGCTTTTTTATGGCCGGAGCTGTTTCGCGCGAGGCCGGACCGCTGGTCGAAGCGATCGTGTCGCTGCGGCATGCGGCCGCCGCCGCGCCGCCTCTGGAAGGCGTCCCGACGGGCGTCGAGGGTCTGGACGAGCTGTTTTTCACGACGGAGTGGCGGGAGGGCCGTCCGGTGCGCAAGCCGCTGGGCGGTATTCCTCGCTATGCCGTTTTGCAGGTAACCGGCGTGGCCGACACCGGCAAGAGCCTGCTCGTGGAGCAGTTCGCCGTCGAGCAGGCACGGCGCGGGCAGGTGTGCCTGTTTCTGACCACCGAGAGCCCGGCGCCGTTCGTGGCGATGGGTCTGCGCACGCGGGCCGCCGCCATGGGCGCCGACTGGCACGCCCTCGAAGACCGGATCGTGCTGGTCGATGCGGCCACGCACACGATCCTGACGCAGGACCTGCCCACGCTGTTCAACACGCTGGCGCACGCCATCAAAACCTACCACGTGCGGGCCGTGGTGATCGACTCGATCACAGGCCTTTACGAAGCCCGCGAGATGCTGGCCCGCGACGTGGTGCGGCCGATCTTCACGTTCCTCAAAAAATGGCACCAGACGGCGCTGCTCGTCTCGCAGAAGCGCAGCGGTCACGAACTGCTCACGGCCGAAGCGGCCGGCGGCTATGCGGTAGGCCATATTCTCGACGGTACGCTGGTGCTGGCCAAGCAACCCATCACCAGCGCCCAGCAGGCCCGGCTCTACCGCGTGCCCATCGGCGAGACGGTCCGGCTCTTTCGGATCGACGGCTGCCGGCTGTGCGGGCACGACACCAGCACGCACCTGCTGGAAATCACCCCGACGGGGCTGGTCCGCATCGGCCCCAGCCTGCAGACATTCCATCAGGAAGCATCCGTCGAACCCAACTACCAGACGTAGCCATGCCGGTCGAAGTCACTCCGCAACCGGTCGATCTGGACCAGCGCGCGCTGCAGGTGTTTCTGAAAGCCATTGAACTGGCGGGCGGCCCACGCGGTCTGCTCGAGCGGAAACGCCTGACCTGGCTGCCCAGCCTGATGGAGGCCGCCTATGCCGTCGTGCTCGAAGCCGAGCATTATCGCTCGGTGGATGAAATCGCCCGTTTTCTGGGGCTTTCGACGGCCGCCACGCGCAACCTGCTCCGGGCCTCGACCGAGGCCGTCCGAGAGCGGCTGGAGCAGGAAGAGCCCTCGGAACACAACGTGCACATCGCCGGCGGCCTGGCCCGCCTGGCCTACGAGGCGCTTCAGCGCGAGGCGGCCCGGGCTGGTTGAAGGGCGGGTATTTTCCACCTGAGGCCAGGCTACGGGAGCCGGTTCACCGGGCCGGAACGAGGGTCAGCCGCGCGCCCGCTCGAAGGCCTGCCGGAGCGCCCGCCGCGCAAGCACGTGGCACAGGTGCGCCCGGTATTCGGCACTGGCGGCCAGATCGCTGAGCAGGTCGTCGGGATCGACCATGTCTTCGAGCGCGGCGGCCAGCGTCCGTTCGTCGACCGTCTTCCCGACGAGCCGCTTTTCGGCCTCGGTCGCCCGGAAGGCGGCCGCCGCGGCACCCGTGATCCCGATGCGCACCTCGGCGCACGTGTCGTCGGGCGCCAGCTTGACGAAAGCCGCCACGCCCACCACGGCATAGCGCGAGGCCGGGTTCGGGAACTTGAGATAGGCGGCCCCGCTGCGCGGCGGCATCACCGGCACGCGCACGCGCGTGAGCAGCTCGCCAGGCCGAAGTGCCGTGGTGAAAAGCCCCTGGAAAAAGTCGCGCGCCGGAATGGTGCGGCGGCCGTCCGGCCCGGTCGCCTCGATTTCGGCATCCAGTGCCAGCACGACGGCCGGGTAGTCGGCGGCCGGATCGGCATGGGCCAGGCTGCCCCCGATCGTCCCTTTGTTGCGCACCTGCGGATCGCCGATCTGCGCGGCCGCTTCGGGCAGCACCGGGCATTTCTGCCGGAGCAGCTCGGAAAATTCGATCGTCCGGTGCGTGACGAGCGCTCCCAGCTCGAGGCGACCGTCCCGTTCGCGGATCTCCGTCAGTTCCCGGATGCCACCGATATCGATGAGCAGCTCCGGCGTGCTCAGCCGCAGCTTCATGAGCGGAATCAGGCTGTGGCCGCCGGCCAGTACCTTGGCTTCGTCGCCGTGCTCCCGGAGCAGCGCGAGCGCTTCGTCGATCGTGCGCGCCTTTCTGTATGCGAAGGTCTGCGGAATCATGGCCGTTCCGGTCGTTTTCGTTGGTCAGGAAGCGTGTCCGTCGGTTGGGAGCCCGCGCATGGCGCGCCAGACGCGCTCGGGCGTCAGCGGCATGCGGATGTCGCGCACGCCCAGATGGTAGAGCGCGTCCACGACGGCGTTGACCACGCAGGCCGTGGCCGCGATCGTGCCGGCCTCCCCGGCGCCCTTCGCGCCCAGCGGGTTGTGCGGACAGGGCGTCTCCTGGTGCCCGACCTCGAACGACGGCAGGTCGTCGGCCCGCGGCAGCGCATAGTCCAGCAGCGAGCCGGTCAGAAGCTGGCCGCTGGACCGATCGTAAACCGCCCCTTCGAGCAGCGCCTGGCCGACGCCCTGCGCCACGCCGCCGTGGATCTGGCCCTCGACGATCATCGGGTTGATGATGCGTCCCACGTCGTCCACGGCAATGTAGCGGAGCAGCTTCACCCTGCCCGTCTCCGGATCGACCTCCACCACCGACAGGTGCGCCCCGAAGGGGAAGGTGAAGTTGGCCGGATCGTAGAAGGCGTTCTCTTCCAGGCCGGGCTCCAGCCCTTCCGGATAGTCGTGCGGCACGTAGGCCGTCAGCGCAATGTCGCCGAAGCCGATGGCCCGGTCGGTGCCTTTCACGATGAACTGGCCGTTGCGGAACTCCAGGTCCTCTTCGGCCACTTCGAGCTTGTGCGCGGCGATCTTTCGGGCTTTGGCCTTGACTTTTTCGAGTGCGCGATAGATGGCGCTACCACCCGTGGCCAGGCTGCGCGAACCGTAGGTGCCCATCCCGAAGGGGATCTCGGCCGTGTCGCCGTGGATGACCTCTACGTCTTCGAGCGGGATACCCAGCTCGTGCGCCACGATCTGGGCGAAGGTGGTCTCGTGCCCCTGACCGTGCGAGTGCGTGCCGGTGAAGACCTGCACCTTGCCGGTGGGCATCACCCGGATGGCCGCGCTTTCGTACAGGCCGGCCCGTACGCCGATGGCGCCGGCCACCTTCGAGGGCGCCAGGCCGCACGCTTCGATGTAGCAGGAAAGCCCGATGCCGATGAGCCGTCCCTGCTCACGCGCCCGCTTCTGCTCCTCGCGGAGCTTCCAGTAGTCGGCCATCTCCAGCGCCTTGTTCAGCGCGCCCTCGTAGTTGCCGCTGTCGTACTGGAGCACGACGGGCGTCTGGTAGGGGAATTCGTCCGGCTGGATGAAATTGCGCCGCCGGAGTTCGGCCGGGTCGATGCCCAGCTCATGGGCCCCCAGTTCCACCAGGCGTTCGACCACGTAGGTCGCCTCGGGCCGTCCGGCCCCGCGGTAGGCATCGACCGGCGTCGTGTTCGTGAACACGCCTTTGACCTCGACGTGAATGTGCGGCGTCTTGTACTGACCGGCCAGGAGCGTGCCGTAGAGCCAGGTGGGCACGCCCGGTGCGAACGTCGAAAGGTAGGCGCCCAGGTTGGCGATCGTGCGCACGCGCAGCCCCACGATGCGGCCATCGCGGTCGAAGCCCATCTCGGCCGTCGTGATGTGGTCACGGCCGTGCGCGTCGCTCACGAAGCTCTCGCTGCGAACAGCCGTCCATTTTACGGGCCGGCCCAGCTTGCGGCTGCTCCAGGCACAGATGACCTCTTCCGGATAGTGGAAGATCTTCGAGCCGAAGCCGCCCCCCACGTCCGGCGAAATCACGCGCACCTTGTGTTCGGGGATCTTCAGTACGAAGGCGCTCAGCAGCAGCCGGATCAGATGCGGATTCTGTGACGATGTGTAGAGCGTCAGCTCGTCGCGTCCCGGATCGTAATGACCGATGGCCGAGCGGGGTTCGATGGCGTTCGGAATGAGCCGCTGGTTGACGAACTCCAGCTTCGTGACGTGGTGCGCCGCGGCCAGCGCGCGGTCGGTGGCTTCCCGGTCGCCCAGCTCCCAGACGTAGCACAGGTTGCCGGGCGCGTCGTCGTGCACGAGCGGCGCCCCCTCCTTGAGCGCCTCGGCCGCATCCACCACGGCTGGCAGCTCCTCGTAGTCCACCTCCACCAGCTCGGCGGCGTCGCGGGCGGCCGCCTTCGTTTCGGCGATCACCACGGCCACCCCGTCGCCCACGTAGCGCACCTTGTCGACGGCCAGCGCGTAATGCGGCGGCTCCTTCATGTCGGGACCGATCTGCCAGCCCGTGGGCAGCGATCCCACGCCGTCGTCGAGCAGGTCTTTGCCCGTAAAGACGGCCACCACGCCCGGATGCTGCCGGGCTTTCTCGGTGCGAATGGCACGGATCCGGGCATGCGCATGGGGACTGCGCACAATCCAGGCGTAGAGCATGCCCGGCAGGACGATGTCGTCGGTGTAGCGCCCTCGTCCTGTCACGAAACGCCGGTCTTCGACCCGGCGAATGGGCGCGCCGATATAGCCTCTGGCTTCCATGGCTCCAGACAGGTTTTCCGGTTCGTGGATATGCGCCGATCAGGATGCCCCCGTGGACGCGGCTTCGCCCCGCGGGACGACGGCCTCGCCGCGCATGCGGGCGGCCGCGTACTGAATGGCCCGCACAATGTTGTGGTAGCCCGTGCACCGGCAGAAATTCCCTTCCAGCGCGTGCCGGATTTCTTCCTCCGACGGATCCGGGTTGCGCCGCAGCAGGTCGGCCGCCGCCATGATGATGCCCGGCGTGCAGAAACCGCACTGCAGGCCGTGCTCCTGCCAGAAGCCCTCCTGCAGCGGATGCAACGCGCCATCTCGAGCCAGTCCCTCGATCGTGGTGATCTCGCAGCCGTCGGCCTGCACGGCGAACATGGTGCAGGACTTGACGGCCTCGCCGTTGACGTGCACCGTGCAGGCGCCGCACTGGCTCGTGTCGCAGCCGACGTGCGTGCCCGTCAGCCCCAGTACGTCGCGGATCAGTTCGACCAGCAGCAGGCGGGGCTCGACCTCCACCCGGTGCGTCTGCCCGTTGACCGTGACCTGAATCGTGTGCCGCATGACGCCCCCGATTTTTTATCCAAAAAAGGAAAGCGCTTCCAGAAGTTTAGCACCCCATCCATTCACCCTATCTTCACCTCTGGTTAATTAAAAAATTTTCCATCTACGAGTCAAGAGACAGGCCGTACCTTTCGGAGCGTTACCGGTTCGTAACAATTCCCCGTAGCCCGGGCAGGCATAGAAGTCATGAAGTTCGCGATTACGACCTGTAAACTTTTATCGCGTTACGGTGAGGTGTATAGCCTGCCGTTTGGTCTTTGGTATGTAATACGATTTCCGGGAAATCATAGTGCATGAGAGAAAGCCCGGGCGCACACTTCGGTACGCCCCTACAGATCCTTGACATTTTCCCTATCCTGTAGGGGCGGACCACTGCGTCCGCCCCGTCGTACTGGATTATGTCCGGTGCATGATGGCGCACCGGTAAATCATCGATCCCATATCAGCAGTACGGGTTTGTAGTACGTCACGAAGGCGTCAGCCGAAGTGGCGCCACCCGAGACGGCACTCCGCTCCGTGCCTGACTACGAGCGTGCTGGTAGTACGCCACGAAGGCGCCAGCCGGAGTGGCGTCACCCGAGACGGCACTCCGCTTCGCTCCGTGCCTGACTACAAACGCGCCTTCTTATGTGACTTACCGGTGCACGGTGGCGTAACAGGGTGGGCACACCGTGTGCGCCCCTACCAGATCCCTGACGTTTTCCCTATCCCGTAGGGGCGGACTACCGTGTCCGCCCTGTCATACCCACCGGAATGGGTGTTCAGCACACAGGGTGTTGCGTCCTCATGCAGCAGTAAATCAGCGATTTTCCCGGAGCCGGGGAGGGGCGTCTGAAGGGCTCGCCGCCATAAAAAACGATGGAAGGCCAGGGGGCGGCTGGCCTTCCATCGCGTCTCCTGCACGTTAAGCGATCGCCGGGAGGGCAGTGCGCTCTATTTCACGTGGACCACGCGGGCAACCCGCTCGAAGGTGGTGCCGTTGTCGGCCGTGGCCCGCACGCGCAGGAAGTAGATACCGGCCGAGAGGGTGCTTCCGTCCACCTGAATGGCCCGATCGCTACCGGCCGGCAGCGTGCCCAGGCGACGCGCCCACACCTGGCGGCCGAGCACATCGTAGAGGACGACCTCGACTTCGGCCGGACGCGGCAGATCAACTCGTACCTGCAGCGCCTCCCGGAACGGATTCGGGTACACGCTCCGCAGGGCAAACTCACTCGGCAGGGCGCCGGCAGGTTCGTTCGCTGTGGTGCTCGTCAGGATCAGCTTATTCTGCGTCGCCACCGGCACGACCTCGCCGCTGGCATCGACGAACTTCACGTTCTCGAAGCGAATCAGCACGGCGCCCTTCTGCAGTGCGTTCACGTTCAGGTTCAGCAGCGTGCCGCTGCCGCTGAGCGCCGCCGTGTTGGCCCAGACGACGCGGAAGCGTCCCTCGCTTACCGCGTTGGCGGCGAACTGTCCGCTTTCGGAGAGCGTGCCGCTCCGGTCGGCGCCCGTGATCTCGATCATGGCCGGGTCATAGACGAGGTCGAACTGATAGCCCCGCACGTCCAGGCCGCTGACGTCGCCGATCTCGAGCGCCACCGTGTTGGCCTGATCGGTCAGCAGCACGTCGGCCGCCACGGTCACGGCCACGTCGCTGGCCACTGCGATCGTTTCCAGTTCATGGGTCTGACTCTGCGGCGGATTGTCGCCCACCGAGAGCTTCACGGTAAGGGTGCCCTCGGTAGCGGCCGTCTGGTCGCTGAGGATGAAGTGAAGCACGACGAGGGTATCGCGCGACACCTCGACGGCCGAGGCGGCGACAGCAGCATATGCGGTATCACTCTTGTCAGAAAGCCCCCCAGAAGCAAGTAAGTCGCTAACGAAAGTACCCTCTGTTGTCACCTTATACAAGGTAGCTACAGAAGGATCGTCCAGCTTGAAAGACACTCTAAGGCCGGAGAGGGCCGGGCTGTCGCTGATGTAGACGGGCACGGCCACCGTGTCGCCCGGCGCGCCGGCAATGGGCCCGACGCTCACCGTCTGGGCGGCCGCGCTCCCGGCCAGGAGGCAGACAAGGGCTGCGGCCAGCAGGTTACGTTTCGTAAGGGAGTTCCAATTCCACATAATCGGCAACCTCGGATTTTCGTTCGTGGGAAGTCCAGTTTGCCTGTTAGCCGGTCCGGGGCGCCCTGCCGGACGCCCCGGACCGTTTCAGGCAATTATCGGACCAGCATTACTTTCTGCACGGCCGAGAAGCTGCCCGCCTGCAGCCGGTAGAGGTACAGGCCGGCCGCGGCCGGGGCGCCGCTTTCGGTCCGTCCGTCCCAGGTCACCGTGTGGTAGCCGGCCTTCTGGACGGCATCGACCAGCCGGGCCACCACGCGACCCTGGATGTCATAGACCACCAGCGTCACGTGCGCCTCTTCGGGCAGCTGGTACTTGATCGTGGTGGTGGTCCGGAACGGGTTCGGGTAGCTGGCTTCCAGTGCGTAGTGCGTGGGCAGCTCCTGCACCGTCACGGGCGCCAGCTCGGCCGTCTCCTTGGCGTTGAGGCGCACCGTGGCCTTCAGGCCGGCGAGCGTCTTCGTCTCGCCTGCGTTCAGGCGCAGGCGCAGGATCTCGCCGGAGGCCGGCGTCAGGCCCGCCAGGGCCACGCGCAGCACGCGGCTTTCGGCGTCGAAGTGGGAGACCGACAGCCAGCCCTCGGGCAGGCTCGTGGCGATCGCCTCGAAGGTGACCGTCTCGGGCAGCGGCAGCTCCAGCTCGACGCCGTAGACGTGCTGCGCTTCCTTCAGCACGATCGGCAGTTCGACCGTGCCGCCCGAGAAGCGGGCCTCGCCCCAGGCCACCTGGGCGCTCACGGCGTCCAGGCGGACGGCCTGCGCCGAACGCTTGCCGGCACCAGAACCGACCAGCTGCTGGAGCATCAGGACCGCGTCGGCCACGTCCACCGCACCGTCGCCGTTGATGTCGGCGGCGAGCTGCTGCGCCGGGCTCAGCGTGGTCTTACCGACGATGGCCTGCAGCACCAGCACGACGTCCGTCTGATCGAACGTACCGTCGCCGTTGACGTCGCCGCTGGCCAGCAGCACGCTGACCTCGAAGCTGAAGTCGGCCGTGGCGCCCACCGAGTCGGTGGCCGTCACCGTGATCGTGGCCATGCCGGCTCCGACGGCCGAGACGGTCAGCACATCACCGCTTACCGAAGCCTTGGCGACCGCCGTGTCGCTCGAGGCCGCGGCGAAGCTGACCGGCGGCGTGCCGCCCACGAAGTAGTTGCTCAGCGTGAAGCTGGTGTCCTGGCCGACCACCAGCGGGAAGGCCTGGATCGTATCGGCCGCCGCCAGGCCGGTGTTCACGGCCACCGTGAAGCTCTGCTGCGCCGTGTCGCCCAGCGAGTCGGTGGCCGTCACCGTGATCGTGGCCATGCCCTGCGCCACGCCCGTCACGTAGAGCGTGTCGTTGCTCACCGAGGCCGTGGCGACCGAGTCGGCGCTCGACGCGGCCGCGAAGCTGTAGGGCGGCGTGCCACCCGCGAAGTAGCTGCCCAGCGGCGCAATCCAGATCGTGGTGTCCACATTCACACCGCGGTTGGCGATGGTGCCCTGGGCCACCAGGTCCGGATTGACGTTGACCGTGAGCGTGGTGCTCGTGCTGGTGCCCAGCCGGTCGGTGGCCTCGATCGTGATGGTGGCCGATCCGGCGCCCACGGCGGTCACGACCAGCGTGTCGCCGTCGGTGGTGGCCGTCGCCACGTTGTCATCCGAACTGCTCACCGTGTAGGTGTAGCTCGGCGGGGCGTTCAGCAGCGGCGCACCACCCGAGAACACGTCGGGCGAAAGCGTCAGCTTGCTCGTCATGCCCTCGTTGAGCACCATCGCATCGGGCGCCACCGCCACCATGTTGTTCTCCAGACCAAAGGTGACGATCTGACCCGCGCTCCGGATCACTCCGGTGGCGCCAGCGACCCGAACGATCGGATGATCGTTCGACGGGCTGGCGTCGTTCTCGTTGTCGTAGGTGCCCTGAATCAACATCCAGGGATTCGAGAGCGACCCGGGTGCACGACGAATCAGACGCATATTGTTCACATTCTCCGCCACAAAGTCGGCATAGCCCTCCACGTCGAATTCCAGGTCGTAGCTCAGGTTGGTAGGCTGGATCGGCCCGTCCCCGCTCTGAATCCGCCAGTAGAAGTTCGGATAGCGGGTGATTTCGAGGCTACCGTCCATGAGCGGGAAGCCGTTGCTGCCGCCCGGATCGCCGTCGAAGTAGCCAACGATCAGTTCAGTGACATTCTGAGCAGCAAAATCATCAAAATCATCTGCCGAAATCTTGACCTTGCGGAGGTATGCCGTACCGTTCGTGTAGGTGCCGAGATGATCAAACGACACCGAGGCAATTCCGGAGATGGCACTCAATGTATCTGTACGGACGTTGCCCTGAATGGCACCATTGGTACGGACGACCTCCGCCACATCGTCAAGATCGATCCAGTTGCTCTCGCCGGTTTTCAGCAGACCTTCAGTCAGGATGAGGTTGCCACCAGCTCCCATCGTCAGGTTGCCACCGGCCAGCGTCACCCCGGCCGCGTTGTTGATCTGCAGATGTACCGCGTCCGGGCTATCCTGAGCAAACTTCAATCCACCGGACGGCACCGTGAAGGTCTGCGCCGACGAGCCGGCAAATGCCAGCGTGCCCGGGTTACCGGCACCGGCCTCTACGTTGCCCACTCCAATGAAAGTGGCATTCCCGGTGACCGTCAGTGTCCGGCTCTGGGCTGTGGTGTTGATATACACCACCCCGTTGTCGAGCACGAGGTCAACGACTGTCACATCGGCGTTCGGGAGCTGAACCTTAGGCGTACCGGCCGTACCGGTGTCCGTATCCTTTACCGTCAGCGAAAGAATGGTCGCCAATGTGTCCAGCTCAGGCCCGGCCGTGTAGGTCGTGCCCACATCGTCCGAGTACACCAGGTGGTAGTCGGTGACGCTGATCTTATCATTGTCCGGTACGTTGAAGGAACCATTGTTGGTCACCTCAATCGTACCGCCGGAAGCTACCGCCAGGCTCACCACCGAACTACCCCCGTCATTTACGGTAATCGTCGCGCCGTCGGCCGTCACTTTCTGGTTGACGGTGACGTTCTTGTTCACCGTCAGCGTAACGCCAGTACCCTTCGCAGTGAGCGTAGCGACCGAAGCCGGCAGTTCCGGCAGTTCTACGTTCGTTGCGGCAGTTGCCGTGTAAGTCACATGCAGATCATTCCCCAACTCCACATCGTCGGCGTCCGTACCCAGCGGGTTGTCCACCCCGTAGGTAACGGAGGCGCCATCAAGAATCTTCACTTTGCCGACGCCATCGTTGTCCCCGTCCACCGAAATGGCTGCATTGGCGACAAGCGTATTCTGGATCTCGATGCTGTCGTCGTCGCCGGCCGTGAGCCCCTGGCTTACCGTCAGGTTCGGGAAGGAGACCGTATTGTCATTCGCGTCAAAAGTACCGGCGCTGTTCCAGATCACATGACCATCGCCGGCCATGTAGGAACCACCCTGATAGGTGTAGTTCCCCTGAAATTCCAGGTTGTTATCGCCCAGGGAAATCTCACCCTGCTTGTGCGTGAAGGCTCCCTGTACCTGGAACGTACCGTTTGTCGAGGTGCTGCTCGCAAACGTCACGCCACCCGGCGCGTCGATCGTCACCGCCGGAAGCTGCACGGCCGTAAGGCCAGTGGCAAACGGCGCCTGAATGGTGGTCCCGACCACGTTCAGCGTACCGGTGTTCGCGGCGAAATCATCCTTTAGCGTTACCGTACCCGAGACCGTGACGGTATAGCCAGTGAGAATCGTAAACAGTCCTTCACCGGCCGTATTGTTGCCATCATCTACGGTAAGCGAGTTCGTCACCGTCACATCATTCCCGATTGCCGCCGCTCCGGCTACCAGCAGGTTAGCTATGCTCTTACCGGCAAAATCATGTCCAGACGTACTGCCAGTCAGCTTGAACGTACCGCTACCCGCCAGCGAGGCAGTATTGTCCACAGAAATATCATCGCCCAACGTGAGCGTATGGGTGCCAATATCCAGGGTTGCATAACTGCCAATCGTAGTGGCACCCGTCACGCTCACATCTCCGATAAGTGTCAGCGAGCTCGGCTGGGTAAGGGCACCTGTTACCTGAAGCGTGCCTCCGACGTTTGCATTGCCCAGCGAGGCAGTGGCGCCCTGCTGCACCTGGAAATTAGTCGTGATGGTTCCACCACTGCTACCGGCCAGCGTCGCCTGAAGGCTCGCGCCGGTATTCACGTTAACCGAGGTAATCTGCTTGATATCCTGGATGACAGCGCTACCGTTGTTGTTGACGGTAAAAGTGCCTATCGTCGAAGCTGCACCGCTGGCCGTACTTCCGTTAATCGTCACGCCCGTAGCATCGACCAGCATCGTGGGGTTAAACGTGCCGCTGATCGTGTGCGTGGTGTTGTCGCCCGCGAGCGTGACCGTACCGGCACCGTTGACCGTACCATCAACAGTAAGGCTGCCGTTGATGGTCGGGCTGCCGCCAAAAGTCGCCGTGTTGTTGCTACCGATCGTAACGTTCGGGAAGTTGCCGCTGCCGTTAATGGTCGAGGTAGTAGCCGTGGTCCCGCTCGGCGTGGCCACCGTGCCGTTGACGATGTCGCCATCGTTTGTCAAAGTAGCCCCGTTGGCCACCGTAAGCGTATTGCCGCCGAGGTCGACGGTGGCTTCTGCATCCACCGTCAGCGAGCCGCTGACTGCCGACGCCCCGTTTACGGTGAGCGTACCGTTGTTTGTCAGCGTACCATTGACGGTCAGATTACCCGTAACCGTCAAATTTGCTTTAGCCGCAATCGTATGAGTGCCACTGTTTACGGTAAGACCATTCAGCGTAAGATTGAGATCATCCGTTCCGTTGCCAAATTGTACAGGAATGCTGACCCCGATATTTAGAATCGTCTGTACCGTGTAGGGATTTGCATCCTGTGCGATTATGGTAACAGAAGTAGCCCCTCCGGCCACATCAAATACAATCTCTGCGGGCTCGTTTGTCAGGTTGCCGATAATCTGAAGCGTAACATCTCCAGTCAGCGAACCATCTTCAATAGCACTGATGGCACCCGCCAGTGTAGCATAGTTGCCACCAGGACCTACCAATGTCTGAGCAAGAGCGCCGCCCGCTCCTGCCAGCAAAAAGAGAAAGACGGCCAGCAGGGCCGCCGACAGTCGTTGCACCGTGTTCATAGAGCGCACCTCCTGGTTTGGTTTGGTTGTCCCTAACCGAGTCAGGGTAACTGTCCCGTACATAGGACCCTCCCGTACGTTTTGCTTCTAGATGATCGCTCAAAAATTAGTCGCTCCCCTCTCCAGATACAAGCCCTCCCGCACACTTCATCAGGACTTTGCAGCAAATAAATTGCAACAAGTCCTGATTTTTTGCCACCCCCTCTTTGCCTTCGAGAAGGGAGACGGTCGCTATTCACCGTTTTTTTAACAATCGGGCTTTTTCACGTGCTTCAGTATAACATACCCGGCCGAATAGATCAAGAGGGTACCGTTATTTTACCGTGCTTTCTGTGCGATTTTTTACGGAACGGCCCCTTGAGCTGCCGGCCCCGGCCCGCCGAGCAAGCGTCGTGCCAGTGTCATGTTTTTCTACCTGCCGGGCAGCCAACCCGCCGTGCGATCGTTTTCTATCCTCTTTTTTTACAAAAAGCTATTTGTACAGAGCAGTCTGTTATTTTTTGAAGCGGGCGTGCACGTTTTGCACACCGCCTGCGCAATTTCGACCCGCCTTCCGGAAAAAAACGTACGCGTCCGGGTTCTGCCGGGCATGCAGGTCCGCAATCCGGGCAGAGACATGAGCCTACAGATCGAGCGGACACAACGGACTACCCCTACCGGATGCAGGGGCACGCCCATGCACCGCTCGACCGAAAAGAAACCACCGGCGGTAGCCGCGACCGCCGACGCCCGGAGCGGCACCACGTCGATCCTCACGCCCGCTCCCCCTGCCAGAAGGAGCCGTCGCAAAGCGACGGAGGGGGTCCCTGCTTTGCCTCCAGCGTGAGACCCGTCCACTACCTGCGTATCGCCCACGAAACGCCTGACGGATCGCCTCCGGCACCTGCCGATTCTCAAAGCGCAATACCCGGAGCCCCCGTGTCCGCAAATGTGCTTCGCGCTCGGCATCGTAGCACGCCCGGGCTACATCCTCATGCACGACCCCAAGCCGCTCCGACGGACAGTAAGAGTCCACTACGTACGTTCCAATGCTATGCTGGCGGCGAAAACGACGCCCTTTCAGCCGACGCTTTCGCAAACAGGCCCCGAGCCGTCGTTCGGCCGGCGTCGCCTGCTTCCGAAGCCGGCGGCGGTACCGGGCACCTGAGCGATCGACGGGTATAGCTCAGGCGCCGTCAGTCATTCAACACCGAATATTATCCCGGGCGTCCTGATGCATGTGAGAAAGCACGGGCGCACACGATGGTGCGTCCCTACCGGACAAACGACAAAGTTTCCACCATGCAGGGGCGGACCGCTGTGGCCGCCCTGTCGTGTCCGCGGATCGGTATGGGCCATCATGCACCGGTGAACGGCGATTACAGACGGCACTCCGCTTCGCTTCGTGCCTGACTACGAGCGTGTTCGTAGTACGCCACGGAGGCGCCAGCCGGAGCCGGAGTGGCGTTTCCCGAGACGGCACTTCGCCTCGCTCCGTGCCTGACTACAAACGCGTGGGTTGTGCTTCAAACGGCAGACTATAAAGCTCAGCGCAACGCTATGCAAGGTCGAAATCGCAAACTCCCTGGACCTATTTTTCGGATGACTTCTAATATCGTCCGGGCGCACGTGCCGTCACCCCATGAGCCCGCGCTCGGCCAGCGAGGTGTAGGTGGTACCAGCAATAATGATGTGATCGTGCACGGGAATGCCCAGCAGGCGGCCGGCCTCGACGAGCTGGCGTGTAATCCGGATGTCCTCGGCGCTGGGCTCCGGATTGCCTGACGGATGGTTGTGCAGACAGATGATGCCGGCCGCATTGTCGAGAATGGCCCGTTGGAAGACGGCGCGCGGCTCGACGATGCTGGCCGCCAGCCCCCCTTCGCTGATCGTGTAGTCGGCAATGATGTAGTTGGCCGTGTTGAGCAGCACGATTTTGAAGACCTCGCGCTTGAGGTCGCGTAGGAGCGGTCCGTAGCAGGCGGCCACGTCGGCCGGCGTGCGCACCTGAACGCGGCGGCCGGGCCGCTGCGCTTCGACGCGCCGTCCTATTTCGAAGGCGGCCACAAGTTGCACGGCTTTGGCGGGCCCCACCCCGGCCACACGCGTCAGTTCTTTCAAATCGCGCTGCGCCAGCGCGTAGAGCGAGCCGTAGGCCCGGAGCAGGGCCTGTCCGAGTTGCACGGCCGAGATGGATCCCTGCTTCGTGCGTGTGCCGCTGCCGAAGATCAGCGCGATCAGTTCGGCATCGGAGAGCGCCGAGGGTCCCCGGCGCATGAGCTTTTCACGGGGACGGTCGGCTTCGTCCCACTGGTTGATGGGCACCTGGTAGCGCAGGGGCGGCTCGCCCGAGCCATGAGCTTCGCGGGACATGGGTCGGCCTGCGTTCGGGCTTTTCCTTTAGAGACACCCGTGCCGACCGACTGTTACTTCACTCCACCGGCACCAGGCTGTTGAGCAGCTCTTCGTTGGACTGCGTCTGCTGCATGTGACGCAGCAGAGCCTGCATGGCCTCAATGGGCGGCCGCGAGTTGAGCGCCCGGAACAGCCGATGGTATTGTTCGATCCGGTCGCCGATGAGCCGCTCCTCGTTGCGCGTGCCGCTCTTGCGCAGGTTGATGGCCGGGAAGATGCGCTTGTCGGCCATCTCACGGTCGAGCACGATCTCGGCGTTGCCGGTGCCCTTGAACTCCTCGAAGATCACCTCGTCCATGCGGCTGCCCGTTTCGATGAGCGCCGTGGCGATGATCGTCAGCGAGCCGCCGCCTTCGATGTTACGGGCGGCACCGAAGATGCGCCGCGGAATCTGAAGCGCCCGCGCGTCGAGTCCGCCCGAAAGCGTGCGGCCGCTGCTTTCGACGTAGAGGTTGAAGGTGCGACCCAGGCGCGTGAGCGAATCGAGCAGCAGCACCACGTCGTGCTTCAGCTCGACAAGTCGCTTGGCGAACTCCAGTGCCAGCGTCGAAACACGAATGTGGTTGTCCTCTTCCCGATCGTTCGACGAGGCAAAGACGATGGCGGGCGTCGAGCGGCGAAAGTCGGTCACCTCTTCGGGCCGCTCGTCCACCAGGAGCGCCACCAGTTTGACCTCCGGATGGTTCTTGGCGATGCCCGCCGCGATCTGCTTGAGCAGTACCGTCTTGCCGGCGCGCGGCGGCGCCACGATCAGCGCGCGCTGGCCCTTGCCGATCGGCGCGGCCAGATCGACCACGCGCATGGCGTAGTCGGTCGGGCCGGTGACCAGGTTGAATTTCTCGTCCGGATAGACGATCTGCCCGGATTCGAAATCCTCGGTCTTGGCCCATTCCTCGGGCGAAACGCCCATGATCGAGTGGATCTCATCCACCTGCATGTCGCCCTTGCGACCCGGGCGCAGCGTGCCCTCGATTAGCACACCGTCGCGCAGGTTGTAGCGCCGGATGACCGGCGGCGGCACGAACGGATCGTTCTTGCCCTTGGGGAGATCGGGGCGGAATTC
>Ga0065724_100522_pt1 | contig 19711 bp, 15 predicted proteins | sample TheenrcSG05JP960_FD_59111 | JGI IMG/M metagenome (GOLD analysis project Ga0065724, IMG submission 59111) | Thermophilic enriched microbial communities from mini bioreactor at UC Davis - Sample SG0.5JP960 | ecosystem: Engineered > Solid waste > Grass > Composting > Bioreactor | place: USA... | reverse complement strand
GATCCCGCGCCGTGGCGCGGGGATCCTCACGCCACCCGTCTCGGAGGGGGTCGCAGCCCCACGAGTCCATGGTGGCGGGTTGGAGACAGGGCGGCCGGAATACCGTCGAGGTCCAGATACGCACACCCGACCACACCTGACCTGATGGAGCACGACCGAACTCTTTAGACTCACATGCGCCATAGCAGCCCTATCAGGACAGCTTCGCAGGCATTACCGCGCATTTATCCCTCCCCAAACATCCAATCGTCCCGCTTCCTCGTACTGCCACCGATGCGGGTTCATCGGGTGGGGATGGGAGAGGCGCATGGCGGCGATCCCGAAGACAGCATACGCGGCGACTCAGCCCGCGGACGCGCCTGCGTCGGCCGCCGATCGCGCCGCGCTGGCGCGCGCGGCGGTGCGGGCGGTGGCATACGGCGACGTCTTCGACTATCCCCTCACCGCTGCCGAGGTGCACCGGTATCTCGTGGGCGTGGCAGCGACACCCGCGGAGGTCCACGCGCTGCTGCGTGACCCGGCGACGCGGCCCGCGGCGATCGCGACCTACGACGGCTACTTCATGCTCCGGGGTCGGGAGGGAATTGTCGCGACGCGTCGCCGCCGGGCAGCGCTGGCCGCACAAGTCTGGCCGCGCGCCGTGCGCTACGGGCGCGCCATCGCCCGGCTCCCCTTCGTACGCATGGTCGGGATCACCGGCGAACTCGCGATGAACAGCGTCGACGACGGCGCGGACATCGACTACCTGATCGTGACCGAGCCGGGGCGCCTCTGGCTTTGCCGGGCGCTCATCATCGGCATCGTCCGCCTCGCCCGCCACGGCGGCGACATCATCTGTCCCAACTACCTGCTCTCCGAACGCGCCCTCGTGCTGCACGAGCGGAACCTCTACACCGCCCATGAGATGACCCAGATGGTGCCGCTGAGCGGGCTGGAGATTTACGCGCGGCTGCGCCGGCTCAACGACTGGACCGCGCGCTTCCTGCCCAACGCCGAGGGACCGCCCTCCCTGGTGACAACCGACGTCCCAGTCCACGCGGTTGCCCGCGTGCTCGCCGAGGCACCGCTGCGATCGCCGGCTGGGGAGCGGCTGGAGCGTTGGGAGCGGGGGCGGAAGATCCGGCGGCTGAGCCAGGCGCACGGGCCGGGTGGGGAGGCGGCGTTCTCGGCCGACTGGTGCAAGGGCCACTTCGACGGCCATGGCCGCCGCACACTGGCGGCCTACGCGGAGCGACTGCGCGCGCTCGACTTGCTGGATGCCGACGAGGGGTGGGGAACGTGAGCGAGGTGCTGCTGGGTCAGTCCTACTACCTGCGGTTCGACCCCAAGCTGTGGGAGGCGATGCAGCCCTACCCGCCGCTCGGGACCCTCTACGCTGCGAGCTACCTGCGATCCCGCGGCTACGACGTGGCGCTCTTCGACGCCATGCTCGCCGAGTCGGAGGCGGAGTGGACGGCGGCGCTCGACCGGGAGCGCCCGCGCTTCGCCGTCCTCTACGAGGACAATTTCAACTACCTCTCCAAGATGTGCCTCCTGCGCATGCGCGAGGCGGCGTTCACCATGATCCGCGCCGCGCTCACGCGCGGCTGCACCGTGATCGTCGCCGGCTCCGACGCCACCGACCATGCCGCGCGCTACCTGCAGGCCGGGGCCGACTTCGTCCTGATCGGCGAGGGGGAGTACACGCTGGCCGAACTCCTCGACCATCTGACCGGCCGGAGCGACATGCCACGGGAGGAGATCCTCGGGCTGGCCTACCCCGATCCGGCACAACCCGACGGGGTCACGCGCACCCCACGCCGGCCGGACATCCGCGACCTCGACGCGCTGCCGTTCCCGGCGTGGGATCTGGTGGATGTGCCGCGCTACCGCAACATCTGGCTGCGGCGGCACGGGTACTTCTCGATGAACATGGTCACGACCCGTGGCTGCCCCTTCCACTGCAACTGGTGCGCGAAGCCGATCTGGGGCCAGCGGTACAACGCCCGTAGCCCGGAGAACGTCGCAGCCGAGCTGAAGTGGTTGCGCGACACCTACCAGCCCGATCACATCTGGTTCGTCGACGACATCATGGGTCTCAAGCCGGGCTGGCTCCAGCGCTACGCGGACGAGGTCGAGCGGCTCGGCATCCGCACGCCCTTCAAGAGCCTGCACCGGGTGGATCTCTTGCTCCGCGGCGACACGATCGAGGCACTGGCGCGCGCTGGCGCGCAAATCGTCTGGGTCGGAGCCGAGTCCGGCTCGCAGGCCATCCTCGACGCGATGGAGAAAGGGACGAAGGTCGAGCAGATCGCGGAGGCGGCCCGGCGCCTGCACGCCGCGGGCATCCAGGTCGGGTTCTTCCTCCAGTTCGGCTACCCCGGTGAGACCCGCGCCGACATCGAGCTGACGCTGCAGATGGTGCGCGACTGCCAGCCGGACGACATCGGCATCTCGGTCGCCTACCCGCTGCCGGGGACGCCGTTCCACGAGCGGGTGAAGGATCAGCTCGGGGTCAAGCAGAACTGGCTCGACTCCAACGACCTGGCCATGCTCTACCGCGGACCCTTCACCACCGAGTTCTACCGGCAACTCCACGTCGTGGTGCACAAGGAGTTCCGGATGCGCAAGCACTGGCGGGTGCTCCGGGGACTGGCGCGGCGGCCGGGCCAGATCCGTCGCCGCCACCTGCGCATGGCGGCCGCGGCGGCCTTCTACGCCGCGACGCTGCCGCTGGAGCGTCGCCGCCTCGACCGGCTGGAGAGCGTGCCGCACCAGGGTATGGGGCCGCTGAGGCCCGGCATCTCGCCCGAGGAAGCGGCCATCCCGACGCCGCAGTCACCGGCCAAGGGAGACTGAGCAGCCAGTCGGGAGCGCCGGCCACTTGTTTCCGCGGTAGCCGTAGGGGAGACGGTCAGGACGCCAGGGCTGCCGCGACGACGCCAGAGGGAGGGCATCAGGCACCATGGATATCCTGCTGACCCACGGTTATTTCCTTTACCAGGATCCGCACGAGTTGCAGGTCATGAAGCCCTACCCCACCCTCGGCATCCTCTACATCTCGGCCTACCTGAAGTCGCGCGGGTTCGACGTGAAGGTATTCGACTCCACCTTCAGCAGCCCCGAAGAGCAGCGCGCGTACCTGGAGCGGGAACGCCCGCCCGTCGTCGGGGTGTACGCCAACCTGATGACCCGCCCGCGGGTGATCCAGACGATGCAGGCGGCCAAGGCGGTCGGCGCCACGGTCATCGCCGGTGGGCCGGAACCGGCCAACTACCCGGAGGAGTACCTGACACGCGGGGCCGACGTGGTGGTCATCGGCGAGGGCGAACTCACGCTCGAGGAGGTGCTGCCGCACCTGGCCCGCTACGGGCCGAACGGCATGGAGCACATCCAGGGCATCGTTTACCGCGACGGGGACGGCCGGCTGGTCCGNACCGAGCCGCGGCCCTACANTCCCAAGCTGGACGAGCTCCCCTTCCCCGACCGCGCGGCGATCGACATCCCACGCTACGTGCGCACCTGGCGCGAGCACCACGGGATGGGCTCGGTGTCGCTCATCACCGCACGGGGCTGCCCNTACACCTGTACCTGGTGCAGCCATGCCGTCTACGGCTACAGCCACCGGCGCCGNTCGCCGGAGAACGTGGCCGATGAGCTGGAGCACATCATCGAGANCTACCAGCCCGACATGGTCTGGTACGCCGACGANGTCTTCACNATCCACAAGGGCTGGTTCTTCCGCTACGCCGCCGAGCTNAANCGCCGGGGTATCAACATCCCCTTCGAGACGATCTCCCGCGAGGACCGGTTGAACGAGGAGATCATCCGCACCCTGAAGGAGATGGGCGCCTTCCGTATCTGGATCGGCGCCGAGTCCGGCTCGCAGCGCATCCTCGACGCCATGCGCCGCCGCACCAAGGCCGAGCGGGTGCGAGAGATGGTGCACCTGCTCCAGCGCTACGGGATCGAGGCGGGCATGTTCATCATGCTCGGCTACGANGGGGAGGAGATGCCNGACCTGGAGGCNACGGTNGAGCACCTGAAGGNNTCCAACCCCGACNTGTTCCTCACGACCGTCGCCTACCCGATCAAGAACACGCCGTACTACGAGNTGGTCAAGGACCGNNTCATCCCGCTCAAGCCNTGGGACGAAGGGTCCGACCGGGACTTCACCGTGGCCGGGCGCCACTCGCGCCGCTTCTACCAGTACGCCACGCGCTGGATGGTCAACGAGGTGGCGGCGCACCGGGAGCGCCAGCAGGCGCAGCCCAACTACCGGCGCCTCGCCAAGGCGATGGTGAATGCACGCATCGGCCGGCTGGGGATGCTGGTGACCCAGCACGAGGTGGAGCGAGGGCAGTGATGGCTGCGCCCGCGGCACCCTTCGACGCCGCCGCGCCGAGCTACGACGCGGTTTTCTCCCACCGCACGCTCGGGCGTCTCCTGCGCGCCGTCGTGTGGGAGCACCTGGACGCCACCTTCCACCCAGGCAACCGCGTCCTCGATCTGGGCTGCGGCACCGGCGAGGACGCTGTGCGCCTGGCTCAGCGCGGCATCGACGTGCTCGCTACCGATGTCTCGGCCGGGATGCTGGCCCGCGCGCACGAGAAGGCAGAGGGTGCCGGGGTGGCCGACCGCGTCCATCTGCTCCAGCTCGACCTCCGGCAGCACCCGCTGTCCCTGCCCGCGTCGTGGCGGGGGTCGGACTGCATCGACGGCGCCTTTTCGTCGTTCGGCGCGCTCAACTGCCTGCCCGACCGGCGAGCGCTCGCGTCCACCCTCGCGGACTGGGTGCGCCCGGGCGGGCGGCTCGTGCTGGTGATGATGGGGCCGATCTGTCCCTGGGAGATCGGCTGGCACCTGATCCGCGGCCAACCCCGGCGCGCGATCCGACGCCTCGCGGCGGGCCGGGACGGCACCCTGGCCCACACGGGCGGCGGGGCCTCCGTGCGCGTCTGGTATCCAACTCCCCGGCGACTGCGCGCGGAGTTTGCCCCCGCGTTCCGGCATGTCCGCACGGTCGGGATCGGCGTCCTGCTGCCGCCCTCGTATCTGGCCGGGCTGGTGGAGCGGTGGCCGCGCACATTCACCCGGCTGGCCGCCATCGAGCGCCGCATCGCCGGCCGGTTCCCCTGGCCCTGGCTCGCCGACCACTACCTGATGGTGCTGGAGCGCACCGCCGCCCCGGCGGGTACGCGACCGAACGGGGAGGATCGACCTTGATCACGGGCGAGCAAGCAACCACCGCCGCGCGCATCGGTGACCTCACCCTCGCCTGTCCCCGCTGCCGCGCGCCGCTGGTGCCGGACGGGGACAGCGCCGTTCGCTGCACCGTCGAGGGAGACCGCTTCCCGAACGAAGACGGAATCTGGTGCTTCCTGCTGCCCGAGCGCGAGCGGCGCTTGGCCCAGTTCATGGCCGAGTACGCCGCCGTGCGCCGTGCCGAGGGCCGCGGCGACGACGATCCCAGCTTCTACCGCGCCCTCCCCTTCCACGACCTGACCGGCCGGTTCGTGGACGACTGGCGCATCCGCGCCGTCAGCTACCAGGCGCTCGTGAACCGTGTCCTCCCGCCCCTGGAGACCCGGTGGCGCCGGCCGCTACGCATCCTCGACCTCGGCGCGGGCAACTGCTGGCTCAGCTACCGCCTCGCGCGCCGCGGGCACAGCGTGGTGGCCGTGGACCTCCTCACCGACCTGCGTGACGGCCTTGGCGCTTATGCCCACTACGACGCCGTCTTCACGCCGGTACAGGCCGAGTTCGACCGCCTGCCGTTCGCCGACGGTCAGGCCGACCTCGCCATCTTCAACGCATCGCTCCACTACTCCCCGGACTACGCGACGACGCTGCGAGAGGTGCTGCGCGTGCTGGCGCCGGAGGGGCAGGTAGTCATTCTCGACTCCCCGGTCTACCGGGACGCACGCAGCGGCGAGCAGATGCTACGGGAGCGGGAGGCCGAGTTCACCCGGCGCTTCGGCTTTCCCTCCAACAGCTTGCCCAGCGAGGGGTACCTCACCGTCGGCCGGCTCGACTCGCTCGCCGCCGCGCTCGGCCTCCGCTGGCACACCCACGAGCCATGGTACGGCTGGCAATGGGCGCTCCGACCATGGAAGGCCCGGCTCCGGGGCCGCCGCGAACCGGCCCGGTTCCTCGTGATCACCGGGGAGCGCGCCGAGCCGCTCCGCCCGGGTCCACCGATCGCCCGCCACACCCGCGCCACCCGCGCGCTCTGGCGCCGCTGGCTACGCGGGCGAGCACGCCTCCTCGGCCGGGATCGCTTCGACCGGGCGCGCCTGGAGCGCGTCGCGGGCCGCGACATCGTCGTCTTGCCCGGCGTCTTCAACCCGGTGCTCTTCCGCACCGGCGCCTACCTCGCCGAGGTGGCGGAGAGCCTCGTCCCGCTGGGCGGCAGCGTGCTCGACCTCGGCACCGGCTCCGGCGTGGGGGCGATCGTCGCCGCCCGCCGCGCGGCGCGGGTCGTCGCCGTCGACATCAACCCGGCCGCCGTGCACTGCGCCCGGATCAACGCCGCATCCAACGGCGTCGGTGACCGGGTCGAGGTGCGGCAGGGCGACCTCTTCACCCCGCTCGCGGGTGAGCGCTTCGACCTCGTGCTGTTCAACCCGCCCTTCTACCGGGGCACGCCGCGCGACGACGCCGATCGGGCCTGGCGCTCGGAGGACGTCCCGGAGCGCTTCGCCGCCGAACTGGCAGCGCACCTGGCACCAGGGGGCAGTGCCCTCGTGGTCCTTTCGTCCGACGGCGACGCGCCCGGTTTCCTCCGTGCCGCATCCAGCGCGGGTCTGGCGATCGAGGTGATCGCCGAGCGGGATCTCATCAACGAGGTGCTACGAATTTACCGGATAACCGCGCCGCAATCGTCTCCCCTCTCCCCGGACGGCGAGAGGGGTCGGAGGTGAGGGCCGGATACCGATGCTGATCCTCTACAACCCGCCCAGCAACGCCCGGCGCAAGCCGGTGCTCCCGATGTCGCTCCTGGCACTCGGCGCCTTGCTGGAAGGCCGCTACGACTATCGCATCGTCGACGGCAATCTCGAACCCGACCCGGCGGCCGCCCTGGACCGTGCCATCCGCGAGACCGGGGCGCGTTTCCTGGGCGTCACGGTCATGCCCGGCCCACAACTCAGCCACGCCGTCCCCCTCTGCCGCCAGATCAAGGCCCGCCACCCGGAACTGACGATCGTCTGGGGCGGCTACTTCCCGACCCAGCACTACGAGGTCTGCCTGCGCGCCGACTTCGTCGACTACGTCGTCCGCGGGCACGGCGAGGTCACCTTCTTGGCGCTGCTCGACGCGCTTCGCGACGGCGCCGACCCGTGCACCATCCCCGGTCTCGCCTATCGCCACCCGGACAGCGGGGAGATCGTCACGACCGGGATGCCGCCGATTCCCCACCCCGATCGGCTCCCCGACTACCCCTACCAGCGCGTGGACATGGCCCGCTACATCCGCCCCACCTTCCTCGGCCGCCGTACGCTGCCGCACCACTCCAGCTACGGCTGCCCCTTCTTCTGCAACTTCTGCGCGGTGGTCAACATGGTAAACGGGCGTTGGTTCCCCCAGTCGGCTGAGCGCACCGCGGCGGTCACCCGCCGGCTGGTGGAGGAATGGGGCGTCGACGCCGTCGAGTTCTACGACAACAACTTCTTCGTCCACGAGGCGCGCACCTCCGAGTTCGCTGAGCGCATCATGAACCTTGGCATCGCCTGGTGGGGCGAGGGGCGCATCGACACCCTGTGGAAGTACTCCGACCGCACGTGGGAGCTCATGCGGGACTCGGGCCTGCGCATGGTCTTCCTCGGCGCCGAGTCCGGCTCCGACGAGACACTGCAGCGCATGAACAAGGGCAAGAGCGCCTCGACCGAGAAGACGCTCGCCATCGCCGAGAAGATGCGCCGCTACGGCATCGTGCCCGAATTCTCCTTCGTCCTCGGCAACCCGCCCGACCCGGAAGCGGACGTGCGCCAGACACTCGACTTCATCCGTACCGTCAAGCGGGTCAACCCGGATGCCGAGATCATCTTCTACATGTACACCCCGGTGCCCCTGGCCGGAGAGCTCTACGAGCAAGCCAAAGCCAGCGGCTTCCGCTTCCCCGAGACGCTGGACGAGTGGATCAGCCCCGAGTGGCAGGAGTTCGCCCAGCGGCGCAGCGCGCACATGCCCTGGCTCGACGACCCCCTGCGCCGCCAGGTACACGACTTCGAGCGCGTGCTGAACGCCTACTACCCCACGATCACCGACGCCCGGCTGCGTCGCCGCTGGCGCTGGCTGCTGCGCGGCATCAGCGCCTGGCGCTACCACCTCCGGTGGTACCGCTACCCGTGGGAACTTCAGGCGCTGCAGCGATTGATCGCCTACCAGCGTCCGGAGACGGCGGGGTTCTAAGTCCCACATCTCTCGCCCAGCGCGATACATACCTCATCTTCCGGCATGCGTGGTGCGTTATCCATGTGGGTCGTCGCGTCCTTCTCCAGCTTTCGCTGCTGGAGGAGGGGCAGGGAGTGAGCGATGCGTTGTGACGCATGTCGGCCGACATGCGCCGCAGTGCACAGCCGGCGCAGCACCTGATCTGGTCAGACAATCCTCCCCGCCGCGGAGATGACCTTTTGGTAGTAGGCAGGCTGGGAAAGTCTTGCGTACAGTTGGGTTGGATACGGTACAATACGGGCAACGTATCCGCTTCGGTTTAAGGGAGGTTACCGTGGATCTACGAACCGTTGAAGCTGTTGTGCGACGTCTGTTTACCGACGCCGAGTTCCGTGCCCGTGCAATTGAGGACTCGGCGGCGGCGCTGAGCGAGTACCGCCTGGGTGCTGCGGAGCATGCAGCGCTGAGCAAGCTCTGCCTGCAGCTCGCCGGCGGCCCGAAGCTCAACGCCGGGCCGGTGACGCCGATGGGTTACTGGTTCTAGTCAATTCTGCTGGACGGAAGACGTGGCGAGGTGGAAATTGCTGAAACTTGCCAGCAAGTAGCAGACGTGCTCAGCACTGAGCTTGATCAATGTGACCTGCCGTCGTCCTTCCGTCCCTTGATTGAAATGCCGCTTCGTCAGCGTGGGAAGGCTCTGTCAGGAGATCCTGACCCACGCTGGCCCCGATTGGTTCTTTCAACGTGCATCGCGACCGGCGGTGACCTCAGCGTTGGTGTGCGGGTGGCCGCTGCGGTTGAGGCGTTTCTCGCCGGGGCTGATGTAATAGACGATATTCAAGATGGCGACCAGTCGCCTTTCGTCGATTCGGTCGGGAGGCCGCAAGCACTCAATGCTGCTGCGGCCCTCCTCGTTCTTGCTCATGCTATCCTCAGTCGCCTAGGTGAACACGGGGTACCATTACACCGAGTACCGCACTTCACACGGGTTCTGTCGGATGGAGCCCTGCGCGCCGCAGGTGGTCAGCATCTGGACCTTGTAGCCGAGGGCAGTAGGAGTATTGGACCATCGGAGGCCTACGCGATCGTGCAGGCGAAAGCAGGGGCCTTGGGCGGCATGGCAACTCGCTTGGGTGGACTGGTGGGCACGGACGACGCCGCTTTGTTGGATCTCTATGAGGCATTCGGTACTCATATAGGAGTGATTGCTCAGATCAACAACGATCTGCACGATGCACAATGGGCTCACCGCAAGTCAGATCTGGTTCGAGAAAAGCGCACACTTCCGTTGGTGTATAGGAGTTCATCACGACACGAATCATCAATGCGAGCCGATGAAGAACCGGACGATTTCACGATCGATTCGGAGACCCGAGCATTCATCCAGGTCGTGCTCACGGCTGAGCTTCACCGGGCGCGGGCCGTAGTCGACGCACTGGCGGATCAGGGGCAGAATGTTGCTCCTCTCGTGCAACTGTTGGACTTCCGTGATGTCGAGCAACTCTAGTGTGACCAGTGCTACGAGAGCTTCCAGGGAAGCGACGGTCCCTTCCGTCTGGCGCTACCGCGCGGGAGGCATCTTAGCTCTCGCTTATGTCTTCCTGCTCGTCTTAGCGTATGTGACCACCAGCACTACCCCACCGTCAGGGCTTGAGGCACGGTGGGATTCCAGTGCACATGCATGGGTCATCTCTCGAGTAGCCCCTATCAGCGCAGCAGCGGATGCAGAGTTCGAGCAAGGGGATATTATCCTCTTAGTGGACGGTGCTCCGCCAGAATCGGGAGACTCGGCCGCGAGACTGGCAATCGACCACGCTGAGACGGTACTCGTTCAACGTCCGTCCGATGGCCAGCAACTTTCCTTGGACGTGCCAGAGCGAATCCCGAACCGCGTGGCATTCTTCCTTACCGGGGTCATCGCCTATGCGGTCGGTCTGATACGNCTTTATCGTGGGGCCGAGGGACAGCACCGCGTGCGCTGGCACTAACATGCTTCGTGGGCGGGGCCGAGCTGGTCGTTGGCGTTGTTGCATTCTGGCAAGTGCCCTGGGCCTTGGCTCTCCACGCCGTGCTTCTACCGTTGGCGATAGGTAGTTTTGCGGGCTTCACGCTTGTTTTCCCCACTGAGCGCAAGCTTCGTATGCGAGGATGGCTGAGCCCGAATTGGATCGGCCCACTATCCGCCGTGCCAATAGGCGTGGTCGCCCTCCTGACGATTTTCAAGACTGACGATGTGTTTCACATCACACGGACACTTGTCTATGCGTACATCATAGCCTGCTTGATCGTCACCAGCGCCGGTCTCGCCCACAGTTGGTGGCACTTTAGATCGTCGCGGGTTGGGGAACAAGTTCGTATTGTGACCCTTGGCAGTCTCTTGGGCATTATTCCCTTCCTCCTCCTGAGTCTGCTACCCATCGCCGTGTTCGGGCGAAGCCTTGTGCATCCCGAGATCAGCATCCTCAGCATGATCTTCATGCCCGCCTCCTTCGCGTACGCCATCCTGCGCTATCAGATCATGGACTTGCGGCTCTACATCCGGCGCGGGGTGGTCTATTCGACCCTGGTGGCACTCATCACCGGCGCGTACGCGCTGCTCCTGTTCGCGGCTACGCTGTTCGTCAAGGACCAGACCGGAGCCAGCAGCATCGTCGCAGTGGCGATCATGAGCGCAGTCTTCGCGCTCGGTGGCGATCGCCTGCGCCATGCGGTGCAGCGCCAGATCGACCGGCTGTTCGACCGGCGCAGCTACGACTACCGCCAGCAACTCCTGGAGTTCAGCCAGCGCATGAACGGCATCCTCGATCCGGATGAGCTGGCCGACTCAACCGTGCAGTTGATTTCCCAGACGATGGGCGCTACCCACGTCCGGCTCTACCTGTACGACCCGGCGATGCGCTCCTACCACCTCTGGACCTGGGTCGGCATCGAGCCCGATTCGGAAGACCAGACCCTCGGCCCGCACCACTCGGTGGTGGAGGCCGTGCGGGAGGCGGAGGGTCCGGTGCAGAACCTGGACGTGGACCCGGCCGACGCAGCCCTGATCGTGCCGTTGATCAACAAGGGGCAGGCGGTGGCGCTGCTGACGCTGGGCCCGAAGCGGGTGGACCTGCCCTACACCAGCGAGGACCAGGCGCTGCTCAGCACCGTGGCCAACCAGCTCGCCATCGCGACCGAGAACGCCCAGCTCTACGGCCGTATGCGCGATCTCTACCTCTCGGGTATCCGCACGCTGGCGGCGACGGTCGACGCCAAGGATTCCTACACGCGCGGTCACTCCGAGCGCGTGGCGGCCTACGCCCGCGCCATCGCCGTCGAGTTGGGCCTGCCGCAGCTTGAAGTCGAGACGATCGAGCTGGCCGGCCTCCTGCACGACATCGGCAAGATCGGCGTGCCCGACCTGGTGCTGCAGAAGCCCGGACGTCTCGATCCCGACGAGCGCGCGTTGATCATGGAGCACGCGGCCCTCGGCGCGAAGATCCTTGCGGACAACCTCGCCCTGATGCCGCTGGTGCCCCTGGTGCGGCACCACCATGAGTGGTACGACGGCAGCGGCTATCCGGACGGTTTGAGCGGCGACGACATCCCGCTCGGCGCGGCGATCATCGCCGTCGCGGACACCTACGACACCATGACGACCGACCGGCCGTACCGCAAAGCGCCGGGGCGCGAGCGGGCGCGAGCTGAGATCCTGCGCTGTAGCGGCACCCAGTTCAACCCGCGCGTCGTCGCCGCCTTCTTGCGGACGCTCGACCGGGGCGACTGGCCGGAGCATCCACAGCAGACCGTCTCTCCGGTGGCGCTGCCGAACCGCGATCCGATGGCCGGGCGCATCACCGCGGTCGACGCCCGGGCGATGCACATCGTCTACAAGGTCGCTCAGATGATCGGTGGCGTCACGGACCTCAGCGCCTTCATCACCGACGTCACCGATCTGCTCCGCCGCGAGATCGGCGTAGGTCACCTGGAGCTCTACCTGGTCGACCCGGAGACGGGCGATCTCCTCGGGCAATCACCGGGGCCGGGCGCCGTCACCGGGGTCCGCGTTCCTGCCGGTCAGGGGCTGGTGGGCTGGGTGGCGCGCTACCAGACGCCAGCCCGTGTCGCCGATACCCACAACGACGTCCGCACCATGAATATGGCGTCCTCGCCGATGCGCTCGGCGCTGGCCGTGCCGCTCGCGATCGACGGGCGCACCATCGGGGTGATCAGCGTCGAGAGCCGCCGCGTCGGTGTCTTCACCGAGAACGACGAGGCGCTCCTGACGATCATCGCCCAGCAACTGGCGCAGGTCATCGAGGTGGCGCAACTGCACGACCAGGTCAAGCGCAGCGCCATGCTCGACAGCCTGACCGGCGTCGCGAACCACCGGACGCTCTACGAGCGGCTGGAGGAGGCGCTCAATGCCGCACAGGCCAACAACGAGCCGCTCGCGGTCATCATGATCGATGTCGACGGGTTGAAGGCCACCAACGACACCCACGGCCACATTACCGGCGACGCCGCCCTGCGGGCGATCGCCGCGACCCTGCGGCATGAGTGCCGCCGCCAGGACACGGTCGCGCGCTGCGGCGGCGACGAGTTCGCCATCATCCTCCCCGGCATGGACCACGCCGAGGCCGTGCGCTTCGGCGACCGCCTCATCGAGGCCATCGCCTCCGGTACCTTCGAGGCAAACGGCCGGACACTGCCGCTGCCGTCGATCTCGCTCGGCGCGGCTGCGTACCCCAGCGACGGTGACCGGCCCGTTGAGCTGATCACCGTGGCCGATCAGCGCATGTATCGGCACAAGGCCGCGCGGCCGACGGTCCCGCGGTCGTGGACCCTCTACGCCGGCTAGACCCTCGGGCGCAACACCCGTACATTGGGGTTGCGCGGCAGGGATTCTGCACCCATCATGGACACGTCGGCGCACTGAGGCGCTGTCATTCCCACGCCGTTGCGGCCGCTTGAGTGTTTCCCCTGGGCCACCCTCATCCGCGATCCGAATCAGGAAGTGAGGCTCCCGAATGCCACAACCCAAGCAACAGGCCGTTACCAAGCGCCTGACCCAGCTTCCCCGTCGACCGGGCCTCGTCATCGAGGGTGGCGTCCGGCCGCTGGGCGTCTGGTTCCGCGAAGGCGGCGAGGCGCTCCAGCCGTTCGTCGCGATCTGGGTCGATGCCGGGACCGGCTACGTCCGTGCGAGCCGGCTGATCAGCCCGAAGGAGACAGCCAACGACGGGCGTAGCCAGGCACTGGACGTCCTGGTCGAGGCGATGCACTCCCCGAACGAGCCTCTGGCCGGCCACGCACCGCAGCGCGGCCGCCCGGCCAAAGTGGTCGTCGACGATCCGGAGCTGGCTGCGGCGGCAGAGACCCTACTCGCCCCGGCCGATGTTCCGGTCGAGTTGGCAGAGCACCTGCCGCTGTTCGAAGAAGCGTACAACGCGCTCGCGGACGCCATGGACGCGGACCTGAGCCAGGGACCACCGGAACCCTTCACGTGGGACGTCCCGGACCGAGTCCTCCGCCCGCTCTACCAGGCGGCCGCGCGCTGTGCCCGGCAAGCCCCGTGGGAGTTCTTCCCCGACTTCCCACCTGTCGTCATCGACCTCGGTGAGTACGGCCCCGCACCGGGAGTCGAGCGCGTCTACGCCAGCGTCCTCGGCGGCGCCGGGTTGACCATGGGCGTCGCCTGCTACTTTTCGCTGGACGATTTGGAGGCCCTGGTACGCGTCGGAGAGTCCTCGTTGGCGGACGACGACATGGTCGACGAAGCCATCGCCATGATGCGCGAGCTCGGTGCCCCGCTGGACGAGCTGCCGCCCGAGGTCGTCCGCGAGATGGTGCGCGACATGCTGCCGCCTACCTACGCCCCCGGCACCACTCCCGCCGACGTCATCCGTGACAGCCTCATCTGCTTCTATGACACAGCCGATGGGGTCGACCCCACCTATGTCGAGTGGATCCATGAGCACGGGCTCAAGCTCGCCAACCAATCCATGATCCCGGCATTCCACCGGGTAACCACGGGGTCCCTGGAAGCGCGACCGTTGACCGAGCGCGAAGCCGTAGCGTTCACGCTCGTGCTCGGCGGTCTGGCCCGTTTCACCAGCCGGTTCCAGGATGAACTGGCGGTGATGGAAGGCCCGGAGCCGCTCATTTTCCGGCCGTATGTCGACGTTCCCGACGGCAAGGTACGGATCACCCTGCGCTACCCGCCCGAGGGGCAGGACTGGCCGGAACTGGAGTGGCCCGAAGCCGACGGGTTCGGTCTGGATCTGTTCCCACCCCCACCCGAGTGATCTCAAGCGCACCACGCCTGATCACTCCACGCCCCGTCCAACCCGCAGGCTCACACGTATACCGGAGGGGCGCGATCCCGGCGATGAACGCAACCCCGGACGTTTCAAGCCGGGCGCGCTCCCCACTCACAGGGGAGCGGGGATGGATGAACATCGGGCTGATTCTCCCAGGGTTCAGTGCCAGCGAGCAGGACTGGGCGATACCGGTGCTGCTGGCGCTTGCCCGCGCCCTCGCAGCTCGGCACGACGTGCGCGTCTTCCCGCTCCGCTACCCCTTCACGACTCGTCCGTATGTCGTGCATCAGGCAGCGGTCATCCCCATCGGCGGCGGCAAAACCCGCGGCACGGCACGGCTGCCCCTGCTGCGCCGCGCGATGACCACCGTGGTGCGGGCGCACCGCACCAAGCCGTTCGACGTGCTGCACGCCTTCTGGGCCGACGAGCCGGGGTTCGTCGCCGTCGCCGCCGGGCACCGGCTGGGCGTCCCGACCGTCGTCTCGCTCGCCGGAGGTGAACTGGTACACCTGCGCGACATCGGCTACGGCGGCCAGGCCAGCCGGATCAATCGCTGGTTGACGCGGGTGGCATTGCGGTGCGCGACCCATGTCACCGCCGGATCGATGACGCTGGCTCGCCTTGTCGCGCGGCACGCCCCGTATCGGGAGCCCACGCTGCTCCCGCTCGGGGTCGACACCGAGCTGTTCACCCCGGCCGCGACGGCGCCCCAGAGCGATGGACCTCGCCTGCTCCATGTCGCCTCGCTGGTGCCGGTCAAGGACCAGGCGACGCTGATCCGCGCCTGCTCGCTGCTGGCACGGTCGTTCCCCAGCCTCCACCTGGACATCGTTGGGGACGGCCCACTGCGGAGCGACCTCGAAGCGCTGGCAACCAGGCTCGGGCTCGGGGAGCGGATCACGTTCCACGGTGACGTCGCCCACGACGGCTTGCCCGCGCTCTACCGCGCGGCCGATCTGCTCGTGCTGTCATCACGCTACGAGGCACAGGGAATGGTGGTGCTGGAGGCTGCCGCCTGCGGACTGCCGGTCGTGGGAACCGCCGTCGGCATCCTACCCGACCTCGGGGCGGCGGCGCGCACGGTGCCGCCGGGCCATCCGGCCGCACTCGCCGCCGCAGTGCGCGACGTGCTTGTCGACCCGGCACAACGCCAGACCATGCGCCGGGCAGCCCTCCGAGCCGTAGCGTCGCGCTACACGCTGGCGCACACGGTCGCCGCCTTGGAGCAGCTCTACCGGACCGCTACGTCCCGGTGCCCTCCCCGCCTCCAGACATAGCCGCCGGGCCGGCGCGCTCGGGTGCCGGCGCCGCTCCACGCCGCGCCAGCAACGCGAGCGCGAACGCCACCGACGTCGTCCGGGCGATTACGCGGGCGGCGATAGCACCGCCCGGTCCGAACGCCGGAATGAGCCAGGCGCCGGCACCCAGCAACACAGCGGCGCGTAGCGCCTCGGAGCCCGCCAGCACGCGCGGCCGGTCGGCGGTGATGGTCAGGAGCAGCAGCGGGGTCGCCAGGATCTCCAGCAGCGTCACGACCAGCAGGCCCTGAAGCAGCGGCGCCAAATCACCGAAGCCCGCGCCATAGACGAGCACGATCGCCGGGCGGGCCAGCGCCACGGCGGGTACCAGAGCAAGCCCCGCGACCAGGGCGCGGAACAGGCTGTCCCGTACGTAGCGGCGGACCGCCGCACCGCCGGGCAGCGTCGCCGCCACGGGCAGCAGCACGGTGTACAGGCTGTGGTTGACGATCTCCACCTTGCTCGCCAGGTTGGCCGCCAGCGCGTAGGCGCCGACGCCCGCCGGGTCGACCCAGCGGTTGACGAGCAGCAGATCGAGCCGGGCCGCCGCCAGCCCGAACAAGCTCGCCAGCCAGAGCCAGACGCCGAAGCCGAGCAGGTGACGCGCTTCCATCCGCATCGTCGCCCGCCCGGGGAAGCGAAGCGACCAGCCTGGTCCCAGGAGGCGCCGGGCCAAGACGAACGATGCCAGCGAGGTGCCGATACCCAGGACGCCGAGCGCGGTCGTCACCGTCAACCAGCCGAGCAGCGCCAGGGCCGCCGCCAGCAGCGTCGTCAACGCCGCATTGAAGAGGAACACCAGCGAGAGCCGCCCAAAACGCCCCGTCGCCTGCTGCACGACGGTCACCGCGCCGCTCAGCGCTGTTGCCGGCACACCCAGCACCGCCAGCCAGATGAGCGCGGCATCGCGCGGCAGGTGCAGCGCAGTCCCGGCTGGACCGACGGCCAGCAGCCCCACCACGACGGCCGTCGTCAGCGCCAGCGCGATCCGGACCCAGAAGAAGGACTGTACCCGCGCAACGGCCGCCGCTCGGTCGGCCGGCCAGACGGCGGCGATGCGGCGCACTGCCGCGTTGCTCACGCCGAAGTCGGCCACCGCCCCGGCTAGCAGGGCCACAGCGCCGAGGACGCTGAAGACGCCGAGGCCGGCCGGACCGAGTGCGCGGGCCAGCAGCACACTGGAGACGAAGCCCAGGAGCAAGCGACCGGCGCTGCCGCCGGTCACCACCGCCCAGCCGCGTGTGATTGAATCGCCGCGCCCCGCCCGGCGCGCGGTGTCCGCCAGCCAGCCCCGCAGCACCGGTCCTTCCCATCTGGACTGGGGCGCGACCGTGTTCCGCCGTGCCGCGCCCCTGAGCGGCCCTCACCGGCACTACGCCCGGCGCGGCGCAACGGATGAGCCGTGGCGCTGCTGTGCTAGCTGTCCCTGGTTGCGTCGAGCGCGGCGTCGAGCGCGAGTAACGTGCCGAGCAGCACCCGCGCACCGGTCACGCAGTCCTCCGGCGCGGTGTACTCCTCCGGCGAGTGGCTGATCCCGCGGCGGCTCGGCACGAAGATCATCCCCTGGCGGGTGATCGCCGCCATGCACATCGCGTCGTGCCCCGCCCCGCTCGGCATGCGCCGGTAGGCCAGCCCGAGGTCGCGGCAGGCCGTCTCGACCGCCGCCACGACCGCCGGGTCGGAGACGACGGGCTCTTTGGCCGATATGCGCGCGAAGGTCGCGCCGTCCGCCGCTGCCCGCGCCTGCAACGCCGCCTCCGCGGCGTCCAGCGTCGTCTCATCCAGCCCGCGGATCTCCGCCGTCAGCTCCACCCGGCCGGGGATGACGTTGGAGGCGCCGGGGCTGACCCGCAGCGTCCCGACCGTGCCGACAATGCCGTGGGCAACGGCGTTCTCCCGCACCGCCAGCACGAAGGGCGCGGCCATGACGAGCGCGTCCCGCCGCCCGTCCATCGGCGTCGTGCCCGCGTGGTTCGCCTCCCCCTCGAACACCGCGGTGTAGCGCCGGATGCCGACGATCCCCTCCACGACGCCGACCGGCACCCCGGCCGCGTCGAGCACACCCCCCTGCTCGATGTGGAGCTCCACATACGCCGCCAGGCTGCCCGCCGGCCGAGCCGCCGTGACCACCGCCTCCGGGTCGATCCCGGCCGCACGCAAGTGCTCGGCCACGGGGCGGCCATCCACCGCCTCATGATGGATCGACGCCGGGTCGAATAACCCCGCCATTGCCCGGCTGCCGAAGGTGCCGCCGCCCATCGTCGCCTCTTCGGCGACGAAGTTGATTACCTCTACCGGGTGACGCAGCCGCTGCCCCGCCGCGTGCAGCGCCCGCACGCTCGCCAGCGCCGCAAGCACCCCGAGCGCCCCGTCGTAACGCCCGCCGTTGGGCACCGTGTCGGTGTGCGACCCGAGCGCGATCGGCGCCAGTCCCGGCTCGCGACCCGGATAGGTGCCGATGGTGTTCCCGGCCGGGTCGCGGCGCACCTCCATCCCGACCGCGCGCATCGCCTCCTCCACCCACTGCCGCGCTTCCAGGTCGGCCGGCGAGAAAGCAATGCGGTTGACACCGCCATCCGGCGTCGCGCCGATCCGGGCCAACGCTTCCAGATCCCCAAGCAGCCGTTCCCCATCGATCTCCGGTCTGGTCTCAGCCACGTCGCCTCCCTTTCCCTGGGTCGCTCGTCGCGGCCATGCTACGGACGGGTTCCCGGCGGTGTCAATCTCGCGCATGCTATCCTCGGGTACAGAAAGGGAGGGCACACCATGGCCGGCCGTCGCCGCACCCCGCTCGCCCCGGAAGGCATCGAACCGCACCTCTGCACGCTCGATCTCCGGCGCCAGATCTTGCGCCAGACCCCGTTCTTCGCCGGGTTGCCCCCCGCCGAGGTCGACCGCATCAGCCTGCACTTCAGTGAGCGAGGCTACCAGCCGGGCGAGACGGTCTATCACGCGGGAGAGCCCGCCACGCGCCTCTACGTCGTCGCCGCCGGCAAGGTGAAACTGGTCCGGCCGACCCCGGCCGGGCAGAACGTCCTGCTCGACATCCTCACCCCCGGCGACTTCTTCGGCAGCCTCGCCACTCTCGGCGACCGCGAGTACCCTGACACCGCCGAGGCCCAGACCGCCTGCTGTCTTCTGAGCGTCGACGCCGACCAGTTCGCCGAAATCCTCCGCGCCTACCCAGCCGTGGCCCTCGCGACACTGGAGATCGTCGCCGAGCGCCTGCGCGACGCGCACGAGGTGATCGAGCACCTGAGCGCGCACCCGGTCGAGGCGCGGCTGGCGGCGACGCTCCTCAAACTGGCCGAACGGCTGGGCGCGGAGAGCAAGCACGGCGTGCTGATCCAGATGCCCCTCTCCCGGCAGGACCTCGCCGAGATGACCGGCACCACCGCCGAGACCGCCTCGCGGATCATGAGTGAATTCCGCCGCGCCGGGCTGATCCGCAGCGGCCGCCGCTGGGTCGCCATCACCGACCCCGCCGGCCTCGCGAAGTTCGCGGAAGCGCACGCGGGCAGGTAGTTCCCCCAGGGGGCCATCGTCGTGCCGAGCGCAGGAACGCGTATACGCTGCGGTTTATGTCCGGAGTTGGTGGTATGACGAGTCCCGCACCGTGGTCTGTGCCCGGGGCGGGTGGCGCGACGGATCCCGCGTCGTGGCATGTGCCCGGGGCTCAAACGCTTGGTGTGAGTTAGCCGGGGCATGCTGTGCCCTCTTGACACAGGCAGGTGCCCA
>Ga0065724_104657_pt1 | contig 19811 bp, 15 predicted proteins | sample TheenrcSG05JP960_FD_59111 | JGI IMG/M metagenome (GOLD analysis project Ga0065724, IMG submission 59111) | Thermophilic enriched microbial communities from mini bioreactor at UC Davis - Sample SG0.5JP960 | ecosystem: Engineered > Solid waste > Grass > Composting > Bioreactor | place: USA... | reverse complement strand
ACCTGCCCATTGCAGGCTGTCCTCGTTGAACCAAGAATCCCACCGGCTTTAGCCGTGGGAGTGTCAATAGCCTATGTGCGTACTGGGATCACAGAGCAATACTGGCGGCTTGGTGCGCCGACCGTTCAGTCAGGTGCCAGTAATCACCATCATAGCGCGCGGCGGGGGCACAACAAACTATTGTCGACCGAATGCATTAAACGCGACAACCGTTTAAGGCCCCCCGGGATAATGCCCGTACCTATAGCTGCCAACGACCAAGAGGGGCTTTGCCGAGCGATCAAAACAAAGCTAAAAACGTAAAGCTAACCAAAACCTAAAGGTAAACACATATGCCTATCAAGCTCACTTACTACTGCAGGGAATGGGCAAGGAGTTGTAGGGCGAAAACCCTGAGTCCTTCTTTTGGCAATATTTGCGCAAGAAAAGGTTAGTGCCAACCAGCTTGTTGCCACCGACTACACGCCATGGGCTAGAAACAATATAGTTGCTTTCTAGACGATACTCGCCGTCCCCCTCTTTCTTTAGCTTCAGGTCTGGGTCAATAAGGATCTTGCGTGCAATTGTTTGCGCAACGTCGACATCGACCTTTCCGCTGGGGTAACTGATAACAATGCGACCTGGGCCAGGAACCGCGTAAACGCCTTCCGAACCGCTACTGTTAGGTGCCGGGCCGTTGTAAAGAGAGATATCGGTGACCACATCGCTCGGATCGTAAGAAGGCTGCGCAACAATCGAGCTGTCTGTGTACCTAAAAATGGCATCACCATACGTAGCCTTGCCAAAGCTTACAGAGTTCGTGTCTTTGCGATAGACACCCTCGACGTTGACCGTTCTTGCAGCGCCACTATCTTTAACGGGCGACCGTTTTTCTATCGAGGGACGCAAAGGAACGTAGGCAGAAGCAATCTCCTCTTTGGTGATTCCGAAATCCCCTCCGCGCGCGGTTTTATTGAGCACAGCACGCAATACGATGCCGCCCGCAATAAGAGCCAAGAGCACCAGGCCAGCAACAATGATGTAGCGATCGTCCCACAACAGACGCTCTCGTAAACTCGCTATTTTATCCCTCAGCTCGTTCACCGATCCTAAACGCTCCGCTTTGACTTGAAGTTCGGCGCCTTGCTGTTCTCCAGTGTAGCGAAGCGGCGGTGTGTCTAGGCTGCTTTTGCTTCATTTTCGCTTCTTTGTGCCCGTGTGTGATGAATGTTACTTTTACAACAATCAAAACCCCGTGTTGGCATAGCGCACTTAGTTCAGAGAGACTGTGATCGGGTAGCGAGCGATAAAACTGGACGCATACTGTAAACAGAGATATGTTCGTATCGTGTAAGCTAAGGCGCTTAGGGGCCAAAATCAGCTTGCTAGCCGTTTTGTTGCTAGCCCTGCACCCCGTAACCGCTTTTGCGGCTCCTTCAGGGGATGAGCTTCTCTTAAAACCCTGGATTCCTAAAAGCATGCCTTGGGATGGTTCCTGGGGTGCTTTTAACACCAGTGCCCCGGAACGGATACTGTCTGCCTGTAACCTAGCTTCGACACAGGAAGAGGTAAATGCAATTCGCTCTGCACTTAGAGACTTTCTGTTAACCATGGGTGATGACTGGAATAGGATCCGCTCCTCCGACGAATACAAAACCGGTAGACAACGCCAGAGGGCTTGGCAGCAAGACATAAGGTCGAGAATTAGGACCGGAGAAGCGGCCAACACGCCGGCCCTCGATAAGGCGTCGGCTAAGGTGGACTTGCCCAACCGATTGCGCACTGCACTAAACTCCATCCGTGTCAATGAAATCAACGACTACAACGACCTTGTGGCGGCAGTTAACGATGCATCAAAGGGATGCGTGCCCGAGCCCTCTGCGGTGAAGGCTGTCGGTCGTTATTTAGACGGCATAAGCATTGGGGCCTTTTTTAAGGACCCGTTGCTCACATTTGTAAGAATTCTTGCCGGTATTTTTGGCTTACCATTCGCTTTTATTTACGATTTGACAGCAGATTTCGCTTTCCCAGTATTCTTTAGCACGCCACATGTCGAACGTGGAGAGTCTCTTCTTTCGAATGTCGGCTTAGGCCAACCCCCGGGTGGAGCTAAAAGTAGTAAGAGCCTAGGTTTTGATGTCAAGCTCGCGCAAGGTAAAAGCGAAAAAGGAAGGGTGATTATCGTCGATAGTAGTGGCAGAGCAGTCAAGGAATTCCACGATACAGCGAACCGTGACAATATCTGGATAGCAACAGCAATAGCCTTACGCTATCTTGTAAGTATCTTTTATGGTGTTGCATTTTTTGCAGCTCTCGCCCTATATCTTATTAGGCGCGGTCGAGAAGGACAATTTGATATAAGACAGGTCTTTCCAAAGATTATCCTCTCAGTGCTTGCGATGGCCGCCTTCCCGTTTTTGGCAGGGGCGCTAATTACCATATCTAATCAACTGATTAACTCACTGTTTTCACGATTTGGAAATAGCATTCCTTTCGAATTAACACAATCGATTGTTGGCTATACCGCTGGGCTAACCGAGAACGGCGGATTCGGAGCCATACTAGAGATGATTTTGACTGTTTTGAATTCTATTATGCTGGCCCTTATGACTCTTATCTTATCTGTTGTCGGCGCTTTAAGGCAAATCGCTCTCATTGTGTTTATTATCCTTGCGCCGATAGCGATCTTCTCGATCGTAATTAAGCAGCAACCATTCTTTTTCAAGAAGTGGCTATCATCTTTCGTTCAGTTAGTCTTCGTAATTCCTGTGACAGTTTCCGTTGTCTTTGCTATTACCTTAGCCATCCAACACAATCTTTTTGCGAACGGCAGCAATACTATTGCTGGCCTTGGTCGTTTAATGACGCCGCTGTTGCTGCTTATCGTGGCAGTAATCTTTGCCTCGCGGTTGGTGGGATTGTTAGGGGCTATCTCTGGATATCAGCTACCAGTTGCCAGTCAGTTTATAGGCGTTGGAGGGTTACTGGGGGCCAAGGTTGCGGGCAAGCTAATGGGGCCAACGGCTGGCTCATGGGTTCTTAGTAAGACAAATAAAGCGCTAGAATGGGCTAACAGTAAAGAGGCTGAGCAAGCCCGAAAAAGAGGTGCGCGTTTCCTAGGGGGAGAATTGGTGTTAGGTAGGTCTGGCATACAGGCTGCCGCTGAAAAGCACCACCAGTTCAAACGAATGCAAACAAGCTCTAATTACTATGGCAGCCCGTTCATGATAGCGAAGGTTATGGCAGCCAATATGTTGGGAACCGGCGACCTCAACGATCGCGAAGTTGGGCGCCGTGCGCGAGAAATAAGTCCTATGCTAGAAGATTTGTTGCTGAAAGAGGGCCCCGAGAAATTAGCGGAGGTGGCAGAAAAAGAACTTTCCTCTCTGTATGGCACTAATGTTGCGATTGCCGAAAGGGAAATGAAAAAAACCGCGCTTACGGCGGCCATGGTGGCGGCCACGCCTTTTAAGGGAGCCAGGGAAGAGTTGAAAAAGAGGCGCCGCGCTATTCTAGCTAATAAGTATGATACTTCGTGGATGAAAGAGGGTCACAGAGATTCNGCTGATTATGTCAGACAAAAGCTGTTCAAAGAATATGGCGTAAAGCTCGATGACACAAAAGAAGAGGCGAGCTCTTCTAAAAACGAGAGTAGAAAAGCCAATGATGATCGCCGCCGGAGATACCGTACGGAGAACAAGGGGCGCGGTCCTGAAAAGGGGCCTCGTTCTAAGAATACCTCTGATTCCAAGAGCTCATCTGAGTCCGGTAAACGTGCTTCGCGCGGCGGAAGGTCTTCGAGTGGAGGGTCTTCTAGTAAAGGGTCTTCCAGCAGAGGGTCTTCTGGCGGGGGGGCTAAGCGCGGCTGACGACCCCCCCCGGCTCGCGCTCTTGAATGACTGTTGTTCAATAGTATGCTATGCTCTGTAAAGCAGACAATGTGGCGGACAGTCTATTCAACGCCATATGCGCTATAATGACCATAATACAGGTTGCGGCGGGAGGTGCCCGAGCGGTTAAAGGGGCCAGGCTGTAAACCTGGTGGCTGCGTGCCTACGCAGGTTCGAATCCTGCCCTCCCGACTGCTGGCCGAGCGGCCGCGGGAGAGGCCGGGGAGAAAACCGGTCCTTCCGAGGAAAGTCCGGACACCGCAGGGCAGGGTGGTCGGGAACCCGACCCGGGGAAACCCGCGGGAAAGTGCCACAGAAACGAAACCGCCTAAGCAGCGGGGACCTTTTACCCGCTGCCGGCAAGGGTGAAAAGGTGCGGTAAGAGCGCACCAGCTGCGTGGCGACACGCAGGCTGGGCAAACCCCACCCGGTGCAAGGCCAAGCAGGGGCGTTGACGCTGCCCGCCGAGCCCCAGGTAGGCCGCAGGGCCCTTTGGGGCCCCGTCCGCGGTGATCCGCAGGGATCGGCGCGGGCGAGATAGATGGCCGCTCTCGACAGAATCCGGCTTACAGGCCAGCTAAGGGCCCCCGGCCGACGGCGGGGGCCTATAACATTGCGCACCAATACCTGTGTCTTTAGCTACTACCAATCATTCTCGATACTCCTCTCCACACATCCTTTTCGACAGGGCACTTGCGTCGTGCCTGCAAATAAGGCTGGACAAAGCTAAGGATCAAGGCACAATGTAGTAAGAGGTGCGAAATTGTTTACGAAAGCTTTGGGAAACTTATTTGCTCTGGGTGCGTAAACGCGCCTGGGTCAAGTACACTAACCTACGCCGCATTCGCATGTCCGTCGAGCGCCTGCGGGCTTATTGCCGGCGCGGCTACGCGCGCGTGCGCAGGAAGGCGCCGCGGCCCATTGCTTCTGAGTATCTAGATGCACGCGGAATTTTTGTCCGTATTGCCTTAATTTGGTCGGCGCGTTCGGGTGCTGTCCGGGCCGGGCCGCTGCAAATCCGTGGCAACTGGAAGCTCGGCTTAGCTTTGATAGGCCTATTTGGCGGTTTCGCCTTTTTGGTTATCCAGCTAATCCCCTACATCATCATCCTAGCAGCAGGCTTTTATTGGGCTGGTAAGCTTTTCGATTTGCCGGGCGTCAAAGCAAGCTTTCGCCTGCTCGTTAATCTCTACTGCTCCGGCGGTGGAGGTTTGTTGGTCGGCGGCCTGAGTATTGTCGGCAAAGCACTTAAGTTAGTAGGCAATGCACTTCACTTTGTAGTCGAAAACGCTATTAGGCTTATCCAGGCCCCAATTACTTTGGGTGCAAGTGGTCTGCGGTTGTTCGGCGATGGCCTTAAAAACTTCGGTTCGGCAACTCACGTAAAACTCCTCGAAAACATCGGTAGAGTGACCAGCTCTGGCAGCAACACAACGCTGGAGTACGCCAAAGCCGTTCGCGAAGGTACCGCGGGCATCGTTGGGCTAGCGTTTCAATTGCCGGGCCAGTCTTTAGAAATCCCCGCGAAGGCCCGCAAAGATCTTTGCGATAGCAACGGCATGCTTGCTCAGGCCCTAGATACCTTGTTGAGCGAAAACCCCGGCGTCAAGGCCGCACTCAAAGCCGGGCTAAGCTGCCAACTAGCTGTTCGTAACAACGAGTTTATTCTCCGCGATCCCGAAACGAACCGTCCAGTGTGGTGCTTAGAAGAAGAGTATAAGAACGACTTCAAAGATGGCGAGGTGCCGGATTGGCTGATCACGATTTATCAAGAAGCAGCTGCACGCTATAAGGTTCCGTGGGAAGTGCTAGCGGCCATCAACTGGAACGACACCGAATACGGCAACGCGGGGCTAGTGGGTGAACAAACAGCCCGCGATTACGTCCGAGACGCCCTAGGGGACCTGTCCTTGTTGCAACAAGGCAAACTTAGCATCGATAACTTGTTGGCCAAGAACCGCTTACCGGAAGCGGCAATTTATCAGGCGCGTGGCCAAAGGTCTTATGGTCCGCGGCGCAGCGTCGGTCTCGTTGCAGCGGTGTACGCCCCCTTAGGAGACCGCGAGCGCGCAGCGCGCCTGCTAGCAACCAACAATCCTGACGACTTACCCGCTGATGACGGAAAAATGAAGGAATTCCAGCGTCAAGCGGCGCGCTCCACAATAGGCCTCTATTTCAGCTGGCAGTTGGAGCGCGGCGGGGAAGGCAAAAATCGTGTGGGCTGGATTCCTTTCAATAAAGATGAATGGGATAAGTATGGCGTTGATAGCGGTAATGCTGCCCCCTACTTCAACGCCAGGGTGTTCGAGAAGAGCGCCCTCCAGTCGGTATTCGACGCGTCCCCAAACGCCTATTGCCCGATTCCTCTTTCCCAATCCGGTCAAGCCGGGTCGCTACCCCTGAATATCCCGCCGAACCTGCCGGCAAAGCCGCCGCCGCACATTTATCGCGCCATTGTGCGCGCCACACAAAAGTTCGGCTTCGATTTAAATGTCGCCCTCGCCGTCGCCTATCAAGAATCCGGGTTTAGAACGGGGCTTACAAGCCCGGCGGGCGCAGTCGGTCTTTTTCAAACCCTCCCGAGCACAGCAGCAAGTATTGGTTACGGTGATGTAAACCGCCTTCTCCATGACGCTGAATACTCGGCCGAAGCCGGCGTCAAGTACCTTGTAAGCCTAGCCAAGCAGAACAAGCGGCTCGATCTCACGCTCGCTGCTTACAACGCTGGCCCTGGCGCGGTTGCCGCAGCAGGTGGTGTTCCGCCGTACGCCGAGACACTGCGTTACGTAGAAAACGTCGTAAAATGGTCAGGAAGACCGCGCAACTTCAATCCGCTCACCGCCGCTGGGCCCGGCGGTATGATCGGCGAGGTCGATTTCACCTTCCGCGAAGACGGCGAGAAAGATGTTTGTGATCCCGTCGACAGCATTTTCGCCTTGGCGCGCTTCCTTTCCGAGCACGGCATGCAGGGCACCATTTGGTATGGCGGCATTGGGTCAGCAATCGAATCGGTTGTGGGTAGGGACAGTGATGTCGCTGGTTCGCTGGCGGAGCGCATGGTGGCGATCGCTCGCAAAGAACTGCGCGCCGGTGTAAAAGAGGAGCCACCCGGGTCTAACAACGGCCCGCGTATCGCTGAGTATCGTAAAGCAGTTGCGGGCAACCCCGGCCCTGGTCCGTGGTGTGTCTACTTCCTCTCTTGGGTGACAGCGCGCGCGGGACAACCAATCGGACCCGGCGGCACGGGCCTTGGGTCGGCGGCCGCTCTGCTTAGTTGGGCGCGCAGCGAGCGGCTAATAGTCGACAAGCCGAAGCCGGGAGATATTTTAGTGACAGGTAATGGCAGCCACGCAGCGCTTGTTGAAGATGTCAAAGGCGATAGGTTTACCACCATCGACGGCAACTGGTCTAATCGTGTAGCTCGCGTACAGCGAAACGTTAACGACCGCAACATCTCCGCCTTTATCAGGCTAGAGCTGCTAAGCAAAGACAAAGGCGATCGCGGCAGCAACAAAGTTCGCAAAGCCGTTGGGGGCGACGTCGGCGACACCGAAGAAACCGCCGCCCCGCCGCGCAGCTGGATGCCATTGGGCATTCCTAGCCTCAATAAGCGCCTCGATCAAATCAAAGACAAAGATACGATTGAATGGCACGGTCACTTTAGAGACAAGAAGGTCAATAAGAGCGCCAGCGACCTAACAGCAGTGGGTATTTGCACCACAGACAACCCTCAGCCCAGCAAGTATCAACTGGCGCTCTTCAAAGCGGCAGCCTCAGCCTTCCCAGGCGTTGATTGGCGCATGGTCGGTGCGTTGGCCTATGCGGGCAGTCAGTTTGGCTGCAGCGATTCCGACCGTTTTGCCCTCTATAACGGCGACGCCGCGGTTGATTTTCGTGGCGATGGTTATAAGCAAGACGACCCCGTTGACGCAAGCTTCTCTGCCGCTCGCTATCTAGCGCGCTTTATCGGCGATACCCCGACGGAAGTTGTGCGCAAGATCGCCGGCGACGACAAGAGAACGCTGGCGCTGCTGGCTTTTGCTGCCCGCTACATGGGCATTTACGACCCAGATATTCTGCATATGGCTGAGGACCCCGCTAGCAAGGCTGTAGCGGCGCGCGATTTCATAATTAATCGTCGCCTTTGTCCAGAAGCCAAGACGTATGCTGGCTGCATCGCCCAACTATATCAAAAGATTTACCGTCGCTACCACGATCCGAAGGCTTCGACCAATGAATCAGCTGACGCCCAGGGGCGCTGTGGCGACCGTTTGGCCCCGCCCGCCACCAGCGCCGAACCGGATACCAACGCGCGGCTGGTTGTCGATCGCACTAAGCCCGGTAAGTATGTGGTGTTGCGTCCAGAAAAGGGTGCGAAGGCTGCGGTCGCCGCAACCGCAGCGGCGCTCGAAGACTTTCAAAGGTGCTACCCGTCTTATCGCAGTAACTGGCGCGCCTTGCAGATCACGGCGTGGAATGAGCCGGGACACAAATCACACCGCAACGGCGGTGATGTTGACGTTGCGGTGGTTGGGGCTACCATGTCTTTGCCGGACTACGATCGTGAAAAAGCAGTAACGCTGGCAACGCTTTTCTTCCAGCACGGCGCATACTGGATCTTCTATGACGATCCCTATGTGCAAAAGAAGATCGCCAAAATGTGGCGAAACCCAAGGCCTGATGAACGCGACGACATTGCGCGCCTGAAGCCAAACCACTGGCCTAACAGGCCGCCGCTATTTTCCGATGTCGGTACCAACCACAGCGACCACTTCCATGTTCGTTGGTACAACAGCCTTGTGCCCAACGCTACTTACGCCTACCCACCACCGTTCCTGCAGACGTTCCACTAAATTGCATATAACTAGATAGAAAACAAAGCATGTAAACCAAAAACCTCTCTTGGCAACAACGGTCAACGAAGACCATTTTGCTGGAGGGTTTAAACCAGCCGCCGAGTTTGATACATTCGATCGACGCCACTGGCTCCCGACTGAACGGTCAACGCATCAAGCTGCCCATGCTGCTCTGTGATCCCCAATTCTGTGATCCCCAAAACGCAGCGATCGTTGTCGAATATCGCGGTCTGCGTCTGGAAGCCACACTAGTCCAGTAGTAGATCCCATGGTTCAAAGCTTTTGTGTGCCAGGCAAAAAGAGCGGCACAAAGAACCACAAAGTTTGAGTGACCAGTATACCACAACACAGAACCCAAAACGAAAAGCGCCCGCCGACCAAGCACGACACCTAGGAGCAGCAACAAATCAGCCATGCTATGAGCCGCTCAGTGTTCATTTCGACAATCTCACCGGCTTTAGTCTTGGGGCGGTTAGTTGCCGCAAATGTCTTTAATTCTGAAACGACAAGCTGTACGTTTACGCCAATACTTACGTAGTGTGTTGGCGTAACGCTGCACAATAGCGGCCTGGCGCTCCTGCCGCAGCTGGGCTGCTGCCTCCGCCAGCAGGCGCGCACGCGAGGGTCGAGTAGGGCGAATAGCAACCACCCGACTGCCGGCAAACGGGCTACCTTTCCGCAACCGGCCCAACTCACGGCGTGTTGCAGTAAAGCGCCGTCCGTCTTTTAGGCGCACCGCAACATAGTTGCCCTCCTTAGCCAATCTTTTCGCAGCGCGCTCCACCTCGGCGCGGCTAGGCTTAATGTTATCGGCTTTCAGTATTTTGGCGATAACTTCGCTGCGCAAAGCCTGCAAGTAGATAAGGAGTCCCTGTGCGCGTGGATAGCTGTTGATGTCCCGTAAGCGTGCCCCGTTTTGGGCTGCGATCAAGGCGCCTTCCCGCGTGATATCTGCTGGGTCGTAAAGGCCGCGCCGCCTCAGCTCGCCCTCCAGCCACAAGGCCTCTACTAAGCTCGTTTCAGCGCCTTGACGAATGGAGCGTAATAGTTGGCGACACTCGTATAAAACAGCGATCGCGGAAGGAGGATTTTTCTTGCCGCGGTTTTGCTTATCCACGACGCGCGCACACTCTTCGGGGCTGCGTACCGGAGAGCCGATCAAACGCAGGGCAGCATAACGCTCAAGGGCCTCCATGTCACGTAAGCGATAGCTACCCGTGCCCTTGACCGCTACCACTTGATCTTTTTTTAGTCTCGGCAGGTCATCCAAAATTACAGCTTTGAACGCCATCCCAAGTGCTAACGCAAAGGCCGCAAGAGCTACTGACATTGCTGCCACAGCGATATGGTTTAAAGGTTTCGTTGCCGTCGGCTGCTTGCTGCCCTCGCGCTCGGAATCGCACAAGTCAACGTTGTCTTTATGTTCCTTGTCGTGATCCTCACTCATACCCTTTATCCTCGTGTTACCATTCCGCAAATCAACCCCTTTATTAACAGGGATCCAATTGCGAGGCTTTCCCTCTTTCTCTTACTCATAGTAGGGGCCGCTTGCGGTGTCACTCCGCGCCCCTGTGCTATCTATGCTGCCCTTGCAACAAATAAGTCGCATTGCAGTTTTGCGATAGCGACTTGTTGTGGTACGTCGTTGTAATGCGGTGTGCAAACCACGCCGAGGGGAGTGTTATACGTTGCATAGATTGCTAAAGGATGCGCCGATAATGGGGTGGGCCTAGCGAATGCGTGGTAGGCGTCCACGGAGCGCTTCGGCAGCGATCACCTTCTCCGCTGCTAAGGCTATAAGACGCACTCGCTCTAGTCGTGTCTTCTCCCATAGACGCAGCGTTTCGGAATACAGGCGATCCCAAACGTGCTGCGCGACGCTCGCTTTATCGATCGGCGCCTCCCGCATGTTTTGTGACCACTCGATCCAACTAGCAAAAACGCCTCCCGCGTTAGCAAGCAAATCGGGCACGACAGCGACCCCTTTAGCTGTCAGGATTTTATGGGCTTCCGGTGTGGTCGGTAGGTTGGCGCCCTCTATGACCCAGCGCGCTGCAAGAGCCCGCGCGACATCTTTGTTGAGCGTGCCCGAACCCGCACAGGGAGCAAAGATGTCGTGGCTTTGCGCTAAGAGCTCAGAAACACTTTTAATACTGTAGGGTTGAAGACCGCGGTCCTCCCTTATTTCCTGTAAGTCTTGTAAACTCAGCCCCCCTTCTTTCCACGCCCAGCCATCCCTTTCCAAGACACCAACAATCCGTGCGCCTTGGTGTAGGGCGCGCTGGGCGAAAAAGAAGCCGACCTTGCCAAGGCCCTGCACGACCACTCGCTGACCCTCTAGATTTTCTTTGCTAGCTTCTAGTGCAGCGGCCGTCGCTGCGGCCAGGCCGATCCCTGTTGCTTCGGTGCGCCCCTCGATCCCCGACAAGAGCGCAGGTTTGCCAGTGAAAGCGGCGGGGTGCCAGCCCTTAATTGAGGAATAGGCGTCGTGCATAGCAGCGATGATTTTTTCGTCAGATCCCATGTCGGGAGCCGGTATGTCGGTGCGCGGCCCGAGAAAATCAGCCAATTGAGACGCCCAGGCGCGCACCACAAGGTCAAGCTCGTAAGGTGTGAGCGCGCTAGGGTCGACATCGATGCCCCCTTTCGCGCCACCAAAAGGAACGTCGACTAGGGCGCATTTCAGGGTCATAATCAGTGCTAGGGCCCGCGTCTCCCTAATATCTACCCCAGCTGCTATACGCACCCCGCCCTTGTAGGGACCGAGGGAGTTGTTGTGCTGTACGCGATAGCCGCGGATTACAAGCAGACGTCCTTCGCGATGCACACGTAAAGTGACCGATATTTCGCGGTCGCTACTTACCAAAGAGGGCAAAAATCGAGCGTGCTCTCCTAAAAGGGGCGCTGCGGCATTGAGGTAGCTAATGGCCGCGTTGGCGGCAACCGCTCCGGTCTTGGTTTGGTGGCGTTCACCGGACGATTCGAAATTCAGTGCCTCTGAAACCTTGCCGATCATCGCGGCTGTGCTTTCAACTTGTGACAGAATGCGCGGAGCATCGATTCCCCGCAGTCAGTGAGACGTGCGCCCTCTTCGCGAGCCTGCGCGAGCTTGCGCACGAGTATGTCTTGTGTCGATTGCTGTAAGCTCCGTTTATAGATTCTATTGTCGAGTTTTGGCGCAGGCGGGAAGTAGAGAACAGCCCAGCCATCGCGCGTCTTATATGGTCCACTTGGACGCCCTGCGCTGCGCGCGGCATTAAGATCCGATGCGGTAAGCTGGAGGTCCCTAATGCCGCTTTCGCCATCGACATGCTTGCGTGCCTTGGGGTGTGCCAAAGGAACGCGGAAACCGCGGCGGAACAGGCGCAGCGCCGCCACAGCATCGGAGCGCTTGCCGAAAAGTAGGCCCTCAGGTTGTCCGCCGTTAGGCGCCGCAATTGCCTTTACTGCATTGGCAGCTTCGCGGGGCGCCACCACCTCTCTGATTGCAGTCTCACATCCGGCAGCACGTTTTACGCGTGGTATCAGTTGTGCCAACAAATCGCTAAACAGGGTCCTTGATTTCGAGGTCCGCGGCTGAATGTGATGTCGTTGACAGTAACTCTCTAGCCACGCTGCCTGCAACAGCACTGCCAAGGCTGATTCTTTAAGCATGCGCTGCGAATAGCCGGAAACCTTTGACAGCGTCGGCAGGCGCACAGCAGCCGCGTTTACTTCTTGCGCCGTAATCGGCGCTGCGCCAGGCACTTTGGCTACATATGGGCGGCCATTGTTTTGGCGTGACAGCGTTACGACGATGGCCACCATTAACGCTAACAAGGCCAGCAACGCCACTGTGCTACCGACCCAGCGTCGCTTTCGAAATGAATTCTCCTTTCTAAGCAGTGATTCTTGTTGATGTGCTGGTTCGTTCATTTTACTGATTACATCCCCTATTTGTCGATCAAACCACCATACAACTTTAGTATGGTTTACTGCTCTTAGTGGATATGCCTTCTATTGCAATGTCTTCTAACACTATAGTAGTGGACAGGTAGTGGAAGGGTAAGGGTAGTGGCAAGATGTTGTTGCCAGGTCCAGTCTTCCGAATTAAGAACTGATCGAAGAGACGAGCGTTAGGGGGAGAGCCACCAATTACAAAATGGCTCCGGCGAGCACAAAATGGCTCCGGAGAGCACAAAGTAGTTCCGGCAATTACAAAGTGGCTTCTGCGCCAACCGCAAGCCGCACCCTACAGAAACGGGCGCAAACTTATCTACCCAAGGCAGCGATTGGCGAAGACCTTCCTCAGATTTTGTTTTTTTGCCGTCTTCGTCTATTCTTGCGGCGCGCCTCTATATCTTTAGAGGCATTGATCGCCAGCTGCCAGCGCCAACCGAAATCCATCGCCACCATACCCAAGAAAATCGCTACACAAACGCGTACCGTGTCGCTCTCTGGTGCAATACCACCGGCAATAGCTAGCAGGCCGACAATCATCAATAACATGCCATACGTCAAACCGCAGTTGCGCCACATTCGCGGGTAGGGCAAGCCGGTTGCACTAACCCATTTTGCACTGGTATATGCCGAGGCCCCCGTACACATTGCCGCAGCGGCATTACTATGTATAAAAGCGAGCAGAAAAACGATCAGAACATATGCAGGGGACTCCCCATGACATACAAGGATGGTGTTGGGCAAGGCGCGCGCGGATGGACAAAAAGAAGCTAGGCGAAAAGGCTATTTGCCCGCGCTGTGGCGGCAGCGGGTTTATCGAAATTGACGACGGCGGCTTGCTGCCGCGCGCCGTGCGCTGTGCGTGCATGGTCAAGCGTCAGCGGGAAGAAGCTTGTGCGGCCAAGATCGTGGAAACGCTCGGCCCGCGCTGGAACCTCCTCACCTTGGACAACTACTTCCCCGGCAACAGCGACAAGAACCGCTTAGCGGTGCGGGCGATTCGCAACTATGTCGCGAAATGGCCGCGCCTTGCACCACAGGGGGCGGGGTTTTTGCTGTACGGCGAAAGCGGCGCCGGAAAAACCCATTTAGCCTCTGCTTGTGTTATAGCCATCTTGCAAAACTATCCAGATACCAATGCTTTGGTGGTTTCGGTGCCGTCCTTGCTGCGGCGCGAACGTTTGCGCTTTAGCGAGAGCAGCGGGCGCGAAAAAGACATCATCAGCGCAGCAGCAAATATAGACCTGCTGCTATTGGACGATATCGGTGCGGAGTATCGGCGAACAGCTTACGAGAACAAAGAGGGCAGCGATTTACCACGAGGATTGAATTGGCTTGAGGAGCAACTTTATCTGATTTTGGATTTTCGCGTGCAACGGCGCATGCCCACCATACTCACATCAAACTATTCACCAAGACAGCTAAAGAAGCTTTTTAGCGAGCGGTTACAGCGCCGACTGCTGGAAGCGTCAACTGGTATTGCGATGAAAATCGAAATGGTCCCCGCACAGTTGCGCCCAGACGCCAAGCGGCGCAACGCTATCTATGAAGAAATTTTCTCCGGTGGTGATGGCGATGGCCGCGACTGATCACACCCCACAGGCGCTCAGCGTTTTCGATCGGGTCAAAGAACTGGTGCCGATCGAGCGCTACTTCGAAGAGCAGCACCAGCTGCCGCTTCGGCCCCAGGGGCGCCTTTTGGTCGCGCTTTGCCCGTGGCACGAAGAGCGCGAGCCAAGCTTCCAAATCGACCCTGAAAAACGTACCTTTATTTGTCGCGGCAAATGCGCGATCAGCGGCACCATCATCGATGCGGTAATGATCGACCAAAAACTAGAAACGCCACTGCAAGCAGTGGAGTGGATCAATGATCATTACCAGCTCGGGCTAGACCCCAATGCCTGGAAGTACGCTAGCACCGAGAGACACGCCAAAGATTATATCAAAGAGGCTCATCGCACCTTACTAGAAGGTAAAACCGAAGCTGCCAAACTGGCGCATGAACTTTTACAGCGCCGTAAGTTTACTGATGCTACAATCCGTCATTTCCAGTTGGGCGCTGACGATGACCGGCGCCGCCTAGTGATTCCGGTGCATGATCGCGGCGGCCATCTGGTCGCCTGGTCGGGCCGCGCGCTGATCGACAGCATGGAGTGCCCGAGTTGCCATAAGTCGATCAAACCCGATCAGATCTACGGCAATATCCATAAACACCACGCAAACCGTGAGTTGCAATGGTGGCAGGATCCGGAGGCAGCGCAGTATGCGACGATCTGCCCAGAATGCGGCGCGCGCGATGCTTTCCCCCGTCAATTCGTCCGACAGCACCCCCGTTATCGCGATTCCGGCGGGTCTTGGGGGCCGCCGTTTAATAAGCGACAGATCGTCTACAACCTGCATCGTGCACGCAGCGAACTGAAGCGTTTGTTGCGCGAAGACCCAGGGCATTGGCAGCCGCTCCTGATAGCGGAAGGCTTCGCTGATGTTTGGGCTTGTTACGAGGCTGGCTTTGTCGGCGCGGTAGCATTTAACTCAGCGGTCATTCATCCAGAGCAGGCCGAACAAATTGTTGCTGCGGCCGTCGAGGCGCAAAGCTGGATTGGTCTCCTGGTAGATAATGACACCACCGGCCACAATCAAGCAGAGCGGAACATTCTCGCTTTGGAAGCGGCCGCCAAAAAGCTCAATGTGCCGATCGAGATCCGTGTCAACTACGGAACTTTTCGCGGACCCGACAGCAAAGACATCAAAGATCCAGCAGAATACTTGGAGCGCTACGGCGCCGAAGAGCTGAGCCGCGCGCTGCGCGAGGATTGGTGGTCCTCGGTCGAATATCGTGTGCGGCGCGTCATTAACATGCCGATGAGTGAGCCCGCCCAGCAGCAGGCGGTCAAGGCAATCCTTGCCGAGACCCGCTCTTCCGTCGCCGTCGATGGCATTGTGCCTTTGCTGGCCGAGCACTGGAACGCGAATATCAGCACTGTTCGCAAGTTCGTTTTGGATTGGCTCGGAAAGCAGGCTTCCGTGCAAGACAATCGCTCGCTGCTCGCAACCGTACAACAGGCTTTTCAGGAAGCACGCCTGCGCACGCAGAACGTCCAGATTATTCAAACCGACTTTCAACAACTAAACAAATCTCTAGAAAACGAAGGCTTTGAGCCGGGATGGCTAAACACAATCGCGGCGCGCTCCGGAACCGGCAAAACGACTCTGGCTGTAAATCTCTTGTGGCAATTCTGCCGCCGGCGCATACCATGCATTTTCTTTTCGCTGGAACAGCCAAAAACGGCAATCTACACCTATTTGGCCCAAATTACTCTCAACAAAACCTTTCCCGAGATAAAAAAGATGATCGCCAACTCTGACCCGGCGCTCAAAAAGGTCGATGAGGTTTTTGGGAACTACTTGATTATTGTTGACAATGTGCCGACCGAAGAAAACCCCACCATTCAACCGATGACGCCACGCCGCATCAAAGAGCTGATCCACGATGTGAATATTATGTTTGCCCGTGATCGGCCTATTCAGGTCGTAATGGTAGATCACCTGGGCATGATGAGCGCCGACGAAGACGCGCCCCGCGAGACACGCGAGCATTCATTTGCGGTTCCTGGTTATGTCATGGACCGCTTCTACACCATGGGTAAAGAATTGTCCGTCTGCTTCTTCGTTCTACAGCAGCTGAACATTCGTGGCGCTCCGCCGGGCGAACCAGTCACCATGCAATCGCTGCGTGGCGTTACCCAGCAGGTCGATCTTTCGAATACCATCATTGGTATTTACCGCCCAGAGCAAAAAGAGGATCTTACTGAGGCAGAGCGCGTTCAGTATCGCAATCAATACATCTTACATTTCGTGAAAAACCGTCACGGCCCACAGGAGAGCAAGATATTGCTCTACTTCGATCCAACCACCAAGCGGATTGTCGATCAAGAAGGTAGCCCCCTGATCTTTGGGCCTCGCGACGGCAGCGAGTGGGATGAAACAAGCGCAACTGAAATCGACGAAGAGGAAACATTAAACGTTCATGAAACTGGTGTTGATGACATTGACATCGGTGAGCTATAACGCCTTTCCGCAGAGCTCTTTGCGCGCTTTGCAGATCATGATCACACTGAAGCGACAGAACGATCGTATCGACACCCTTAAAGGGCGTTGAGCTTTTTGGCGTCACTACTATAACCACGAACCCTGAAAGGTGATAATAAGAAGGAACTAAAGAGAAGGTGAAAGAGATACAAGAGAACAATGATCAAAAGCGTAAGCTAGAAAAATTCGAGGCTTACGCTTTGACCATTCTACAACCAGACCCAGCGGAGTTAATCATTGGTTATGATTTGCGCCCGCACTACTCTCTGAATTGGTCGATAGTCCTGCAAGCCGAGCATCACCGCGGCCTTTTGCCCTTGTTAGATATCGTCGTACGCAAGCGCTTGCCGGGCATACTGCCGAAAGAAATCATTGCACTTTTGGCAGATTTCTGTTTGCGCGGCGACTACTTTTTGTTGGAAAGGGCCCGCAACCAAGAACCGTTTGTTGAGGAGGAAGACAGCAACCTAAACAATCTTGAGGAGCAGGCGCACAACAAAGAAGAGTTTCAAGAAACCGTTGTCGCTTTAAGCGGCGACAACGCTAATGCTCCTGAGCCATGGATCGGGAGCGCCTGGCTTTGGCAAAGCCCTAACGACCCTTACTGTGCGCTACGCGTTCTAATGTCGCGTGACTGGCAGTTGGCCCAAGGCGAGTTGGCGGACAACAATAGTGGGCGCATCAGCGAAATGTTGTGCATCGAAGTAGAGGATGAAAGCGTAGAGGACCTGATTGTGAACGGCTACCAAAGGCTTTTGGATGCATGCGCGCAGCTCTTGCCAAAAAACACCCCCGCGCCACTTTCGCAACAACAAACCAGGGAGCTGTTTGCGACGGTTGCTGAGTTGGCAAAGCAATCTTCGCGCTAACCTCTTGCTCGCCAGCCGCAACAGCCAGCCCAGCGCAGAGCCAGCGAACTGCGCTTTTTGAGGTTGGCCCCTTGGAGAGACTGCGCTAAGGCCTGGCCAGGTGGGGGTCCTATGCTAGTGCGCAGTCATCAAATAGATAATTGTAAAAGAAATATAAGTTGTATGAATGTAAGTTTTAAGATGACTGTGAAACGTGAATGTGAAATAAATGATTGCAAGCTAGCGCATAGATGAATGAAAGTCGCCCTGGCACTTGCTCCAAGCTCCAAGGGTATGTGTCTTGGCATAGTGTTCGGCCTTTTGGAAGGCGAGGTATTTGGTGAAGGGGCGATGGCGGAACACGTATACGCGCCCGACGCCGGCCCGCAAAATCATCTCCTGGACGGTGATGCGATCATTATCGATCAAGTAGACGTAGCCCAGGTGCCGGCCGTAGCGATCGACAGCGTCCTGGGTGTGATCAGGCACCACCCGAACCTCTTTGTCCAGCAGTAGATGTTTGGTAAATGCAGAGGCTTCTTTTGCCCCACACTCGACAGGAGTCCCTGGGCGCACGCTTTCCGGGGTATCGATACCCAGTAGCCGGACACGCACTGTACGCTCTCTGACGGCTACATCAATGGTGTCACCGTCGGCAACGTGAACAACCTTGCCCCGTAATACCTCGCCGTCACCGCCGCGCGCTAAATCGCTGATATCTCGCACCAAAAGCTTGAAGTGCGTGAAAAGAGCGAGGGCGGCGATCAGCAAAGGCAGCAACGATGTGGCGGTAACAATTGGTCGGCGCATACAAGGTATGGTAGCATACTCCTGCGCCCAGTTTGCGCTTCGGTGCCTAGTCGTTTGCATTTCGGTATCCGGGCCATAGATCTCTTGCGCGCGCCTGATTAATTCGTGCTCCAGTCGGCGCGCCTTCTCCAGCTGGCAACTGTACCTCCCCGGCGATTTATGCACGCCGCAATTTTACGCTTCTAGAACAGGGTTACCGTGCTACTATAGCCCTGTAGGCAAAATTCCTCTGCGCTGGAGGCGTAGAGGGTAGCGGCAAGTAGGCCGCAGCAAGCAGGGGCAAGGAGGTCCCGGTGGGCAAGGAAGCTCAGGCGCTTACTGTTTTTGTAGGGCACGCGCAGCGCGCGCGCAAGGAACAGGACGGGCGCGCTATCGATAAGCGCGCGTGGCAGCGCTCCCCGTGGGGCTGGTATGTCGAGCTGCCCTCGACGACGCGCGGTGCTGCCGGCGAAAAGCTGGCCGCAGAGCTGCTCGTGGCCGCCGGCTTTACGGTTGAACCGCGCGTAAGCGTCGGCCACGATCTTGTGGTCAACGGCGCCAAAATCGAGGTTAAAACTTCTTCGCTCTGGTCCGGTTGTAGGTATTACGGCTTCTCTCAGCTGCGCGACCAGGATTACGATCTGCTGTTCTTGCTCGGCATCTCACCACGCATGCTACACGCCTGGGCAGTGCCTAAGGAGGTGGCGTTGCGGCACGCTTTCCGCCAGCACAACGGCGCGGCTGGGCAGGAAGTGCGTTGGCTCAAGTACATCTATCCGGACCAGCCGCCGGCCTGGATCGCGCCGTACGGCGGTGACCTCAACGCCGGCCTTGGCAAGCTAGCGGAGCTTGTCGGTGTTTCGCGGTCTTGATCTAGGGGCTTGTGGTCTAGGCCCGTGGAGCATCTGTCCGCGATGCAAGTATACTTCGGGTCGCTCAGCGAGATCCTCTACTAGGAAGTTGTTCGCCTTCATCTCGTGTTTGTTGCCTAAAACTATTTTCCAATGCACAAACGGCTCGTCGAAAAACTCTAGCAAACGACAGACTAATGTGTTTTCAACATTGCTAAAGGCTAGGGGATTTTCTCTTAGGCAGTTGATGTAGATAACTAACGATTCGGGGCGTGCGCTGCAGCCATTGATTCTAATCCACGCCAGCTTCCGCTGGGGCGACTCGACTTTAACATACCCAAACCAAATAGCATCGGTGCTATTGTCGCGGACATCGGTGCTGCTACGGCCCCCGCCTTGATTACCTTTGTTGGTAGTTCCTGTCATACCTTAGTTTTTTCCTGTTGATTGCTCTCTAACCAATATCTGTTGTTGCCCGCGCTCCTGGGCGATCTATGTTACCCTTGCAACCAACAGGTGGGTCGCGCTGCGGCTTGGTGGTGCCGCTTTGCGAGCTGGTTTGCGAGCGGT
>Ga0065724_100580_pt1 | contig 20015 bp, 20 predicted proteins | sample TheenrcSG05JP960_FD_59111 | JGI IMG/M metagenome (GOLD analysis project Ga0065724, IMG submission 59111) | Thermophilic enriched microbial communities from mini bioreactor at UC Davis - Sample SG0.5JP960 | ecosystem: Engineered > Solid waste > Grass > Composting > Bioreactor | place: USA... | reverse complement strand
GGAGCGCGAGGAACTCGACGAGCAACCCGCGCGCCATCGACCGCCAGAGATACCAGGCACTAGTCCCCATCGCGACAGAGAGGACGATTCCCAGAAGCAGCGTCTGCGCAATGGACGATGTCAACGCTGCAAGCAACATTGCACCGAAATTAGCAAGACTCGACAGGGGCGANCCTGCCTGAGCGAGCGCGTAGTAGATAGGTCCAGCNATAACTCCCTGAAGTGCGAAATTGTTCGCATTAACGAGCATTTTGATTGGCTCACGACGCTCCAGCAAGTCATCCACAACCGCGCCCACAACAGCGGCAAGCACACCCCAGAATGGCCCCACCGTAAGCACCGCTGCGAAGTTCACCGCCGACGATACTGATACCGTAACACGAGTGTACGGAATCGGTAGGTCGATCGCGAGCTGCTCGGCGATGACAACTAACATAGCCAGAATAACTGTAGTGAATAATGTCCGTGCATCGAAGCGAGTGGTCGGATGCCAGATGGCAAACGCGACTACGCTTACAGTATTGATGACTGCAAGCGCCAATAGGATCGGCGTCAGCCGTGTGAGGTTTTCCGACGAGCTACCGGTGGCCATTACACTGCAGAGCCCCTGCAGTTAACTTTAACACTGGCATTNTTTNTTGAAGATAGCCCGGTCGTCCCGACTTTCTTGTCGGAATAGACGACTGCTCTCGAGTACAACGATCCCTATGGTAGCGACGACGAATTAAAGGACAACCAAAAGAAAAAGAAACCCCGGGCGCCATTTAACTGAGACGACCGGGGCCCTGTATGCAACCTGCACCGCAATCAGCGCAGCTTCCANNNCTTCCACTTCATCGCAGAGCCCCTTCCCTCGTCACTCAACCGACCCGCACCGGTAGTACTCTCGTACTGCGCGAACCCGGCCGGACGTCCTCGCAGCGAGTACTCCTGGCTACCGCCACTATAGTACGAAGGACCCTGTCTGTCAATACCTGAGTACGCAAACCTTTGTCCTTTTCGTGTCGAGCGCGCTGGCCACCCTGCAAGCACACGCTCCCCTGCACCCGCGAGCGCTCGCTGTCCGCCCCTCTCGTTGCCGGAATCGTTCCTCGCCCGCGCAGCGGTGCTGTGCGCAGCCCGCCGGACCTGTTGCCGCGACCGTGGCCCGGGTGCTAGGCTCTCCGCGAAAACAGGAGGGGTCGGTGGGTCTTCGACCGTTCCGTCGCATCCTCGTCACAGGTGGTGCTGGCTTCATCGGCAGCCACTTCGTCCGGCTCCTGCTCGCGCTCGATGTCCCGGAAGTCGTCGTCCTCGACAAGCTCACCTATGCGGGGAGCCTGCTCAACCTCGAGGACGTTCTCGACGACCCGCGGGTGCGTTTCCTCCACGGCGATATCGCCGATCCCGCGGCCGTCAGCGAAGCGATCGCAGGGTGCGACGCCGTCGTCAACTTCGCCGCCGAAACCCACGTCGATCGCTCGCTCCTCGCACCAGCAGCGTTCGTTCAGACCAATGTCTGGGGAACGATGGTCTTGCTCGAGCAGGCCCTCCGGGTAGGCGTCCAGCGATTCCTGCACGTGAGCACGGACGAGGTCTACGGCGAGATCCTAGTCGGCGCTGCCCGCGAGGCCGATCCGCTCCGCCCTCGGAACCCATACGCAGCGAGCAAAGCGGCCGCCGAGCACTTTGTCTTCAGTTACTGGACGAGCTACGGTCTGCCTGTGCTGGTCACGCGCGGCTGCAATACCTACGGCCCGTACCAGTACCCGGAGAAGTTCATCCCGCTCGCCATCACGAACCTCTTGAGCGGCCAGCCGGTCCCCATCTACGGAGATGGGCTGCAGGAACGTGACTGGCTCTACGTCGAGGACCACTGTCACGCGATCTGGACCGTGCTCGTCCACGGGAAACCTGGCGAGACCTACAATATCGGGGCCAGCCAGCATCGTCCCAACATCGAGGTCGCGCGCGCCGTGATCAGACTGCTCAATGCCGATCCAGCGTCGATCGTGCACGTCGCCGATCGCCCCGGCCACGATCGCCGGTACGCCGTCGATTGGAGCAAGCTCGCNGCGCTCGGTTGGACGCCACGCACGCCCTTCGAGGAAGGGCTCGCCCGCACGGTCACCTGGTATCGTCACCGAGCCGACTGGTGGACAGCCCGGCGCGACGAAGCATTCGCGCAGTACTACGCGCAGAACTACGGCAACCGGAGCGTTCCGTCGTCCGAACCGTGTCGCTGACGATCGAGATCGCCGTCGCCAAAACGCACCGTGCCGGGAACCGCGAGAGCGGTGACACCGTCGAACTCGTCGAGCGTCCCGGTGGCGGTATCTCGGTCATCCTGGTCGATGCCCAAGGTTCGGGAAGCGCGGCCAAACTGCTCAGTCTACAGGTCGCTGGCCGCGTCTTGGCGCTCCTCAACGAGGGAGTCCGTGACGGTGCTGCCGCTCGTGCCGCCCATGACTTTCTCTTCACGCTCCGCGGCGGGCGCGTTTCGGCCGAGTTGGACATCGTGTCGGTCGACCTCGCCAGCCGGACGCTCGTCGTCACCCGGAACAGCGAAGCGCCGCTGTTCTTGGTCCGCAACGGCAGCGTCGAGGTGGTCGCCTCCACCGGCGGGCGCATCGGGCTGTATCGACACACGCGCCCCAGCGTCTCGGAATGGCCGCTCGAGCCGGGGCTGACCGTTCTCGTGCTGAGCGACGGGGTCGCTCATGCTGGCCAGCGCTGGCATCAGCCGGTCGATCTCGTCAGNCTCGCCGAGCGCCAACTTTCCAGCCAGCGCAGCGCGCAGGAGCTGGCCGATGCGCTNCTGGCAGCAGCGATCCAGGCCGACCGGGGTCATCCGCAAGACGATATGACGGTCGTCGCGCTGCGTCTNCAGGCCGGTGGCTCGCCCCAGCCGATCCGGCGGCTCGCGCTGACTGTCCCCCTCACCGAGTGACTGGCAACCAACCGCTACACTTGCCAGCGAGCGAGAGCGAGGGCCGATGATGCGGATCGTCCTGGTGGGGCCGTGCGGAGCCGGGAAGTCGACGATCGCGCAGGAACTTTCCCGTCACGGCCTCGACGTGGTGGTCGTCGGNCANGAACACTCGATCATCCGCGACCTCTGGCGACGCCCGAATCCTGATCTCGTCGTCTTCCTCGATGCGAGCCTGGAGACGGTGCGCGCACGNCGCGGCCCGGATTGGCCGGAGTGGCTGTACCGTACGGAGCAGGAACGGCTCGCCACAGCNCGCGCCCATGCCGACCTCGTTTTGGACACCGGGAAACTGACGATCGAGGAAGTCGTCGAGCGCATCCTCGCGACGCTCGCTCAGCGCCGCTCGCGCGACACCGGAGCCGANCGATGAGCCGGCAGCGCGCNATCCGGCTGATCGTCTTGCTGATCGTGCTACTCGGTGGCTGCCGGTTNGTGCGGAGCCCAGAGCCGACCGCGCNTCCCGCATCTCCCACAGCNTTCNCCATACCTGTTCCCTCCGCGACGACAGCCACTGTGACGCCGGGCACGGTNCTCGTCGCACCACCAGCTCCGTCACCCCNGCCGCTGTCCGGCGACCAGACGCTCGTCCTCGCTGGCTCGCCCGATGGTCCGGTGACACTCGATCCGGCGCTCGTCCAGGATNTCGATTCGGCATTCATNGTCNACCAGCTCTTCCGCGGGCTCGTCCGTTTCGACACGCAGCTCCAGCTCGTCCCCGACCTGGCTGAGCGGATCGAGGTCGCCGGTGACGGCCTGACGCTCACTGTGCGACTGCGACCCGACGCCACATTCCACGACGGCACACCGATCACGGCAGCCGATGTCAAGTTTTCGCTCGAACGCGCCTGCGATCCGGCACTCAATGGCGGTGACGGGCGTGGACTTCCAGCCTGGGGTGNCCTGCGTGACCTGGTCGGTGCGGAAGAGCGCCTGCTCGGCCGGCGAAACGACATTCCTGGCATCGAGCTCGTCGACCGGTTCACGCTCCGCCTCCATCTCGTCGCACCGCGCACGACGTTTCTCCAACGCCTGGCACTGCCGGTCGCCAGTGTCGTGCAGCGCGCCAACGTCGAACAGGGACAGGACTGGTGGCGCCATCCCATCGGGAGCGGCCCGTTCCGCCTGCTCCGCTGGGAACCGGATGCGATCGTCCTCGGTCCCCATCCCGGTTACCGGCCAGCACCCCCGTATCTCCGCGAGGTGCGCATCCGCACGGGAGCCACTGCACTCGCCCCGCACAATCAATACGAGCGCGGGGAACTGGACATCGCCCCAGTCCCGTTCTGGGCTATCGATCGCGTGGCAGCACCGGAATCGCCATACCGCGATCAGCTCGTGGTGCAGCCGCTCTTCGCTGGTACCTACGTCTTCTTCAATCCGGCAGTGCCACCGCTCGACGATCCCGCCGTCCGGCGGGCACTCATCCAGGCGTTCCCGCGAGAGAAGATCGCCAGCGTCACCCTCCAGGGGAAGGTAACGCTCGCCCAGGGCATCGTTCCTCCCGGCATGCTCGCACGAGACTGGAACGCTGGCGTGCCCCCCTACGATCCGGAGGCAGCCCGGCGGGCGCTTGCTGGGCGCACGCTGCACCTGGAGATCGTGAGTTCCGGAAGCGACCTCGCGGTAACGCTCGCGCGGGTATGGGAGCAGGAACTCGGTGTCACCACCGACGTGCTCCAACTCGACTGGCCGGACTATCTCGGTGACCTCGACGCTCGGCGGCTCCCGGTCTTCGTCTTCTCCTGGATCGCCGACTATCCGGATCCGGAAGCCGTTCTGGATGCGCTCTTCGCAGCTGACAGTCCGCACCGGCCGATCGTGTACGAGAATCCCGACGTGCAGCGCTGGCTCGAGCGAGCACGTCAGGAGCAGGACTCGGCGACGAGGGCCAACTTGCTGCAGCGTGCGCAGCAAGGCATCCTCGACGATGCCGTGGTACTGCCGCTCGTGTTCGACGTGGAATACTTGCTCGTCGCACCGCACGTCCGAGACCTGCCGGTGACACCGTTGGGTATCCTCGGACTGGAGCGTGTGTGGATCGACCACGCAGCGACGGTGCATCGCCAAACCAGCGAACTGGTGCTGTTCGAATGGTCGAATCGACGCTGATCGTACCGCTCGAACTCGACGACCTGCCGCGTCTTCGGCTCAAGTGGGGCAGCCGTTACAGCGTCCAGGAAGTCGCTCAGCTCGTCCGGCAGGCCCCTGGGCTCTCCTTATGGGCACCGGCGACCGGCGAGTACGTGCTCGCTGGCCCATGGCGCCACCGTGAGGAAATCGTCGCCGTCCACGAGCTTGCCGCGGGATCGCTCACCTACCACCTCCTGGACGCGCTGGCGGAGATCGCCCGCGCCCGCGGCAAGGAACTCCTCGTGATGACGCAGCAGTACGAGCGCCGACCGCCGGTGTTCTACGAGCGCAGCCGTTTCGAGCTGCTCGAGGAGATTCTCGTCTACGAGATGGTGCTCTACACCGTCCCACCGGCACCGAGTCGGCTGCGCTTCGAGCGCATCACGCTGGACGACCCGTTCACGGTCGGTGAACTCCTCGACCTCGACCACGAGGCGTTCGACTGGCTGTGGTGGAACAGTCTGGAGGAGTTCGACGAGTACATGAGCGATCCGCGCGTCGATGTGTATCTGGGTCGCGAGCAGGACGGGACTCCGGTGAGTTACGTTGGAGTGACCCGTCTACGCGGTTGGGGTCATCTCGATCGCCTGGCAGTCGCCCCCGCGTTCCAGGGGAAAGGGTATGGTTATGAATCGCTGGTGTGGGCAGCGCGGGTTCTGGCAGCTCGCGGCGCGCACCGGATCGGACTGAGCACGCAAGCGAGCAACTACCGGAGCCGGCAGCTCTACGAGCGGTTTGGTTTTCACCGGGTACCGGATCTCGACTATCAGATCTGGGGACGCTGGCTCACTGAACCGCTCGACGATCGTTCGAACCGTGTGTAAATCGCGATAAGGGAGCGACGGAGTCGATGGGCAGCACGTTCGGCAAACTGTTCCGGGTCACGACCTGGGGAGAGTCACACGGGCCGGCCTTGGGTGTCGTGGTGGACGGATGCCCTGCCGGGCTCGAACTGAACGAGGAGATCATCCAGCGAGACCTCGACCGGCGCCGCGTCGGTCAGAGCGAGGTGACTTCACCACGCCAAGAACGCGACCGCGTCACCATTCTCTCCGGCGTCTTCGAGGGNAAGACCACGGGTGCCCCGATTTCGCTCATCACCTACAATGCGGACGCCGACTCGAGCAAGTACGAGCCACTGCGGGATGTTTTCCGTCCCGGTCACGCTGATTACACGTACTGGGTAAAGTACGGGCACCGTGACCATCGCGGGGGCGGGCGGTCGAGCGCCCGCGAAACTTGGGGACGTGTCGCGGCTGGTGCGATCGCCCGGCAGCTCTTGCGCACGGTCGCTGGCGTCGAGGTCTACGGCTTCGTGCGCGAGCTGGCCGGTATCACGATCGAGACCTTCGATCGCGACGAGATCGACCGCAACCCGGTACGCTGCCCCGATCCGGTCGCCGCACAGAAGATGGTCNCAGCGATCCTCGAAGCCAAGGAGCAGAAGACNAGCGTCGGCGGGATCGTCGAGGTGCGGGCNGTGAACGTGCCACCCGGCCTCGGCGAGCCGACGATGGACAAGCTGGACGCCCTGATCGGATACGCGATGCTGAGCATCCCGGCTGTCAAAGGGGTCGAGATCGGTGANGGTTTCGCCGCCGCCCGGCTCCGCGGGCACGAGCACAACGACCCCTTCGTTCTGGAGAACGGACGCGTGCGGACCCTCACGAACCACGCCGGTGGCATGCTGGGAGGGATCTCCACCGGCGAGGAGATCATCGTCCGTCTCGCTGTGAAACCGACATCCTCGATCGCCCGGCCTCAGCAGACGGTCGACATTCACGGCAACGAGCGGACGATCGTCGTCGAGGGACGACACGACCCCTCGATCTGTCCACGCGTCGTTCCGGTCGCCGAGGCGATGCTCTTGCTCGTCCTCGCCGACTGCTATCTCATGAACCGCGCAGCGCGACTCTAGCGCCCGAGGGCCGCGGCGAGTCGCTCGAAAAAGTCGGGAAACGTCTTGGCCACGCACCCGGGGTCGTCGATAATGATCCCGGGCATAGCACAACCGAGCACCGCGAAGCTCATCGCCATCCGGTGATCGCGGTAGGTGCGGATCACCGCGGGCTGGATCGGCCCTGGGTAGATCGCCAGACCGTCCGGAAACTCTTCGACCCGCACCCCCAAGCGTCGCAGCTCCGTCGCGACAGCTGCGATGCGATCCGTCTCCTTGTAGCGGATGTGCTGGACGTTGCGGATCACCACCGGCCCCTCGGCCAGGGGTGCCAGTGCCGCCAGTGTCGGGACCGTGTCGGAAATCGCGTTCATGTCCACTTCGATGCCACGCAGCGGGCGCCGACCGATCACCGTGATAGCGTCCGGTTCACGGATGACCGTGCAGCCCATTTGTTCCAGAAGGTCGACGAAGTGCACGTCACCCTGCCTGGAGCCCTCACCGAGGTGCAGAATCCGTACCCGTCCTCCCGTCGCAGCCGCGAGGGCGAAAAAGTAGGACGCAGCCGAGGCATCCGGCTCGATCGGATAGACCCGCGCACGATAGCGCTGCCCAGCTGGCACTTCGAAGACGCGGAACTCATGGTGCCGGGCCTCGACACCGAAGTCGGCCATCACCGCCAGCGTCATCTCCACGTAGGGGACCGACACCAAATCGCCTGCCAGCTCGACCCGCAGCCCTTGCGGCACGCACGGACCGATCATGAGCAGGGCGCTCAGATACTGGCTCGAGATATCGCCGCGCATGCGGATCGTCCCACCGCGCAGNCCGCCGCCCCGGACGCGAACCGGTGGGCAGCCGGTTCCGGTGAGCGACACTGCGTCGACGCCGAGCTGCTGGAGCGCTTCCAGCAACGGTTGGATCGGCCGCTCGCGCATGCGGGGCACGCCGTCGATCACGTACTCGCCGCGTCCCAGGGCCACCAGCGCCGCCAGAAAACGTGCCGTCGTCCCGGAGTTACCCACGAAGAGCTCGGCTCGTTCGGCCGGGATCGTTCCACCACGGCCGTGGACGACCATGCGCTCGGCCGACTCGTCGACCTCGACCTCGATGCCGAGTCGGCGCAGCGAATCGACCATGACCAGGCTGTCCTCGCTCCAGAGGGCCCCCTCGAGCGTACTCGTCCCTTGCGCGAGCGCAGCGAGGACGAGCGCCCGGTTGGTCAGGCTCTTGGAACCCGGCAAACGGACGTCAGCATCGACCGGCCGATCGGCCGGTTCGATCGCTAGCTGGTCGGGGTAGGTTCGCTCCAGCAGCACGTCAACTCCTTCGTCAGCGGTACTTGATGTCCCAGGAATACGGAATTTCCGGTGTGTCGTACGGCAGGCGATATTCGTCGGGATCGTCCGGATTGTACGGCTCGGTCGGAAAGTTGAGGAGATAGCACGGCTCGGTGCCGATGTTCTTGAAGCCGTGTGCCACGCCCGGTGGAATCTTGAGCACGATCCGGTTGTCGTCCCCGAGGAAAAACTCGTTGAGTTCCCGGTAGGTCGGCGAGTCCGGGCGCAGGTCGAAGAGCGGCACCTTGATCATCCCGCGAATGCACACGAAATAGTCGGTCTGCTTCTTGTGCCAGTGCCAGGCTCGGATGACNCCAGGCCAGGAAACGGAGACATAACACTGGCCGAACTTCTCGAAGAAGGGATCGTCGCAGCGGATCAATTCGGTCAGGGAACCACGTTCGTCGACGTGCGTCACCAGCCGTTTGATCTCTACTCCGTAGATCACGGTAGCTGCCTCCGTCGCTTCACGATCGTCAACGGCGAGCGTATCGCGTCACGTCCGCTCGACGCTCGGCGACGACGAGCATGGATGGACTGTCGTCCGTCAACGGATCGAGTTCGTACGATCCGTAGATCGCCTCCACGGCGAAGCCAGCACGCTCCAACAATAACTCGAGTTCGAACCGATGGACATANCGCANCGTGTATGTCGCCACCCGGCGCTCCACCGTTCCGGTCGACGGGTCGATGCGATCGTAGAACAGTGTGGTCGTGATCCTCTGGTCGGTCGCCTGCACCGAACGGCTCGCGAACCGGTCGAGCCGGCTCCCATCGGGCAACTGCCAGCTCCCATCCCATGCCAGCGGCTGTTCGAGCGCACGCAACTGCTCCGGCGTTGGGTGCAGCACATCGAGCAGGAGTAGCCCACCAGCCTGGAGTACCCGGTGCAATTCGGCGAGGGCACGCTGCTGGGCACAGCGATCCGGCAGGTGGAGGAAACCGTTCACCGCGACGATCGCGAGCCGGTAGGTACCGTCCGCCAGGTCACTGAGGTCGACCATATCGGCCTGGTAGAGGCGGACCTGCGTGAGCCCTTCCTGCTCCAGCCGGCGGCGAGCATGCTCCAGCATCGCTGGAGACCGATCGACTCCGTGTACCGTGTACCCGGCACGCGCCAACGGGACGAGCAGTCGCCCTGTCCCGCACCCGACCTCGAGGATGGGATCACCGCTCCGCTGGGCGAACGCGAGATACAGGTCAACGTCCGCCCGGAAGTCCGCGAACTCGAGATCGTAGAAGGCTGCGATGACGTCGTAGGCATCCACCGCCATAACCCCACCCTCGCTTGAGTGTACCCGGACAGCCGAGACGGTTGCCCGGGGAGCTCGGAGGATCGATACTGGAGTCCCGGGCGACGCGCGAGTAGGATTGATGCTATGAGCAAGGGAACGGCCAAAGGTCGCGCCGACGAGAAGGTCATCGCGGTCAACCGCAAGGCATACCACGACTACTTCATCGAAGAGGAGCTGGAGGCAGGTATCCAGCTGACCGGATCGGAGATCAAGTCGATCCGGGCTGGTCGCGTCAACCTCCGGGACGCCTACGCGCGGATCGAAGACGGCGAGCTTTGGCTCATCGGGATGCACGTGAGCCCGTGGCCCGGCGCGAGCGGGAAGCACCAGCACGATCCGACACGTCCGCGCAAGCTCCTCGTGCACAAGCATGAGCTGGACTACCTGCGCGGCAAACTGGAGAAGCGGGGGTACACGCTCGTCCCGCTGCGCCTGGTGATCCGGCGCGGACTCGCCAAAGTCGACCTCGGACTCGCACGCGGCAAGAAGCAGTACGACAAGCGCGAAGCGATCGCCGAGCGCGAGGCACGCCGCGAGATCGAACGTGCCCTCAGCCCACGCTGGTGAGCCGGGAGTCAGCCACCGGCTCGTTCGACAGCTGCGAGGGAGGGCAGCGCGGCCCGGAGCAGCGCGAAGAGACGGGGGCGAACCCGTTCTCCGACGACGGTGACCTCCTCGTGCGTGGGTACCAGCGGCTCGTCGGGTACGGCGCGGTTGGTCACGACCGAGAGCGCCGCGACCCGAAAACCCAGCGCGCGTGCCATGATCGCTTCCGGTACTGTCGACATCCCGACCAGGTCTGCCCCGGCGAGGCGGAGCCACCGCAGTTCCGCGGGTGTCTCGAACGTCGGCCCAGCGACCCACGCATAGGTGCCCTCGCGCACCTCGATTCCGCACGATTCGGCAGCTGCGCGCAGCCGGTCCCGCAGTTCGGCATCGTAGGTGTCACGCAGGCTGAAAAAGCGAACCGGCCCAGCTGGCGGTACCAGTGGATGCTGACCCGCCAAGCCGGGAACGGCGAGGTGATCGCGGATGACGACGAGGTCTCCCGGTTCCAGCGAGGGGTCGAGCCCGCCGGCAGCGTTGGTGAGCACGACGCAGCGTACGGGCAGCCGAGCGAGCATGGCGATCGGTGCGGCAACTTGCGCGGCGGTCAGCCCCTGGTAGAGGTGATAGCGCCCGAGGCAGAGCCAGACAGGCTGACCATCCCAGTGTGCGAGAACCAGCTCGCGAGCATGACCGGCGACAGCCGGTGCCGTGAGACCAGTCACCTCGTCGAGGGGAACCCGCGCCGCGACCGCTATCTCGGGCGGGAGCGCTCCGAGACCGGATCCGAGAACGATGAAGACGCTGGGCACGAGGCCAGTGCGGGCGGCGAGTGCCGCTGCCCGCTCAGCCGCTCGCTCCTGCCAGGGGTGAAGCGCAATCGCCATCGTTTCCGTTCCCTTGGCGGCGATCCAACACAGCTGCCACGTCAGCTGAGGACAATGGTCCGGAGAGATGCGCCCGGAGAGCAGNNTGCAGCGTCGTCTCGATCTGCCCGCGGAGCTGAGGGCTCAACGGTCGATTCTCCAATTCCTGCCATCGGTCNGCCAGGAGCAGACGCAAGGCCTTGACGGCGCCGACGCTGAGCGGGATTTCCGACGGCCCCTCGGTCAGGCAGCCTGCACAGACGACGCCGCCCAGATCCGGCACGTAGGCGAGCTTTCCCGGCATCAGCCGCTTGCCGCAACGTGGGCAGACGAACAGTTCCGGCTGGTAACCGAGGAGCACCAGGAGCCGCATCTCGAAGCGCCGCACGATCGGGAAGGGATCGTCGCGCGTCGCCAGCAGACGAAAACTATCTACCAACAGTTCGTACAACGCCGNTTGCGGATCCTCCTCGGCCGTCGCACGGTCGGCGAGATCGGCCAGATAGCCAGCCCAGCCGACTCGCCAGGGATCCTGACGAAGTCCGGCAAACGACTCGACGAGCTGGGCCTGAGTGACGATATCGAGTTCGCGCCCCCGCGCCAGCAGAACGTTCGTCCGCATGAAAAGATCGAGATGTCCAGCGAGTCGACTCTGTGGTCGTCGGACTCCTTTCGCCACTGCCCGCAGTTTGCCTGCCTCGCGGGTGAAGAGCGTCAGGATGCGATCAGCCTCGCCCAGGTCGCGCCGGCGCAACACCAGCGCTTCAGCCCGGACGAGCCGTATCCGTTGGCTCTCGCGGGACGGACCAGCTTCGCTCACGGTACCGAGACTCCACGCTCCGGACTGGCAACCAGCTCCGCCCACTGTCGGGCACGCTCGCGCAAGGCTACCCAATCGTGCTGGGCGACGAGCTGGCGGTCGACGAGATGGCTCCCGACCGCGACAGCGACGGCACCAGCCGCGAGGAAGGCCGGGGCAGTCTCCAGAGTGACGCCACCGGACGGGATGAGCTTGACCTGCGGGAGGGGCGCGAGNACATCCTTGAAGTAGCTGGGNCCGGCCAGACTCGCCGGATTGACCTTGATATAGTCGGCACCCCACTCCCAGGCGGTGAGGATCTCCGTCGGCGTGAAGGCCCCGATCACGCTGGGGATCGCGTACCGGCGGCAGATCTCGATCGTCTCACGACGGAGCGTGGGCGTGACGATGAACTGCGCACCGCTGAGCATCGCCTGCTGCGCTGTCTCCGCATCGAGAACCGTGCCAGCACCGACCAGGCAGAGTCCGTCGAACCGCTTCCGCACCTGTTCGATCGCCCGGCCGGCCTCGCGGTTGGTGTACGTGAACTCGAGAACCCGCACGCCCCCTTCGTACAGTGCCTCCGCCAGTCGTTCGGCACAGCTGAGATCGTCCAGACGGATGACGGCGATGAGCCGGTATGTTTCGATCCAGTTCATGAACTGCCTCCCTTCGAACTCGGGTACCATTCCTCGCGATGATCGCCCCGTGCTCAGTGTAGCTGCCCGGGGCAGCCGGGAAGAGGAGCGCGCGCATCATGGCACGACGGTTCGGCTTGGTCGCAGCCCACGGGAAGCCGGAGGCCCAGGAGCTTGCCACCGAGATCGAGCAGTGGCTCACCGCTCGAGCCTGCGACGTCGTTGGCGAGAGCGAGCTGGCCGAGCGGTGGATGGAGCGTGACGTCATTGTGGCGATCGGTGGCGACGGCCTCATCATGCGGGTCGCGCATGCGTACCCTGGCGTCCCGATTCTCGGTATCAACGTGGGACGGGTCGGCTTCCTGGCTCTGGCTGAACGCGAGAACTGGCAACGGGCTCTCCACGATCTCGTCCAAGGACGCTACCAGATTCAGGAGGGGCCAACGCTCGCGGTCGAGCTCGAACGCCGAGGGCAGACGCTCGTCGATTCCTGGGCGATCAACGATGTCGTTGTCCGTGCCGGCTACCAGCTGATCGAAGTTGAGTTGTATATCGACGGCCAGTTCGTCAATACCTATCCTGGAGACGGGATGATCGTCGCGACACCGCAGGGAAGCACGGCGTACTGTATGGCTGCTGGCGGCCCCGTCTTGACCGCCGGTGTTCATGGTTTTGCGGTCACCCCGATCTGCCCGCACTCACCGATCCGGATCGCGCTCGTCGTACCCGAGCAGGCCACCATCGAACAGGTCTACGTGAGCGATCGTGAGGCGCGCCTCATCATCGACGGCGAGTCGGTCGCGGCTCTCGAGCGCGGTGACCTGGTGCGTGTCACCCGCGGTGCGCAGACCTTCCGTCTGGTGGTGCTGCCCGGAACCAACTTCTACGAGGCATTCCGCAGCAAGTTCAACTTCCAGATCCGGCCGGAAGTGCAGCCGAGCCGGGGCAACGACCGCACGCTGCACTCAGGTGCGTGGTAGTTCGCTCGTGTCCGGCTCGCTCGCCGTTTCGCCGCGTGACCAACCCGGCGGCAAGGTCGAGCGGGGTTCCTCCGGAAAGGTGGACTCGGAACGCCGCTCGCGCAGCGACACCGTTCGCTCGAGGACACGCTGGACAGCCTCGAGCGGTGTCCGACGCTCGCGAACCGTGACCTCTGGCTCTTCGGCCGGCTGGACGGCACCGCAATAGGGGCAGTTGGGCCAATCAAGTCGCAGCAACTTCCCGCAAGAAATGCAGAGCTGCTTGAGCGCAGTCCGGCAGAATGGGCAGTACTGGAAATCGTCCTGTACTGGGCGACGGCAAGCTGGACACCTCCCAGCCGCCTCCAGATCCTGAGCCAAGTATTCCTCCTCGAGTGCCCGTTCGTACTGCTCGTCGAGCGTTTCCCGGGGGCGCATGAGCAGGTAAAGCAGTGCTCCCGGCACCGAAAAGAGCACGACGAGCAGCGTGGCGAAGATCTGCGCAATCACGCTGCGGGTACGGGTCTGGATGTCCTGGAACGTCCAGACCACGAGCGCGAACCAGAGCGCCAGATAGTAGGCACCAGCGAGCGCCAAAAGAAGATGCGCTGCTTGCGCGATGAGCTGTTCCATCGCGTCCTCTCGCCTTCCCGCCTCACGGCACCCGTTCGAAGCGCTCGACTGGCACGACGAAGACGTTGGCGCCGCCGACTTCCACCTCGATCGGCTGCGGCACGAAAAATTCTCCTGACTCGACGATCGGCAACAACGGGTTCACGTACTGTGTCCGCGTATAGCAGTTGGCCTTGATGATCCGCAAGACATCAGCCAGGCGAGCAGCCTCGACTCCGATCAGGACGGTGACGTTCTGCTCGCGGAGGAAGCCGCCCGTACTGCTGATACGCGTGGCTCGAAAGCCCTCGCTCTGGAGCGCCTCGAGCAATTTGTCAGCGTCCCGTGCCTGAACGACGGCGATGACCAGCTTCATCGGCACCGTCATTCCGCTCGTCTCCCGCGTGCGATCAACTCCTCGACAGCGCGCCAGACGACGTCAGCGACGTCGTCCACTGGTAGCGTGGCATCGACCACGAGCCAGCGTGCCGGCTCACGCTGTGCGGCAGCATGGTACCAGGCACGAACCCGCTCGTGAAAACTCACGACCTCTCGATCCAAACGAGTGAGGGGAGCCTCAGCCGCCCGTCGCCGGGCCAACCCGATTGCGACGGGCACATCGAGGAGGATCGTGAGGTTCGGCCAGAGATCGCCCGTCGCGAAGCGGTGCAACGCGCGCAACCATGCCTCGTCCAGCCCACGCCCGGCTCCCTGGTAGGCGAGCGTCGAGTCGACGTACCGATCGCACACGACGAGACGCCCGCTGGCGAGCGCCGGGCGAATGACCGTCCAGACGTGTTCGGCCCGTGCCGCGGTGAAGAGGAGCACTTCCGTCTCGGGACGCACCGATCCGCTCGCGAGCAACCATTCCCGGATCGCTTCACCTACCGGCGTGCCACCCGGTTCACGGGTGAGCAGGACAGGGAAACCATGCGCTTCCAGCCGTGCCGCGAGCAGCTGGCATTGCGTCGTCTTACCAGCGCCCTCCGGCCCCTCGAAGGTGATGAACCAGCTCACCAGCTTTCGTCCTCGCGGTAAATCTCGACACGCCGGAAGGGTTCACGTCCCCGGCTCCGCGATGCGAGGTTATACCGTTCGGCGAGCTGATGCTGGAGACGCCGGATCCACGCCTCCTGCGGCTGGAGTTCGACACGGTCACGGGTGCCGTGCAGCACCTGGTAGGCAGCCGCTTCTGCCTCCTCCATGGCCGCAGCGATCCGATCGTCCGGCGCGTCATCGCTCCCGTCGTCCGCGTTCTCGCTCGACTCCTCGACGAAGCGCTCCGGGAAGAGCGACCGGAAGAGATTGGCCATCTGCTGCGCCGTGTTGCTGCGCAGGACGTAGACGGGAACGCCGCGCTGCTCCGCTTCACGCAACACCTGCGGGCGCTTGCGGAAGTAGTTCTTCAGCGTCACGACCGCATCCGCTTCACGCGGCGTCCGCACGAGCTCTACCGGGAGCAGCAACTGCCGGATCACCTGCTCCAAGCGATTCCGGCTGACACCGAACGGGAAGAGCCGCATCGTCCGGCGCACCGGCTCTGCAGGAGCAGAAACCGACCCCGCTTCCGGCATGACCGTCACGGCGCGCGACGGTGCGGGCGTACCGGGAATCCGCTGGTAGGTTCGGCGAGGCCCCGCTGGCAACATCGAGCGCTCGGCCCGGCGCTCCTGCCCGTGCAGCTCTTCGTACCAGACCGAGACCGTGCCGTCCGGGTTACGCTCGCGGATTTCGACGCGCAACGGCTGCCCCCGCAGGATCGCATCGACCGCCGCTGCGACGTCACGGTGCACCGCAACCCGGTTGCGGGATTGAATCTCGACCAGGACACTGAAGGTCGGCGGCGCCTTGCGCTCGAGGATCGACTTTTGCGTGCCGCGCCGGCGTGCTTCCTCGTCGCTCAAGGTGACCGACTGGATCCCGCCGATCAAGTCGGAGAGCGTGGGATTCATCATGATGTTCTCGAGCGTGTTTCCGTGCGCCGTGCCGATCAACTGGACGCCGCGCTCGGCGATCGTGCGGGCCGCTGCTGCCTCGAGTTCCGTCCCGATCTCGTCGATCACGATCACCTCGGGCATATGGTTCTCGACCGCCTCGATCATCACCGCATGCTGGAGGCTCGGCGTGGGAACCTGCATGCGACGCGCACGCCCGATCGCCGGGTGCGGAATATCGCCGTCACCTGCGATCTCGTTACTCGTGTCCACCACGATGACCCGCTTGCGGAGGTCGTCGGCGAGAACGCGGGCCGTCTCGCGCAGCATCGTCGTCTTGCCGACACCTGGCCGACCGAGAAGCAAGATACTCTCGCCCGACTCGATGAGATCGCGGATGATCGCGACCGTGCCGTAAACGGCACGACCGATCCGGCATGTCAGCCCCACGATTTCGCCAGACCGTGACCGGATCGCCGAGATCCGGTGCAGCGTCCGCTCGATGCCAGCCCGATTGTCGTCCCCGAACCGGCCGATCCGGGAAGCGACGTAGGCGATGTCCTCGCGGGTCACCTCACGGTCTGCGAGATAGACCTCTCGATCCTCGAACCGGGCCTCGGGACGCCGACCGAGATCGAGCACGATCTCGAGCAACTTCGCACGGTCTTCGGGATTGTTGTACTGCTGGAGCGCCTCGACGATATCCGGTGGCAGAACTGCCAGCAGATCCTCCAAGTTGTCGGTAATCGTCTGTTCCGGTACTGCGGGAAGTGTAGTCATCGACTTCGTCACGGTTCGCGTACCTGACCTCCTCTTCGCGTCGTTCACTGTCGTCGCGCTCGTTCGATGATCGCGACCTCGGGGCGATCACGACGATACAACACGCGCGGCGCGTCGGCGAGTGCCGCGAGGCGTGCNCGNTCCTCCACGGTCTTCCAGGCACGCACGCGCCGCACCGTGTACCGTGCCACCCAGATCCGTGTCTCGATCGGCACGAACCCGACCCCCTCGAACACCGGCAGCGCAGCGAGCTCGTCCTCTGGGGAGAAGAGCGAGGACTTCGTCGCCAGGTCGGGCACAGCGCGCGACCGCGTAGCGCAGCAACCGGACTGCATCGCCGACTGCTGCCTCGTCGGCGAGAAACTCCACGACGTGCCGCCGCTGCCGCGAGCGGACACGACAGTAGGCGGACACACCCCTCTCGCCAGTGAACAGGAATCCACGGACCCGCCAGCCGGCTCGGCGGCCGATTTGCCAGGTCGACCGGTTCCGCGCTTCCGCATACTGGATCGGCCGGGGCGTCGAGCGCTCGTAGAGCCGCTGAATCTCCCAGGAATCGACCGCATCCTGCACCCGGATCGCCGGGTCTGGCCCTTGCGATTCCGGAGAAGCGGTCGCTGCGAGCAAAAGTACCCGACGGAACGGCGTGAACCCTGCCTCTTGCCACCAGGCGAGCACGTCTGGTCGATCCGCCACCAGCGTGTGGAGGCGGACCACACCTCGTGCTCCGGCCTCGTGCGCGATCGCCTCGAGGAGATCGGCCGCCAGCTGCAGCTTCTCCGGTGGCGCGACGAGTCGGGCGACGAACCAGTGATCGCGGCTCGGTTCCGCCAGTACCTGGGCGTACGTCCCGGGTTGCCCACGGAGCACGAACACGCGCTCGCTACTCGACCGGAGTGCCGCCCCGATGAGCCCGCGGATCAACGGAGGCCGGAACACCGCCGGCAAGGCCACGAGATCGCTGCCGAGCAANGGNACGCGCCCCGCTGACTTCGCTGTGGTGCTGCTGCGGCTCCGTCGCCAGAACACGGTGCGGCCCCTCCCACGTTGTCACAGCGCGCGTCGCCCGGCCAGCGCCCGCCCGAGTGTCACCTCATCGGCGTACTCGAGATCACCTCCTACCGGCAAGCCGCTGGCCGGCCGCGTGACCGTCACACCCAGCGGGATGAGCTGCCGCGCGAGATACATAGCAGTCGCGTCACCTTCGATATTCGGGTTCAGCGCCAAAATCACTTCGCTCGGGCGCTCCCGCTGCACGCGTTCGACCAGCTCCCGGATACGCAAACGCTCCGGACCGATCCCGTCCACCGGCGATATCACCCCATGCAGCACATGGTAGACACCGTGGTAGGCACCAGTCCGCTCCAGCGCCAGCACGTCGAGCGGGTCTTCCACGACGCAGATCGTCTGCTGGTCGCGCGTCGGATCCGCGCAAATCGGGCAGGGATCGACGTCGGTCAGATTGAAACACCGCGAACAGAGCTGGACTCGCTCTTTGACCTCGATGATCGCCTGTGCCAGCGCGAGCGCATCCTCACGCGGACTTCGCAACAGGTGGTAGGCCAACCGTGATGCGGTCTTCGGACCGATTCCGGGAAGTTTCGCCAACTCGTCGATGAGCCGAGCGATCGGCTCGGCCGGACCTCTCGTGCGCACACTCACCTCGGACGCCGCCCGGCAAAACGTGCGTTCACACTCACCAGTATACCAGAGCGGGTTTACCCGTTCGGCGTCAGTCTTCGCCGAGGTACACCATGCGNCCGCGTGCGCCATCGGCCGGACCGACGATCCCTTCGGCCTCGAGCTGCTCCATGATACGCGCCGCCCGGTTGTAGCCGATGCGGAGACGGCGCTGGAGCAACGAGGTCGACGCGGTACCGAGTTGCCGCACCAGCTGGCGAGCTTGCTCGAGCAGCGGGTCCTCGGCACGGGCCGATTCGCTCTGCGACTCTTCGAGATCGAGCCAGCTCGGATCGTACTGGGGAACTGGGTACAGCCGGCGCCAGTGCTCGACCACGTACTCCAGGTCACGATCGTCGATGAACGACCCTTGAATGCGCACCGGCCGCGCCGCGTCCGGGGGGAGATAGAGCATGTCGCCACGGCCGAGCAAGCGTTCGGCTCCGGGCATATCGAGGATGACACGGCTATCCGTCTGCGAAGTGACCGCGAACGCGATCCGTGCCGGTACGTTCGCCTTGATCAGGCCGGTCAGAACGTCCACGGACGGTCGCTGTGTCGCGATCAGGAGATGGATACCGGTCGCCCGCGCCATCTGGGCCAACCGAACCAGGAGCGTCTCGACCTCGTCTGGGGTCGTCAGCATGAGATCAGCCAGCTCGTCGATGATCACCACGAGGTACGGGAGCGGTTCGAGCGACGGATCCTCCTCACGCCGCAGCCGATATCCCTCGAGATTGCGCACCCCGAGCTGGGCGAAGAGTTCGTACCGGCGCTCCATTTCCTGGAGCACCCGTCGCAGCGCACCGACCACCAGCCCCATATCGGTCACGACCGGGCGCTTGAGATGCGGGACGCCATCGTACCCAGCGAGTTCCACCTTCTTCGGATCGATCAGGAGCATCTGCAGCTCGTCGGGTCGCCGGGTGAGGAGGAATGTCGCGATGATACCGTTGATGCAGACCGACTTTCCCGATCCCGTCGCACCAGCGATCAACAGGTGCGGCATCCGCGTGAGATCGGCGACGACGTAGTCGCCGTGCACGTCACGGCCGAGGGCGAGCGGCAGGCGCGCCCGCGAGCGCTGGAACGCAGGCGATTCCAGCACCTCACGCAATCCGACTGTCGAGATCGCTGCGTTCGGCACCTCGATTCCGACGCGCGCCATGCCCGGTACCGGCGCCTCGATCCGGATCGCCGGCGCCGCCAAGGCGAGCGCGAGGTCGTTCTGCAGCTCCGTGATGCGCCGCACCTTGACGCCGGGACCAGGCTCCAGCGTGAAGAGCGTCACCGCCGGGCCGGGATAGATCTCGCGCACCCGCGCGTCGACGCGGAAATTGGCGAGCGTCTCCTGGATGATCGCCGCCTTCCGCTCCAGTTCCTCTGCATCCGGCAAACTCGACGCATACTGCTGCAAGCGGCTGATATCCGGCAGCGCATCATCGCCGCCGATCGGGCTACTCGCGGGCTCCGGCGCGGGCTCCTCAACTCGGGTGACGACCGAAGACTCGTCTCGCCCCTTACTTCCCCCACCTCCGCGCCGATTCCGCGCACGCGCCGGACCGGCG
>Ga0065724_101544_pt1 | contig 20161 bp, 20 predicted proteins | sample TheenrcSG05JP960_FD_59111 | JGI IMG/M metagenome (GOLD analysis project Ga0065724, IMG submission 59111) | Thermophilic enriched microbial communities from mini bioreactor at UC Davis - Sample SG0.5JP960 | ecosystem: Engineered > Solid waste > Grass > Composting > Bioreactor | place: USA... | reverse complement strand
AACCACCTGACCCTCTTGCGCTCCCGCCTCCAGAAACGGCACAACCGTCCCACGTCCGCACATGTCGGCAGGTAAGGGGGACGGTCACGTCCTTTTTTCCACCCTCAGCAAGAGGGGGCAGGATTTGGAAGTGTGAGCTACCAAACGAGTTGGGCCCTTTTGACTGGCTCGGCAGGGCTGATAGCGGCTAAGTTAAATCAATTTTGAGCATAACTCTTGGCGTGTCGAAAGGGCTCCACGCGGCGAGTTATTGCACCCAAACCACACCTCCGCGACAAACATACATAATCCATTAACTTTGCTCGCTTCATGCTTGCGATCTTGCGTCTGGCGTAACAAGTTCCGGTCAGAACGCGTGGGTGATTTGGACCGGCGGAGTCCAGAATGAACAGAGTTCGTATATTGCTTGTCAGCGCGCTGGCCATGGCCAGCAGTGCAGCCATGGCGTTCGATGTGCAACAGAGCGGCCAGGTTCCAGGCGCTCCAGCTGCGAAATCAGCTCCAGCAAGCGAGAATCCGCTCGGTGCGGATCTGTCGCTGTCCGAGACGAAGCAGCCGATGTCCGAAGGAACCGAGGTGCGAATCCCGGGGCTCGGCAAACTCGGCGTCCTTCCGAAGCTGGATTTTGGCCTTGAGCTGCTCTACGGAGCTACAGAGACGAAACAACCTGATACGACGCCCGATCAGCCAGCCGACGGTGTTGTCGTCCGGGGTACGGTCAAGCATCGGTTCTGATCGAGCGGTCGTACGCGCGTTCGAGCATCGACCGGGATAATATAGCCTGCGTGCGGAGCCGCCGCCTTCGACGCAAGCAGGTGCCTCGCGGACAAGTGCTTTCTCGTGGGGCACTGCGTTTTGTCCTGAGAAACGGGCATCCCCGTTTGCCGCGTGCGATTCACGCTGGCTGGCAGGTTGGGCGCCAGCCGCTCGATGATAGCGAAGGTTTACTCCGACTGTGCGGCGCTTGGGCTACCCAAGACTGTGGTCTCCCGCGGTGCCGGCCGAAGCGATGGGCCGCTGCGGGGTGGTTGAGTCAATTGCAGGCGCCGCATACGTTCGCCGACGCGGCGACAGCTGGCGGACCACTGTTGCCGGTTCATGCCTGTCCCTGAATCCCAGATCTGCTCGCATTCCCGTTGGGTATAGTCTGCTCCGGTCCGGCGAAGCGCACGCCGCTCGGCCGCGGAACGGCTAGCTTCGCTCTCAAGCCCTGGCGGTTGCGAACGGAAGCGCCGCAGGTCTGCAGGGCTACCCGGCCGAAGCGGTAGGAGGCGTGAGGACGGAAAGCGGTCCGTCGACTCACCAGGCAGCATGCGATTTGCCCTCCGCGTGCGAATACTATCGGGCAGTCGTCGGCGAACAGCGTCCATGCTTCTGCCTCCGCGCATTCCGCTGTCGAGCCGATCAAGGATTGGCCTCCCACCAGCTTCGCCTGACAGGCCCGGATTGGCCGGTAGGCCCCTCGTCACCGATGGTGTCCTGGCCATTGGTGAAAGGCTGGTGGCACGTCCGGGGCTGATTCCGGAAGCAGGCCCAGTGGAGGGCGACCCGCCCGGCGGAACTGGTCTGGGCGTTGGCTGTTCCAATCCCCAAGACCAAGGTAAAGCATGCTAGGGCCATGGTTGTGGTACGCATTGCTGTCCTCACCTCTGATGTTGGTCAGGCAACGCATCCACAAGGCGCGTGTTCCTTGGATGTGACTTCAGGTTGGGCGAGGAGGGGGAATGGGCGCGCTCAGCTTCTTGCGCGTTCCCGGCACTGACCTTTGGGCCGAGTGATGGGCATGACTGTGCAGGATCATCTGGACGCCGATCTTTGGTATCGCTGCGAGAATGAGCTCGGCGAAGGGCCGGTGGCGCATCGTGGGCGGGGGAGCCTGATCTGGTTCGATGTCCTGAACCGGCGGGTGTTCGAGCGTTCGTTTTCAGGCGGAGAGACCCGTGAGCATGTGCTGGATGTCATGGCGTCTGCGGCAGCCCTTGTCGACGATCGCCACGCGTTGATCGCCACCGAGGTCGATCTGCGCCTCCTAGACCTTGATGCAGGCACAACCAAACCCGTTGTTCCGTTCCTCGAAAAGGAGTTTGACTTACGCTCCAACGATGGAGCGGTTCACCCTTCAGGGGCCTTCTGGATCAGCTGCATGGGCAAGAATGCGGAGCCTGAGGCGGGCGGGATCTGGTGGTTTCTCGATGGTGAGCTGCGGCTTCTCTTCGATCGCATTACCATCCCAAACACGATTTCCTTCACCCCCGGGGGCGATGCGGCATATTTCTCGGACTCGGCCAAACGCACCATCTGGCGCGTGCCAACAGATCCGGAAACGGGACTGCCCAGAGGTGAGCCGGTCATGTTTCGTCAGCTCCACGATGAAGGCGCGCCCGATGGTGCCGTGGTCGATGCTGACGGGCGCCTTTGGATCGCTTGCTGGGGTGGATCTGCCGTCTACGCCTGGAATCCGGACGGGACCGTTTTCGACATCTGCAGGCTGCCGGTGAGCCAACCGAGCTGCCCGGCGTTTTTCGGCGCGGATCTCGATGAAATCGCCGTCACCACCGCTCGTGAGCATATGAGCGCCGACCAGATTGCCGCCGAACAGCTCGCGGGTTCAGTCTTCAAGCTCCGCCGAAAAGTCCGCGGGGTGGCGGAGCCGTTCGTGCGTATCGGGTGATCCTCACTCTAGGACGCAGCAGCCGCCGACAATACTGTCTTGGTTGGCTTCTGCTCGTCCTCCTGCGGCTCCGTGAAGCCGCCTTCCGCGACAAGACGGGCGAAGAGGCCGCCTTTTTGCACAAGCTCCCTGAACGTGCCGCGCTCGATAATCCGGCCCTTGTCAAAAACGAGGATCTGGTCCGCATTTGCGACGGTCGAGAGCCGGTGCGCGATGATAAACGTGGTCCGGCCACGGCGTAGGGTATCGAGCGCTCTTTTGATTTTCGCTTCCGTTTCCGTGTCGAGCGCGCTGGTCGCCTCGTCCAGGATCAGAATGGGAGCAGCCTTCAGGATGGCGCGGGCAATCGCGATGCGCTGGCGCTCGCCGCCCGACAGCGCCGATCCCCGTTCGCCCGCGAGATACTGATAGCCGTGCGGCTTGCTCCGAATGAAGGCGTCCGCCTCGGCGAGCCGCGCGGCCTCTTCCACCTCGGCATCGGTGGCCGTCGGCCGGCCAATCCGGATGTTCTCAGCAATGCTGCGATTGAAGAGACCGGCGTCCTGGAACACGACCGCGATCGCGTGGCGCAGGGAGTTCAACGTGACATCGCGGATGTCCTGCCCGTCGATCAGGATGCGGCCGGACTCGGGATCGCGCAGCCTTTGCAGCATGGCGAGCGTGGTCGTCTTGCCGGAGCCCGTGGGACCCACGAGCGCAACAGTCTCGCCGGGCTTGGCCTCGAAGGAGAGATCGAACACACCTTGCTCGCCCTTGCCGTAGCGGAAGGTGACGTTTTCATACCTCACGTGGCCAACGACGTTCTGAAGCGGCTTGGCATCGGGCCGTTCGACGATCGTGACCGTCGTGTCGAGCAGGTCGAAGAAAGACTGGAGCGTCGGCGCCTGCATGAACATGCGGGCGACGAAGCTGGAGAGCTGGTCGAGCTTTCCGATCAGCAATGCTGCAAAGGCGACAAAGCTGACGATTTCACCGACGGAAATCTCGCCGCGGCTGACGAGCCAGGTGCCCACGGTGAAGATGGCAACCATCGTAATCGTCGAAGCGGCCCGCGTGAGGACGTTGAGCAAACCCCACCACGTCAGCACCGGATACTGGGCGGCGAGCAGCTGGTTCATCAGATCCCGCAGCGCGGTTGCCTCGGCGGAGAGGCGGCCATAGCTCTGCACCACGGGAACGTTGCCGATGACGTCTCCAACGCGGCCGAAGACATCGACGTAGTAGCGCTCCACAGAAGCCTGGCCGTCGGACGTGCGATAAACGACGGTGACGTTGAGGATCGTGTAGATCACCGCCAGAACCGCGAGGAGACTGGCGAGCCGCCAGTCCATGTAGATTGCCGTCGGCACCAGGCAAAGGACGCTGACGATTGCGGAAAGCTGCTCACGCATGAACGTGAGCCACGTCGCGAAAAGCGCGTCAGTTCCGGCGACAATGGTGCGTACGGTGGCCCCTGTGCCGCGTTCGGCAAGATAGCTGATCGGCAGCGTCAGCGTTCGCTCGAAAGCGCGGCTCATGGCGGCAAGGCGTTGCCGATGGGCTAGGCGATCCGAGGCAACGGCGACGGTCACGCCAGTGACGATGCCGAAAATGCCAACAACAGCCCAAAGCGAAATCAGCTTGAAAACCGGGGTGCCTTGGGCAAGGGCATCGACCACCTTGCCGAAAAGAATGGGCTCGGCGAGCTGCACGATGCCGATGGCAACGTTGGCGAACGTCAGCCCTGCGGCAAGCCACCACTCCGAGGCGAGCTGCGCGATTGCACGGAAATAGACGGATATGAGCTTCATGGCGATTCCGTCGTCAGGGCCAGCACAAGGGTGCTCGACCGATCCTCACATCCGTTTCCGAACTTCGCGCAGAATGCCGGAGAGCGGCCGGGACACAAGTCGCACCGTGGGGCTGTCTGATGGCGCTTCCAAGGCGCGAAAGATCACATTTGCTCTGTTATTTGTCGCAGGAGGGCCGGCGCTTCCAGGAAACCGGCCGGAGCGCCCAATGTCATCGAGCACGAACTGGCCTTCATCCCGGTTATCGGCAGAACGAGCGAGATAAGAAATTCCGCATTTTGCGAGATGTTCGCCGCCCGTCTGGCGGAGATTGGTAATCGCCGGGTTCTTCAAAATCACGGTTGTTGCCGGATTGTGAGATGGCCGAATGCCGGTCTTAACCATGACGTCGAAGTTCCCCTTCACGCGCGGTTTGGCGAGAAGAACGCGCAGCAAACTCCCAGGTTCTCGGGGGATATCCATTGGCCGTCTGCGCGATAGCTTTAATTCGCCCCTAGTTGGTGACTGATTTGCTCGGTGGGCACCACCGGTGGCCGGTCATCCTTCAGCCGGGGCACAGTGTGTGCGGGCGCGTTGGGTGCGTCGGGGCCACAATCGCATCCGGTGCCAGCAGACGATCCCTGTCAACGCGATGCATGTTATGATGGCACCGAGTTAGCACCCCACATCCGAGGAGCCTGGTGGCATTTCCGACTCGTCAGTGGTGTAAATGTTCCGTAGGGGTCGGACTGGGCATATCACCGCGGCATCGCGGAGAGCCAGAAAGAAGCGGGCTTCCGAGGGGTCGAGGCAGGGAACAGCGAAGTGACGACGATGGCCGACGATCTCTGCGACCCGATCCGAAATGCGAGCCCCGGTCGTCCCTATGTCGTCGCTCAGCTCGGCCAGTCGCTGGACGGCCGCGTCGCCACGCCGAGCGGTGAAAGCCGCTGGATCAACCGCGACGCTGCACTCGATCATCTTCATAGGCTGCGCGCGTGCGTGGATGCGGTGGTAGTCGGCGTCGGCACGGTGCTCGCCGACGATCCCCAGCTGAATGTGCGCCGGGTTACGGGCAGCCATCCGGCCCGCGTGGTGATCGATCCCAATGGCCGCCTTCCGACCAGTGCGAAATGCCTGGCTGATGACGGCGCGAGGCGCATCGTCGTGCGCGCCTGCCAGGAGCCGGCTCCAGCGGGGGTCGAGGTGATCCGTTTGCCTGTGACGGACGGCAGGATGGATCCCAAGGCGATTGTTTCCGCGCTCTTCGAATGCGGCCTGAAAAAGCTGCTGATCGAAGGCGGGCCTCAGACGATTTCCCGTTTCATCGATGCCAATGCTGTCGATCGCTTACACGTCCTCGTCGCACCATTGATCATTGGCTCAGGCCCCACGGGGCTGACGCTCGAGCCCATCTGCCGTCTGGCAGAGGCACGGCGGCCGAGGACATGTGTGCACCTGCTCGAGGACGGCGACGTCCTGTTCGACTGCGACCTCAGAAGCGACGGGAGGAAACAGCATGAACGAGCAGACGACGGCTACGAATACAGCGCAGACGGTTGAGGCTTACAGCGCGCCGGCGCGCTTCCTGCATTGGCTCACAGTGGTATTGGTCGCCATCCTGATCCCGGTTGGCCTGACGATGAACTATCGCGGCAACACGCTGAACATCTGGGACGACACCACGAACCAGCTCTACAGCTGGCACAAGCTCATCGGCTTCGTGCTGCTGTGGGTGATCTTGCTTCGGATTGCTTACCGCGTCTTCCGCGGCTCCCCACCTCCCGAGCCGACGCTCGAGCCCTGGCAGCGCATGGGCTCGCAGGTGGTGCACTACGCCATGTATGCCCTGCTTCTCCTGATGCCGATTTTGGGCTGGGTCGGCGTGTCCCTTTATCCCGCGCTCGATATTTTCGGCTGGTTCTCGCTTCCTGCCTTGACTGAGCCCAATCAGGAGCTCGCCAATCGCGTATTAGGAGCGCACAAAGCGCTGGCGTTCATCTTGCTGGCGCTCATTATCGGCCACGTGGGCATGGCGTTGTTCCATCATTTCGGCCGGAAGGACAATGTGCTCTGGCGCATGCTGACGAGCGTTGGGCGGCGATAACCTGCGCGGCTAGTGTTCCGCAGGCAGAAATGCGTAGCCCCCAGCTGAAGGCCGGGGGCTATCCGAAACGCCCAGAATTTAATGGCTGCAGCACGCCCAATACGAGCCGCGCAGAAGCTTCTCATCAGATCTTCTGATTGTACTCGCCAACTTCCGGCATCTTGGAGAGCACGCCGTCGATATCGGCGAAGATGGCGCGCATGTTGGCCTCCGACGTCGGACTTTCGACGACGACCACCAGCTCCGGCTTGTTGGATGAGGCACGCACCAGACCCCATGTGCCGTCCTCCAGCACGACGCGGATGCCGTTCACCGTAATAAGGTCGGCGATTTTCTGTCCGGCTACAGTGCCACCTTCGGCCTTGAGCTTCTGATAGTGCTCGACAACTCGTCCGACCACCTCGTATTTCTTCTCGTCCGGGCAGTGAGGCGCCATCGTGGGCGATTGCCACGTTTTCGGCAGCGCCTTTTTCAGGTCCGCGAGCGACTTGTCCGGCGCGCGATCGAGCATGTCGCAAACGGCGAGAGCGGCCACGAGGCCATCGTCGTAGCCTTGCCCGAGCGGCGGGTTGAAAAAGAAGTGGCCGGATTTCTCGAAGCCGACGAGCGCCTTCGTCTCGAAGCTGTAGCGCTTCATGTACGAGTGGCCGGTCTTCCAATAGTCCGTGTGGGCGCCGTTCTGCTTAAGAACCGGGTCGGTCTTGAAAAGACCGGTGGATTTCACGTCGGCGACGAACCGCGCATTAGGGTAGATCGCGGAAATGTCCCGGGCGAGCATCACGCCCACCTTGTCGGCGAAGATTTCCTCGCCTTCGTTATCGACCACGCCGCAGCGGTCGCCATCTCCGTCGAAACCGAAGGCCACGTCTGCCTTGTGCTGCAGCACCGCTTCGGACATGGCGTGCAGCATTTTCATGTCCTCCGGGTTCGGATTGTAGCGGGGGAAGTTGTGGTCAAGCTCGGTATCGAGCGGGATTACCTCGCAGCCGATGGCCTCAAGAACGCGCGGTGCGAAGGCTCCAGCCGTACCGTTGCCGCAAGCCGCAATCACGCGAAGCCGCCTTTTCAGCTTTGGCCGGTTGGTGAGGTTAGCAATATAGCGCTCCGCGATGTCGGGGACGAAGGTGTACTTGCCGCCGCCCGGTGCCTTGTAGAGCCCCTCGAGCACGATTGTTTTCAGGCGTGACATCTCGTCAGGGCCAAATGTCAGCGGCCGCTGGATGCCCATCTTGATGCCCGTCCAGCCGTTGTCGTTGTGGCTGGCCGTGACCATGGCCACGCCTTCGACGTTGAGCTCGAACTGGGCGAAGTAGGCCATCGGCGAGAGCGCGAGCCCGATGTCGTAAACCTCGGCGCCGCCTGTCAGCAGACCGGTGATCAGGGCCTGCTTCACCGAGGAGGAGTACCAGCGGTAGTCGTGGCCCACCACGAAGCGCTTCGGCACGCCGCGTTCGTCGGCCAGCGTCGCCAACGCCATGCCCATGACGTTGAGCCCCATGAGATTGATCTCGTCGGGGAAGAGCCAGCGGGCATCGTACTCGCGGAAGCCGGTTGGCTTCACAAGCGGCAGGCGCTCGAAGTCGAGTGTATTGGGCTTGAGGTCTGCACGCGGAATGGGAAGCATCGTCATCATCACCCTTAAATTCATCCAAACGGCTTGCGCGGGGCAGGTGGGCCGAATCCTGGCAAGCGTGCCGATTCGGAATTGCACCGCTCATGAAGCGAATTTTGTTGGCAGGCCAAGGGCTAAATTGGTGCCCCGGATCACTCCTGCAGGATGAGTATGCCGTCGCGCATTTCCGCGCGACCGAGCCGCCCGATGAACGTCATGCCGAGAAGGCTGGTTCCGAGCCGGCCCGGCTCGCTCACCACGGCCCGGACATCATATAGGGTGATGTCGCCGATGCTGACACTGTCGAGGGTGACGGGTGCAACCTTGGCGATGCCATTTGCGGTCTGAACCCGGGCGGTGAAGTCTGCCGGGCGCACGTAGACGCCGGCGCGCTCCGCATCCTCGAAGCTTAGCGCCACGAAAGAGGCGCCCGTATCCACCAGGACCTCGACGGGACGGCCATTGATGGCGGCGGTGGTCAGGAAATGTCCGCCGCGGCTGGCGCGAAGCTCCACCTTGCCCGGCGAGTCGGCGTCATCGCTTTCCGAGATGGGTGGTGCGACGCGATCCGTGACGTAGAGCTCCAATCCTTGCGAGATACCGGCCCTGAGCTCGTCGAACCAGATGACCGTCGCGATCACAGCGCAGGCAACGACCAGCCACTTCCCGAGCTCGGTCAGCGCATTCCTGACGCCGGATGATAGGCGCATGTCGAACTTCCCGCAGGGTCGGTGACGCCCCGCTCGTGCCCGGAATCGGATCTCAGCTGCGAAGCGTCAGAAACTCTCCCGAGAACTCATAAGAGCGCAGTCGCCTTAAGAAGTTCATACCAAGCAGGCTCTCGTTGAGGACGCCGGGTTTGGTGACGAGCGCGTCGACCCCGTCCATGCGAATCGGCCCAATGGCAACGGAATTCAGGCGAACCGCGGCGGCATAGGCAGTGCCGTTCGCTGTCTGGACCGGAATGGAGTAATTGAGGCGGTCGACGTCGATCCCGGCAAGGCGCGCGTCTGCTGGGCGCAACACAATTGAAGAGGCCCCCGTATCAACCAGCATGGTAATCGTGGCGCCGTTTACCTGCGTGCGGACCGAGAAATGGCCGTCAGGGCGCCGGCGGACGCGCACGGATCGCTCGCCTCGCTCACCCTCGTTGTAGACGACGGTCTCGCCCGGAGGGAGCAGCTCACCCGCGACCCGCTTGGCGACAAGTGTCACTTCATCCCGGAAGCTGTAGACCGCCACAAGCACGAAGGCGAGCAGCACCCAGACCGTGAAATCCTTGAGGGCCTGGCTCAAACGGCCGCGGTACGAGCCGGCCAGCGAGGCGGCGAAATAGATCAACAGTGCACCGCCTGTGACGACGCCAGCGAAGGTCGCAGGATCAAGGCCGGCAATGGTGCCCTGATCCTCGCCGAGGACGAGAATGAGACCGCCGGTCGCCAACAGCAGCAGCAAGAACCAGAGCATCGATCAAGCGATCCTTCATCGGCACGGCGGGTACCAGCAGGCAGGGCTCGGCAAAAAGGACACTGATCGAGCGATACGGTTCCGCCGTCGTGAACTGCGTTCGCGCCCTCAAACTTAAGAAGCGCCGTCCCCTGCCGCAATGCCGGGTTCGTGTGCGAAATTAGTCTCGCAGTCCTCCGGTTATGGTGCCGAAACGGAGTACTGTTAGCCTGTCCCCGTGGCGACATTTGGCATCGGACGTCTGAGCCGGGGAGGCCGGGAAGGTCGGGGCGTGGACGCATTATCCCCGTCGTTCCCGGAGATCCGGACCGGCTGCAGCACGCGCTTGCGCGGTAGATGCACAATCACGTCGGTGCCTTTGCCTACCTCGGAGCGCAGCTCGAGCGTGCCGCCATGAAGCTCGACAAGGCTTTGCACGATAGAGAGACCGAGTCCCGTACCACCTTCCGCCGACTTCTGGGCCCAGTGAGCCTTGGCCGAAGGCCTGCAGAACCTTGGGGATCTCCTCTTGCGGGATACCCGGGCCCGTATCGCGCACACTGAAGTACTGGCCCCCGTCCTCCGTGCTGCCGACGGACAGGGTGATGATGCCGCCGCGGGGCGTGAATTTCAGTGCGTTGGACAGAAGGTTAAGGCAGACCTGACGCAAGGCGCGCTCGTCGGCCCAGATCTGCGGCAGGTTCTCATCGAAGTCCTCGATGATTTGCTGCTCCTTGCTCTCGGCCCGCAACTTCAACAGCCGGTGGCAGTCGTCGACGACGTTGACGAGGCGGATCGGCTCCTCGTTGAGCTCGTAGCGTCCGGCTTCGATGCGCGAGAGGTCGAGGATTTCGTTAATGAGCTTCAGCAGGTGCGTGCCGCTCTGGTGGATGTTGGCCGCGTACTCCTTGTAGACGGGGTTCGACAGCGGCCCCATCACCTCCGACTTCATCACCTCCGAGAAGCCGAGAATGGCGTTGAGTGGCGTGCGCAACTCGTGACTCATCGTGGCGAGGAAGCGGGACTTGGCGGCATTCGCGGCCTCGGCACGGCGGCGGGCCTCGTCGGAAATGGCTTTGGCTTCCTCGAGTTTGGCGATCAGGTCATCCTTCTCGGCGCGCAGCTCGAACATGTGCAGCGTCGTTCGCCGCAAGCCCTTGGCGAGGAAGATGAAATAGAGGTGGACGCCAATGGCCATCGCGGCGAGGGCAAGGTAGAGGACGTCCCCGAGCATCAGGTATCGGGCAACCACAGCGACAGTCATGGGCACTGTGCCGACATACAGGATCGGCATTACGGTCGCGGCAAACGTCATGCGGATCGCCAGTACCACGACGAGGGAAGCGAAAACGAAGACGTTGGACGCGAGGGTGTAATTGCCAGGAGAGATCCCCGTCCAATCCATGCCGACGAGGACGAAACCGGCCCACGCCAATCCGTTGATTGCCTCGGCAACCGTCAGCCGGCGGCGCCATGAGGCCGTGTCGACCTCAGTGGCCGGAGTATCCAGAAACCGGCAGCAGCATTCGAGCAGGATGACTTTCGCGGCGATGACGAGAAACAGCCAGATGATGGCTTCCGTCCACGGGGCCCAGAACATGGACGCGAGCGAAAAGATCACTGCGAGCAAAAGGATCGTCGCCTGCGCCGACAGCTCGTTGCGCACGAACATCAGCAACAGGTCGTAGTCGAAGCCCCCTTGCGCATTTCCACGCGCGCGCGCTTCGCGCGGCGCTCCACCGCGCATTGATACCGCCTCGCTCATCGGTCGGTCCGGCAAGTTGGCGTTTTCCTGGCACCCAGGCGGTACAAGTGTGTCGGCAACTCGCTACTTTTCATTATCACCCTTCGACGCCGAACCGACTGTCGACTGAACTTGCTAATACCGCGTTTACAAGCGCATGGCTCTTCTAGACTTGATCTAGATCGAGGTCGGTTTTCCTTAGACGTATATCTGGTCTGTCTGCTCAGCAAATCGGGGGTTGGCTGGTGATTCCAGCCGTGGAACACTGAACGAGGTTCAGCATAACAATGCAGCGGCAATCAGGAGGAGCGTGACTTGAAGATCATCGACCAACCGCGGGCCCCAAATCCCCGCCGCGTTCGCATCTTCCTGGCCGAGAAGGGGATCACGGTGCCGTTCGAGCAGGTGGACCTCGCCAAGATGGAGCACCGGTCACCCGAATTCACCGCCATGAATCCGCTCCAGCAGGTGCCCGTGCTCGTGCTCGATGACGGGACCACCATCACCGAGAGTGTTGCCATCTGCCGCTACTTCGAGGAGCTTCACCCCGAACCGCCGCTCTTTGGCGAAGATACCATGAGCCGCGTGATGGTGGAGATGTGGCAGCGGCGCATGGAGATCGGCCTGTTCTTCCCCATCGGTGCTGTTTTCCGCCATTCTCACCCAGCGATGGCGGAGCTGGAGAAACCGCAGGTGAAGGAATGGGCCGAGATCAATCGGCCGCGGGTGCTCAAAATGCTGTCGTTCCTAGATCAGGAGCTTGGGCAGCGTCGATACATCGCCGGTGACAAGTTCACGATTGCTGATATCACGGCTCTGGTCGCGATCGATTTCATGAAGCCCGCGAAGATCGAGCGGCCTGCGGAGCTGAAGAACATTGCGCGCTGGTACGAGGAAGTATCGTCGCGCCCGAGTGCAAAGGCCTGAGCGAGACAGAAAGAAGTCGGGTTCATGAAACTCACGATGATCGGCAGCGGCGACGCCTTCGGATCAGGCGGTCGCCTACAAACCTGCTTCCATGTTGAGACAAGGGCTGGAGCATTCCTGATCGATTGCGGTGCATCGGTTCTGATCGGCCTGCACAGGCACAAGATCGATCCCAACACGATCAAGACAATTTACATCTCGCACCTGCATGGGGACCATTTCTCGGGCCTCGTCTGGTTCCTCATGCACGCCTATTACATCTCCCGCCGGACCGAGCTGCTCACCATTGTCGGGCCGCCGGGGATTGCCGAGCGCTATCACGCTGCGACTGAGGTGCTGTTCCCCGGCTCAAGCGGTCTCAAGCGCCGGCACGAGGTGTCATTCGTCGAGTACAAGATCGGACAGCCAATGGAAGTCGGGCAGGCCACGGTCACGGCTTATGAAGTCTCGCATCCATCGGGCGCGCCGTCGTGCGCTCTGCGCTTCGAGGCGGACGGCCGTACGCTGTCCTATTCGGGAGACACCGAGTGGGTGGATAGCATCATACCGTGCGCCAACGGCGCCGATCTTTTCATCGCCGAATGCTACGGTTACGACAAACCCGTGCCGTACCACACGAATTGGAAGACGTTGTCGGCCAATCTGACGAGGCTCGGCGCGAAGCGCGTGCTCATCACGCATATGAACAATGACATGCTTGCCCACGTCGACGAGGCGAAATCCGCCGGTGTCCTCCTCGCGGAGGACGGTCTCGTGCTCGACGTCTGATCATCGGGAAGAGGAGGGCGATCTCGACGCCCTCGTCGCTCGCATTCAGCGTTGCCGCATCTGCCGGGATATGCCGATCGGCAAGCCGCTGCCGCACGAACCGCGCCCGGTCTTGCGCGTCAGCAAGACGGCGCGCCTTGCCGTCTGCGGGCAGGCTCCCGGAACCCGTGTCCACGCTTCGGGCGTGCCTTTCAGCGATCCGAGTGGAGACCGCCTCCGAACGTGGATGGGCGTTACGCCCGAGGAATTCTACGACGTACGCCGCGTCGCCATCGTGCCGATGGGCTTCTGCTTCCCTGGACAGGACGAAAACGGCGCAGATTTGCCGCCTCGCCGGGAATGTGCGCCCCAGTGGCGCGATCAAGTTTTCGCTGAGCTTCCGGCGCTGGAGCTCGTGCTCCTCGTCGGGCACTACGCGCAGCGTTGGCATCTTGGGGAGCTTGCCCGCGGAGGACTGACGGCTACAGTAACCAATTGGCGCAATGTAATGGCCTTTTCGGAGCGGCCCCGCTTCATTCCGCTGCCGCACCCGTCATGGCGCAATAACGCTTGGCTGAAGCGGCATCCCTGGTTCGAAGCCGAACTCATCCCCGTGTTGCGCGCCGAGGTGCGGCGCATTCTGGATCAGTCGCAGATCTGAACGGATTAGGCGATCGAGGTGTCGGCGCTCACGCGAAAGCGATCACGAGAAGTCCAGTAGCTGCAAGCACCAAGGTCCACAAGAAATCGAGACTGATCCGGGTGCTGCGTAAAATTGGGAGGCCCACCCACTGATAAACGACAAGCGCGACCGCACCGGTGACCGCCAGCATTGAGAGCGCGTGAACCGCGACAGCAGCAAGCACAATCGGAGCCGATCCGGCAGCCGTGATTTCGCTCATGGGTGATCCCGTGAGACACAGCGGCATGAGGGCGGGCAACATCATCAGGCCAGCGCCGTGGGCTGTCGCCATCAAGAAGGACCAGATCATCAGGCCGAACTGTCCCGTCCGCAGGCTCACCCGCATCCCATGCCGATGTGCACAAATCTGATGGCACGCGGCCCACACGAGAAGCAGGGCACCGGAGCCAATCTGAATCATCCGCTGGTCAAGCAGCAGCCCGGCCAACACGAAGGCGGCGGCAACGATAACGATCGACAACACATGCCCGGCTGCGATGGGCAGCAATGACCACAGGACGACGGAGCAGCTCTTCCGGTAGAGCCCCAATGCCACAGTGAACAGCCAGCCCATTGCGGGATTGAGGCCGTGGAAGGCGCCCAGTCCGGCAAGCGCAAACCAAGGCCAATAGGTCGTCATGTGTCGCGATAAACCTGAAGTGAGTCATCGCTTCCATGACGCGGATCAATTGCGATAGCGGCGAATCGCCGGCAGGCCGCCACAGGTAGCAGTGGTCTAAAAGGAGGAGGGCCGCATGAACCGCCAGGGTCTATTTCCAGAGCCCATTGTCTGTTGTGGCGATGAAATCCGGGTCGTTCTGATGGCGGCGTTCGAACTCGAGAAAATCGTAGTAGCCGCAACGCTTCTCAGCCGGAAATTTGCGACAGATGTCGGGACGCGCCTTGTACACGGTGCAACGGCGCGTCTTTTGGTCAAGGAACCGACAGGCTCTCCCGAAATGCGCATCGGCCCTGCGCCGCAAGACTCGTTTGCGGCCGTGAGCTGATTTCGTGAACTTACGTTCTGCCTCCTCTGGTGAAATGCCGAAATGCTTGGCCAATCGCACCACGTCGCGCATCGTCACCGGGATGACCGGATAGGAACAGCAATAAGCTGGACACTTGCTGCAGTCGTAGCAGACGCGGTTCATGGGAGGCTCTCGCCGAGGCGCGCCCTCTTACCAGAAAGTTCGGCCACTTGGATATAGCGAATGCATGGCACTTGGAACCGCGACCTTCGAAAAACACCCAGCAGAACAGCAAATCCCCACTTTGCCGGCGGGTCGGGGCCAGTCTAGTGTCCGTAACGGCAGTCAGAGTGGAAGGCGCGATGCACGCGCTCGGCACTGCGGAAGCAGAGGATTCGCATACGAGGAGCAGGCACCATGGGCAGTTCTTTATTCGACCTTACCGGACGGGTGGCCATTGTGACTGGTGGCAACGGTGGCATCGGCCTAGGTATGGCGACAGGCCTTGCGGAAGCCGGTGCGGCTATCGTCATTGCCGCGCGCGACCAGAAGAAGTCCGCCGAGGCCGCGGAGAAGTTGCAGAAGCTCGGCGCCCGCGTCGCAACGGTCGAGGTCGACGTCAAGGATCAGAACTCGGTCAAGCGCATGGTGCAGGCGACCCTCGACCGCTTCCAGCGCGTCGACATTCTCGTGGCTAATGCCGGCATCAACATCCGCAAGCCGCCGCAGGACGTGAGCGCCGAGGAATGGCAGGCNGTNCTGGACGTCAATCTCAACGGGCCGTTCTTCTGTGCACAGGCCGTCTATCCGGCGATGAAGGCGCAAGGGGGCGGGAAGATCATTACCATCGGGTCGATGACATCGATCTTCGGCGTGCCCTTCGCGCCAGCCTACAGTGCCACCAAAGGCGGCGTCGTCCAGCTGACGCGCTCACTGGCGACGGCCTGGGCCAAGGACAACATCCAGGTGAACTGCGTCTTGCCAGGCTGGATTGACACGGACCTCACGCGGCAGGCGCGCAAGCAGGTGCAAGGCCTTCACGAACGGGTAGAGGCCCGCACGCCAGGCCGGGCGCTGGGGTGAACCGAAGGACTTTTGCCGGCGTCGCCGTGTTCCTGGCAAGCCACGCCTCGGACTTCATTACGGGGGCGGCCATTCCGGTCGACGGCGGATATTCTGTGAGCGGTGGATAGTTGGTCCGCTGCAGACCGTACCGAAATGGCGAGGCAAGAAAGGCGTATTCAGGCGGCCAAATGAGGCCGTCCGATACTTTGCGATTTCGTGCGTCACCGAGTGGCCCTCTTGCCACAGATTTTCCGCTATGGTCTGCACCCTCGGTGGGGATTGATCAGTGGGGAGTGCAATGCCAGACGCAGCGCGAGACCCGGCGGAGAACGAAACGCCGGTCAATCCGTATAGTCTGCTGGAGGCGGTTAACAGTTCGAGCGATACCGCGCACACGGCCTGGCTGATCTTTCTCGCCATCATGGCCTATCTCATGGTGGCCGTGGCTGGTGTCACCCACAAGGATCTGCTCCTCGAGACGCCGGTAACGCTACCCATCCTGCAGGTGCAGATTCAACTCACGCAGTTCTTCCGTTTTGCGCCGATTCTTCTTGTTCTCTTTCACCTGGGGCTCATTTCGCAGCTTGTTCTGCTCGCCCGCAAGGCGCTGGAGTTCGACGCGGCCGTCCGTGCCCTGGAGGTTAGCAACCGCCGTAATCATCCGCTGCGCCTCGAGCTGCACAACTTCTTCTTCGTGCAGGCGATTGCAGGACCGCACCGCAGCGCGGTGATGGGCTTTTTCCTGCACGGCATGTCGTGGCTGACATTGGTCGTGTTGCCTGTCGTGCTGCTGCTCTACATCCAGATCGCGTTCCTGCCCTATCACGACGTCGGCATCACGTGGGTGCACCGCATCGCACTTGGCTTCGACGTGCTCATGCTGGTGCTGATCGGAATTTTCCTGACGCGGGCGGAGACGTCGTTTTTCACGGCGTTCTGGCGCACCACACTGCAGCATCCGCTGAGTTTTTTTGTCACGACGAGCGTGCTGACCGTCGTCTCGTTCTTCTCGTTCTTCATTGCGACGGTGCCCGGAGAGCGGCTGGACCAGATGGCCCGCACGCTGCTTCCAATGCCAGAAGCCGACATTGCGAATGCAGAGGGCTTCGCTGGATTCAGCATTCCTTACGTGGCTGCGCGCGCGGACGGCACGCTGTTAGGCATTTTTCACCGCAACCTGTCGGTCACCGATGAGGACTTGGTGACCGGGCGTGGCCGCGCGCGCCAAGATGAGGCGAGCTTCAGCTTGCGTGGACGCGATCTGCGCTATGCCAGGCTCGACCGTTCGGACCTCAATCGCGTCGACTTCACGGGCGCGTTGTTGGACGGGGCCAGCTTCGTCGGCGCGGATCTCACCAATGCGCGGCTCAACTGCGCGGACATCTCCGAGCTGATCCTGCGTGATGATCGCGAAAGTGCCCGCTGCACCAGCGCTCGGAACGCCAATTTCACCCGCGCGCGGTTGTCGGGGGCGCGGATGGCCGGGGTGGACCTGAGCGGCGCGGTTTTCGAAGAGGCCGATTTGGTCGGCGCAGAGCTGCAGCACGCAATCCTCGCTGGCGCAAACTTGGCAAGTGCTCGTCTTGAAAAGGCGGACCTCACTGGCGGCGTGGACCTGCGCGGGGCCAATCTGTTGCTCGCCGCCCTTCAAGGCGCCGATCTTACGGGCGTGCAGGCCCAGGGGGCGGACTTCTCGAATACGGGCATGCAGGCGGTGGGCCTGAGCCATGCTCGGCTACAGGGCGCCGTGTTACGTGGTTCCGATCTGGAAGGCGCCAACATGCAGCAGGCCGATTTGACCGGTGTCGATCTTACTGGGGCAAAGGTCATTGCTGCCGACCTGCGCTGGGCCAACGTCTGGCAGACCAAGCCGCCGGCCAGCGATGGCGTAACGCTTGTCGATCTGGAAGGCCTGAACCTGACGCCTCCCGACGACAGCGCGCTCGCCGAGCTGCAGACCATGTTCGGTTCGATACAACTTGGGTGGCTGGAACAGCATCTGCGGGAGGCGACGGCGCCGCTGTTCGATGCGAACGCGCGGCGGACCTGGGAATCCTCGGACGAACGTCAGCGCTGGCACAATCTCGTACTGGCTTACGGTGCCCACGTGCCAGACTATGCGTCGGTGCTCACCGAGCATCTCTTGCGCTTCATGTGCCATTCGCGATGGTCGAATGGTGCGGTTGCCACGGGGCTGGCGAAACGCGCCCAGGCGCCCCATTTCCGGGGTGACATCGCCGCCATACTCGAGCGCCTGAAATCGCGTGATTGCCCGGCTTCTCAAACGGTGGCGCAGAAGCCGCTGCGCGAGTTGACGGTTGCGGTCGACAGCCTGCGCCGCGAATAGCGAGCGTCCCCAGGAAGGGAGGAGGCGTCTCTTGCGCGGGCAGGGGCACTAAACTATTGTAGAACGAAGTAAGAACATCTGAATTCGGTGGACAAGTCGGCCGCGTGACGGGTTTACGGCAACGCGAATCGGGCATGTCCCAGACCCAATCCGCCTGCGTGGCTTAGGCGGCGTAACAGCAAGGAGCTTCTGATGGCTGGTTCCGTGAACAAGGTGATCCTCGTCGGCAATCTCGGCAGGGATCCGGAGGTTCGCCGTACGCAGGATGGTCGGCCAGTTGTCAACCTCAGGGTCGCGACGAGCGAGACTTGGCGTGACAAGTCCACCGGTGAGCGCCGGGAGCGGACGGAGTGGCACTCGGTCGTGATCTTCAACGAAAACCTGTGCAAGGTGGCGGAGCAGTACCTGCGCAAGGGTTCGAAGGTTTACATCGAGGGGCAGCTGCAGACGCGCAAGTGGCAGGACCAATCTGGCCAGGAGCGCTACACGACCGAGGTCGTGGTGCAAGGTTTCAACGGGCAGCTGACAATGCTTGATGGCCGTGCCGGCGGCAGCCCCGCCTTCCAGGAAGACGGCCAGTCCGATTACGCCCCAGATGCGGGCTTTGGCAGCTACGGTGAGCCGCGGCGTGGCAGCTCACGCCCATCCAGCACCTTCGATCAATCGCTGGATGACGAGATCCCGTTCTGACCTGATCGAGATCTGCCTTGCGGCGTGAGAACGTCCGGTTTCCCCAGCAATTTCGGGAAGGTGGGCGCTTTCGTCTCCGTGGCAACGCCTGCAAAAGAGCGCCAAATTCGCGGCCATGAGGTCGCGGTAGGGTTTCACTTTCCGCGGAGAATCTTCATATTTTCGCTGTGCGGATGGAAGCCTCGCGAAGGGCTCAAGTTGCAGGCGCCAGTGCCGCCGGAGTATACTTCGCGTGATCTGATTTCCCCGAACGCACGCCTGATGAGGCGTGCGTTCGCTGTGTTTGGACGGACAAACCTTGACCGATACGACCAAAACACCCCCTCCCGGCGGGCCGAGCGATATTCGCCCCGTCTCCGTCACAGAGGAAATGAAGCGCTCGTACCTCGATTACGCCATGAGCGTGATCGTGAGCCGGGCGCTGCCGGACGTGCGTGACGGTCTGAAGCCCGTGCACCGCCGCATCCTCTACGGCATGCACGAGCTGGGGCTCGAGTGGAACAAGCCCTACAAGAAGTCCGCCCGCGTGGTCGGCGACGTCATCGGTAAGTACCACCCGCACGGCGACGCAGCGGTNTACGATGCGCTGGTGCGCATGGCTCAGGATTTCTCCATGAGCGTGCCGCTGGTCGACGGACAGGGGAACTTCGGCTCCGTCGACGGCGACCCGCCGGCGGCCATGCGGTACACCGAGTGCCGTCTTGCCCGCATCAGCCAGTTCCTGCTCGACGATCTCGACAAGGACACGGTCGANTTCCAGGAGAACTACGACGGCTCGGAGCGCGAGCCGAGCGTGCTGCCCGCGAAGTTCCCGAACCTGCTGGTCAATGGCGCGGGCGGCATCGCCGTCGGCATGGCGACAAACATCCCGCCGCACAACCTGGGCGAGGTCATCGACGCCTGCCTTGCGGCGCTCGATGATCCGGAGATCAGCCTCGATGCGCTCTGCCAGATCGTGCAGGGCCCTGACTTCCCGACGGGCGGCCTCATCCTCGGCCGGGCTGGCGCGCTTGCGGCCTATCACAAGGGCCGCGGCTCCATCATCATGCGCGCCAAGGTGGACATCGAGGAGATCCGCAAGGATCGCAACGCGCTGATCGTCACCGCCATTCCGTATCAGGTGAACAAGCGGGTGCTCATCGAGCGGATCGCGGATCTGGTCCGCGAGAAGCGCATCGAGGGCATTTCCGACATCTGGGACGAGTCGAACCGCGATGGCATGCGCATCGTCATCGAGTTGAAGCGCGATGCGATGCCCGAGGTCGTGCTCAACCAGCTCTACCGCTATTCGGACCTGCAGGCATCCTTCGGCGCCAACATGCTGGCACTCAACGGCGGCCGGCCCGAGCAGCTCAACCTGCGGGACATGATCACGGCGTTCACCAG
>Ga0065724_100254_pt1 | contig 20358 bp, 17 predicted proteins | sample TheenrcSG05JP960_FD_59111 | JGI IMG/M metagenome (GOLD analysis project Ga0065724, IMG submission 59111) | Thermophilic enriched microbial communities from mini bioreactor at UC Davis - Sample SG0.5JP960 | ecosystem: Engineered > Solid waste > Grass > Composting > Bioreactor | place: USA... | reverse complement strand
TGCTGTCCTCCCTCTACGCGAGTTCACTGCGAGCACGAATCATCCGCTCTGCCTACAGGTTCAGCCTTCTCACGGCTTCACGATGTTCCCCCTTCGTAGATCACTGGCGAGCCGCGCGTAGACGCCCAGCCAGCCGTCCGGCAGGGATTCCGGCCCCTGATACGGCTCCCGCTGCCGGAGCGTCGCCTCGTCGACCAGCAGGTCCACCCGCCGCGCGCTGAGGTCCACGACGATCTCGTCGCCGTCCTGCACGCGACCGAGCGGCGAGTCCGGGACCGCGGCTTCGGGCGTCACCTCGGCGACCACGAGCCCCTGATTGACCAGGCCCGAGATCTGCCCATCGGTGACGAGGGCCACATGGTCCACCAGCTCCGGCCGCGCCAGGGCAAAGGCGGCGAACGAGGCCATCCCCATGCCGGGCTGCCCGCGCGGGCCGATGCCGCGCAGCACGACCACTGTGCCCGGCTGAATCTGCCCGTCGCGCACCGCTTCGACGATGCGGTCCTGATCGTGGAAGACCCATCGCGCGGCCACGGAACGGCTCGCCACTGCGTTCCTGCACCCACGCCGTCGACCGCACCAGCGCGCCACCCGGGGCCAGCGTTCCCCGGACCGGCATCAGCGTGCTCTGGCGCCGGACCGGGGACTCCAGCGAGGCGATGCGCGATGACGCCTCGCCGGCACTCGTGCGCTCCAGCAGGTCGCCCAGCACCGTGCCCTCGACCGTGAGTGCGTCGAGGTCGAGGATGGACGCGAGGCGCCGCAGGCACTCCGCGGCGCCGCCCGCCTGTTCGAGTTCCTCGATGGAGGTCTGCCCGTTGGGTCGCACTTCGACGAGGAGCGGAACGCGATCGTAGAGCTCGCTGAGCAGGTCGAAGAGGTCGACGTCGATCCGGCCTGCCTCAGCGATCGCCTGGAGATGCTTGACGGCGTTGAGCGATCCGCCGGTCGCCAGGAGGAGTGTCGCCGCGTTCCGGAACGCCCCGGGGGTGAGAACCCGGCTCGGCCGGAGGTCCTCCTGGACCATCTCCACCACGCGGCGGCCAGCACGCTCGACGGCCTCCCACATCCGCGGGCTGTTCGCCTGGACCGGCGTGGTGCCGAACAGGGTCATGCCCAGCGCTTCGGCGACCATGTGCATCGTGTTCGCGGTGCCGAGACCCGAGCAGACGCCGGGCCCACCGATGGCCTCCCGGGCACACTCAGCCAGCCGTTCGCGGCCCTCGTCGGTCCCGTCCAGGACATGGTGGACGGCGGAGACGAACACCTCTTCGATGTCCACCGGCTCACCCCGGCAGCAGCCGGACGGCTGGTAGCCGCACGCGAGGATGAGGGTCGGAATGTCGAGCCGTGCCGCGGCCATCAGGTGACCGGGCAGCGTCTTGTCGCACGAGGAGAGGCAGATCATCCCGTCCAGGTACGCGCCCTCGACCATCGCCTCGATGTCGAACGAGATCAGGTCGCGTGCGGAGAGGATGTACCCACCCCGGCCCCCGACGCTGGTGATGAAGTCGCTGGGGGCAGTCGTGCGGACCTCGAACGGCACCCCACCCGCTGCGCGGATGATGGGCTTGAGGCGGGCAGCGATCTGGTCCAGATGGCTGTAGCAGATGGCGAGTTCCGATGAGGAGTTGACGATCGCGATCTTGGGCTTGTCCAGGTCGTCGTCCGCGAGTCCCAGGGCGTGCCACTGAGCGAGCCGGACGGCCCACCGCGGACTTCCTACCGGTAGCACACTACGCAAGCGCGGCATCGAACCTCCCTCACCGGCTGGTCGACCGCATCCGCATCTCGTAACCCTGCAGGCGGCCAACCAGGTATCGCGCCACCACCATCGGGAGCATGGCGAGGACGGACAAGACGCAGACCTCTTCGATCTTGCCCACGCCCCACAGTTCCAGGAGCGCGGTGGAGAACACCGGCTGCCCGGGGGGCACCAGGAGCACCGACGTGCTCAGGTCGCGGAAGATCCCGACGAAGGCCAGGATCCACGCGACCATGGCCGAGGGCCAGATCAGCGGGATCAGGATGGTGACGACGGTCCGCAGCCAGCCACTCCCGGCGACCCGGCCGGCTTCCTCGATGTCGGCCGAAATCTGCGACAGCGACCCCACCATGGCGCGCGCCGCCAGCGGCAGGACCAGCACCACGTAGGCGATCACCAGTCCCACCCGCGTCGCGTAGAGCGGGATGGGCGCGAAGGCGTAGAGCCAGAGGAAGCCGAGCGCGAGCACGATGCCCGGCACCGTGAGCGGGAGCCAGCTCAGGAAATTCAGGGTTATCCGCACCCAGCGCGGGACGGTACGGCCACGGGCGATCACGTACGCCACCAGGCCGCTCAGGAGGAGGGCGAGCGTCGCCCCGATCGTCCCCAGGACCGCCGAGTTCCGCAGCGCCCGCAGAAGCTGGCCGTTGTGCAGGACGCTGGAGTAATGGTCCAGGGTAAAGCCGGCTTCGAAGACGCCGAAGAACCGGGTGAAGGAGCCCAGCACGAGCTGAGAGATCGGTAGGAAGACCACCAGCACGGTCGCCAGGATGCAGAGGAGGAAGGCGGGGATCTTCCACACGCCGAGGTCGTACGAACCCGACTTGTACCCTCTGGCGCCCAGGACGGTGAAGCTCCGCCGCCCCAACACGTGCCACTGATACCACGTCAGCGGCAGGACGATGAGCACTGAGAACACCCCCATGATGGACGCCATCGGGTAGTCCGGGGGGAGCCGATTCTGCACCAGGTCGTAGATCTCCACCGAGATCATGTCCACACCAGCCTGGGCACCCAAGAGGAGGGGGCCTTCGAATGCCTCGAAGGAGCGCACCAGGGAGTAGAGAAACACCCCGGACAGGATCGGGAAGAGCAGCGGGACGACGATACGAACCAGCACCCGGAATGGACGGGCTCCGGAGACACGCCCCGCCTCCTCCAGCGACGCATCAAAGGTGCGGAAAGCGCTGGCGGCGAAGCTGAGTTGAAAGGCGACGCTGAACACCAGGAGGTACCAGATAACGCCGGTGTGCGAGTAGACATCCAGGACTTCGAACCNCAGCGTCTCCCGCGAGANCACGTTCAGGAGACCGACCCGCGGGGCGCCGAGCATGGCCCAGGCGACGGCCATCATGATCGGAGGGATGTACAGCGGCAGGGTGAGCACCGCCTCGAAGAAGGACGCACCCGGCAGATTGGTGCGGCCCACCAGCCAGGCGAGTGCGACCCCGCCGACCAGGAAGCCACCGATCACGGCCGATGCCGAGATGACCGCGGTCTCCAGGATGACCAGCCAGGCCGAGGAGAGAACGAGGCGGGAGATGTTGTCCAGCGTCAGGTTGCCGGGCGCACCGATGGGGGCATCCCGCAGACCGCCATAGGCGAGGAGCAGCACCGGCGAGACCGTCAAGACCGCCACAATCACTAGGAGCAAGACGGGACCGGTGAGCACGGTCGACGTGCGGCGGCGCGACTGCCTCATGATATCTGCGATCGCCATGGACCTCTCGCTTCCAGCGCGGTCGGCGGCACACCGTGCGAGACGGCATGATCCGCCAACCGCGGTACCATGGTGAGTCCGGCCGCGCGCCTCAGTCCGTGAAGATCTCCGCAGCGAGCGCCAGCCGCTCCTCGCTGCGCGGCGGATCGGAGGTTCCCAAGAGCGGGGCGGACAGCAGATCCCGCGCCTCCGGCGGCGCCGCGTCCAGCGCGGAATCCACGACCGGACGCAGGTAGTTGGCGGCGAGATGCTCTTGAACCTTGTCCGACAGCAGGTAGTCGATGAAGAGCCGAGCCGCGTTCGGGTGGCGCACCTGGGCCGGGATGGAGATGCCCTGGAGGACGAACGGCGCGCCCGGTTCCGGCATCACGACCTTGACCGTCGGGACATCCTTCACCTGCGGGAAGAGACCCAGCGCAAACGGGATCATCAGCGCGAACTCGCCACGTGCGACGCGGTTGGCCGAATCGGCGATGTTCCGGGTCAGCACCGGCTTCTGGGCCGCGAGGTTCCGGAGGAAATCCTCACCCAGCGCAACGAGCGCGGCGGAGAAGAAGACGAACCCGCCACCGATGGCCCGGGGATCGTCCATGACGATCTGGCCGCTCCACTTGGGATCGAGGACATCCTGCCAGGTCTTGGGCTCCTCACCCTCGGGCACCAATCGCGTATTGACCAGAACTCCATACACCTGAATGGCTTCAAATACGGCGTGCTCGGTCAGGCCGAATCCTTCAGCCTGAGCCATGACCTCCTGCGAGACTCGCGAGGAGGTTGGGGAGATCCCCGATCGGCTGGACCGTCTTGTCCTGGTTGATCATGAGCCAGGCCTGCGTCGACCCGATCGTCACGAGGTCGGCAACGGGCTGGCCGGCCTGCTGCTCGACACGGACGCGCTCCTGCCCCTCACTGGCGCGCATGGCCGAGACGTCGACCTGGATGCCGTACTCGGACTGGAACTGCTCCGCCGCATATCCGATGGTGGGAATCGCGCCGCCGTGCCCGTCATAGAGCACGAGCTGTCCCTCTTCCTTCGCCTGGGCGACGACCTCGTCCCACGCGGCGGTCGACCCACTCGCTGTGGGCGAGGACTCCGCCTCTGGGCTCGCGGAAGGGGAAGCACTTTCGGTGGGCGACGCGGCGGCCGTCGCCGGGGCCTCCGTCGGCGTGGGCGTTGTTTGAGCCGCGGCTTCCTGCGTCGGCGACTCGGATCCACCGCCACACGCACTCAACAGGGCACTCGCGCCGAGGGTGACGAAGGAGAAGGCACTGTAACGCAGCACGTCACGTCGCGACAGAAGACGATCCACGTTGCCTCCCATCGATCTCGCTTGTTGTGTACCCCGGAGATTCGGCCAATGGCATTCTAAAGGCGTCTGCTGCGCTGGTCAACCCGTGCGATCAACGAGAACGCTCGTACACGCCTGAGCAAGCACGTCGTGCGCCTCAGAACTCCCGAGCGCGCGACCCCGCATGGGGCGACGTTGCGACAGCATCCGTGAAGCACCTACAATCGGCACGAACGTGCGAAGCAGCGGGGCAACGGGCCGAACGGCGTGTGCCGGAGTGTCCCCGTTGCCAGAACAGTGCATGCCGTTTGGCGCTAGCCCGAACGGCGTGCCCGACCGAAGCGGGAGGGGAGCGAACGCATGGACAACTCGTGGGCGTGTCGCGTCTTGGGGGACTCGCGGCTCGAGGTGCTCCCAACGATTACGGCCGAGAAGCTCGCCCCGCTCGTGCCATCCTCGATGAAGGTAACCGTGACGGTCTCGCCGGACCTCGGCATCGACGCCACGCTCGCGCTCACGGAGGATCTGCACCGGCGCGGGGTTCGGGTCGTGCCGCATCTCACGGCACGGGGTATCGCCGGGCCGTCCCAGCTTGAGCGCATCATCGCCCGATTGATGGAGCTCGGCATCGATGAGGTGTTCGTCATCGGCGGCGACCCGGATCGACCGGTCGGGGAGTTCGAGAGCGCGCTGGACCTGCTGGAGTCACTCGCGACGCTGCCGCAGCGCCCGAGCACCATCGGCATCGGCGCCTACCCGGAGGGGCACCCGAAGATCTCCGACGACGCGCTCACGTCCGCGCTCCTGGCGAAGCAGCGCTATGCCTCCTACGCCATCATGCAGATCAGTTTCAACCCGGAGGCGATGCTGAAGTGGATCAATGACGCGACCGCGGCCGGTTTCACGCTGCCCCTCTACCTCTGTCTTCCGGGCACGATCCGCTTCGACCGGCTGGTGCGGATCGCCATGCGGCTGGGGATCGGTGCGTCGCTCCGCTACCTCGAGAAGCAGCGGGGTCTCGCGCGGTTCGTGCTGACCGGCGGCGCGCGCTACGACCCATGGGCGACCATCGGGGAGTTGGCCGAGTCGGCCGACGCCGCTCGCGACCGAATCATCGGCGTCCACTGGAGCACGTTCAACGCGGTGGAATCCACCGTCAAGTGGGTGCAGGAAAAGCAGCGCGAGCTCGGGTGTCCGGGCGACGGTTCGGCATAGCCATAAGCGCCCACCCAGAGCCCAGCAAAATGTGGCCCCGGGGGAATGCCCCCGGGGCTTGGTGTGTGCCATCCCGCGAACGACGCGGCTAGCGGCGCTGCTGCAATTGCGCGCGGTACTGCCGCGCGGGCTCGGCATACGGCACCGGCCCGACCGTGGCCCGAATCTCGAACTGCTGGTGCGGCTCGATCGACGGCTTGCGCGAGCCACCGTCCGGCTCGCCCCAGATCAGCGTCACTTCGGTGCCGGGCTCGGCGTACGCCTCGTCCAGCATCGCCAGCGACAGCATCGACCGCTCGTTCCAGCTATAGCCGCAGAAGGTGGAGATCCCCACCGTCTCGCCCTGCTGGTTCACCACCTTGTCGTACATCCAGGTGGCGTACTGCGACAGCGGCAGGTCGATGTACTTGCCGGGCGTGTCCTTCCCGAAGAGTGAGGCGAAGACCTTCGCCACATCCTCGCCGTTCCAGGCGAGCGTCACCTTCTTGCGGTGCGGCTGCTTCGCCATCTCCTCGAGCGCCTCGCGCCCGATGAAGTCGTGGTCGAACTTGAGGATCGGCCCGTAGCCCAACTCCCACGGGTCGAGGTAGTAATCCTCGATGTTGTCCGAGACGAAGCTCCCGCCGATGGCGCCGCCCCCCTCGTAGCTGGCCGCCGGCAGCCACTCGCGGTAGGCCCGCAGCTCCTCGCCCGTGTACACCGCCGGCAGCGGTGAGGGGATCCAGCCCGACTCCAGCGTGTTGGTGGCGTACGCCCGCGAGCCGACCTGGCGCAGGCCGAACTCCTTACCCGCCTCGACGATCGCCGCCTTGACCTCCGGCCCGTGCTCGAACGGCCCGATCAGCTCGGCGCCGGCCACCCCGGACATCCCGTGGTGCAACATCCGCACCTGGTGCCCGGCGATGGTGATCCAGCCCATGTGGAAGAACTTGACGTCGGGCAGTGGCCCACCGTTCAGCTTCTCCAGGATCTGCGTGGCGTTCGGCCCCTGCACCTGGAAGCGGAACACCTTGCGCCGCCGGTTGGGGTCGCCCACCGCCCACTCATCGCGCTCGAGCTTGACATCGTAGCCGCCTGTCTCGGCGTGGAACTGCACCCAGTTGTGCACCGAGGGGCGCCCGACGAGGTTGAACGACTCCTCGTCCAGGTAGAACAGGATCACGTCGCCGATGACGTAGCCGGCCGGGCTGCAGGCCACCATCTGCTTGGCCCGCCCCGGCTTGAACCCCTTGAAGCTGTTGATCGACAGCCGCTCCAGCAGGCGGAAGGCATCCGGCCCGCTCACATACAGGTCGGTCATGTGGTAGGAGAGGTCGAACAGACAGGCCGTCTCCCGCCAGGACCGCTGCTCATCGCGCCAGTTGGTGTACTCAGGCTGCACCACCGGGTAGATCCGGGGGCCGGTCTGGTTGTTGTACAGGTACTGGGCGATATTGGGCACACTGTCGACGATGTCCTGCAAGCTCCGCGGCTTGGCAGCGGAACTCATGGCTGACCGTCCTTTCCGTACTACCTGCCCGTTGGCCGCACCCACGGCGACGGCCCACCGACGCATGCCGCGCGGCCCGCTGCCCCTGGGCGGCGGGCGACGGCAGCCGCCGGCGCGGCACAGCCACCGTGATCCCGGCGCAAACGACGCATCCTACGCGCGTCGCGCACGGCAGGGCGGGGCGGAACGCCCCGTCCCTACGCATCCCCGGTCTCGGCCCGCTCCAGTGTAGGTCGCAAGCCGACCACGGTCAAGGACCCCCGGCACGGCACGCCCGCATCTGCCCGCGCGACCATGCTAGTCGGGGAGGCGCAACCGCAGCAGCCGCCGGGCGTTGCCCTCGAAGATGGCCTGCTTGTCCTCCGCCGATGCCGTCATGTTCTCCACCACGCGCACGGTCTCGCCGATGAACAGCGCCCCACCCTTCGGGTCGAAGGGGAAGTCGGAGGCGAACAAGACGCGCTCGGTGCCGAAGAATGCCAGGCCACACTCGGTTGCCGGGAGCGCCCCGAAGAGCGCCGTGTCGGCGTAGAAGCGGCGGAAGTAGTCGTATGGCCGGTGCTGGAGCCGCTGTCGCGCCTCCAGGTCCTCCGCCTCGTCGGTGCGCCGGCCCAGCGAGTCGAGCCCGAAGCCGACGCGCCCCTCGAAGTACGGGATCATCCCGCCCATGTGGTGGGTAATGATCTTGATGTTCGGGAAGCGGTCGAACAGGCCCCAGAAGACCATCCGCGCCATGAAGACGCTCGTCTCGTAGGGCCAGCCGAAGGCCCACCAGATGTCGTACTTGGAGCGCTCCTCCGTGCGGTAGTCGGGCACGTCGGGCTCGCGCGACGGGTGCACCCAGATCGGGAGGTCGTGCTCCGCCATGAGGGCAAAGAGCGGCAGATAGACGTCCTGATCCAGCGGCGCGCCGTTCACGTTGGTGTAGATCTGGACTCCGGTGGCACCGAGTTGCGTGATGGCGTGTTCCGCCTCACGCACGGCCGCATCCGGGTTGTTCATCGGGAGCCCGGCGATGAAGCCGACGAAGCGGTCGGGATAGCGGTCGACCAGCTCCGCCATCCCCTCGTTGCCGATCCGAGCCAGCTCCGGAGCCTTCTCCGGCGGGCAGAACGCCTCGATCGGCGGTCCAGGCAGGGACAACACCTGCACGTAGTTCTCATGTGGCTCCATCAGCCGGAGACGCTCGTCCAGATCATGGAGCGCGGCAATCCCCCGCACGCGCTTCTGCATATAGGCTGAGCCCGCGGCCTGATCCAGCATCGCCTGCCAGTAGCGCGTCGGGAAGAAGTGACAAAAGACATCGATCTTCAGCGGCACGAACCACTACTCCCTTCATCCGGAACCACATCACGCGAGCCGGCCACTGGCCCGCGTCCGCGGCACAGTCATCGCTCCGACATGGATTCCTTTGTGTCTACGGCCGAGTCCGATCCCGCCTCTCAGTCACCCCGCACGCGCACCGGCTGCGAGTGCCTGATCGACCGCCCGCGCGACATCGTGCGAGGTCGTGACCCAGCCGAAGAAGGTGCGGATATTGAAGAGGCTGGCCTCCTGGATCTCCGGCGGGCCGGCCTGATAGGTCGCATCCGTGACGACCACCGGCCAGTACTCGTGGAAGAACGCGTCGCGCACGGTTGACTCCACACAGACGTTGGTGGCCACGCCCATCACGACGACGTGCGTGATCCCGCGCGTCCGGAGCAGCGCATCCAGATTGGTCCCCGCGAAGCCGCTGTAGCGCGACTTGCGCACGACCAAGTCGCCCGGCTCCGGCTTCAGCGCGTCGACGATCTCTGCGTCCCAGTCGCCCCAGATGAGGAGCTTGCCGCGCAGCTCCGGCTGCGCCGCCATCAGGCACAGGGCGAGCTCCTTGTGCGGGTTGGGCGAGTGTGGGCCACCGGCGTTGGACAGGTCCGGTGTATAGCCCATCTGCAGGTAAATCACCGTCGACCCGGCACGACGCAGGGCCGACAGCGTCCGACTGGCCGCGGCGATGGTCTCGTCGGCGCGCGAGATGTCATGCCCGGCAATGTCCAGCATCCCGCCCTTCGAAAGAAAGGCGTTTTGCATGTCGACCACGATGGCCGCGGTGCGTTTCAGGTCGACCTCGATCGCCTCTGGCTCTGCCGGGATCGTCACCCGCAGACTCGTGTCCGGCTGCATGGTTCCCTCCTTCGCTGTACCGACGTCGGCCGCATACCCCGCACGCGATTCACCCGCCGATCATCCCGTTGCTGTCGATGCCCTCGATGACGTCGATGATGGTGTTGACGTACTCCCCGGAATCATCCAGCTCCACGCGGCGGACTTGCATGTCGAGGATCGGGAAGCGGTTCATGTCGAAGCGGAAGCGCCCGTGCGGTGAGTCGAACTCGACCTGCTCCATCGCGGCAGCGAGCTTCGCCTTGTCGCTCACATCGCCGTCGACGGCACGGATTGCTTCGTCGACGATCGCCGCCGCAACCCAGCCAATCTCGTTGAAGAAACCCGGCGCGGCATCGTACTCCGTCTGGTAGGCATTGACGAAGGCCGCGTTCGCGTCATTCTCCAGGCTGGGCGTGTAGGGCAGGAAACTGACGAAGCCGAGGGCAGCATCACCCTGCGAGGGGAGGAAGGCCTCGTCCACCACGTCCCCGGCACCGGTCAGCGGCAGGTCGGACGTGAGACCCATCTCCCCGTACTGCACCACGAAGCGGATGGCGTCCCCGCCCGAGTAGAAGACCCACATCGCGTCGAGACTGGCCGGGTCCACTCTACCCAAGTACGGCGCAAAGTCGGTGGTGTCGAGCGGGGTGAAGGTCACGTCGGCGATGGTGCCCCCCAGCTCCTCGAAGCTGGACTTGAAGGCTTCGGCCACCTTCTGACCCCAGACATAGTCCGGGCACATGATCGCCATGGTGCGGTACCCGAGTGTCTCGTACAGGTACCGTGCGGAGGCGACGCCGAGCTGCGCGGGGGAATACGAAACCCGGAAGATGTTGGGCGCCGGGGGAGTGCCGCTTTCCTCCAGTGTGCCGGGGATCGGGTAGATCTGTGGGATGCCACTACTGACGACCAGATCGCGCACGGCGGTCCCGACGGCGCTGCTCAGCGGCCCGATCATGACGTCGACCTGATCGCGCTCGATCAGCTTGCGCGCTTTGGTGATACCGGTGGACGGATCGGCCTCGGAGTCTTCGCGGATGACGGTCACCGGTCGACCGGCGATCTCGTTGCCGATGCCCTTCAGGTAGACCATGACCCCGCGCTCGACATCCGCTGCGGGCTGGGCGTAGACGCCGGTGAACGGAAGCAGGATACCGAGCCGGATCGGCTCGCCCTCAGCCTGGGGCGTCGACTCACCCGTCCCGGCCGTCTCGGTCGTGGGCGCTGAGGTGGGCGTGGGATCGGCCGAAGCGAGTGCCGTTGTGGCTGTGGGCGACGTGTCCCCGCCTGACGCCGTCTCGCACGCCTCGCCGCAGGCGGCGAGCAGTGGTCCGATGACAACCGAGCTCAGTCCGAGCGTGACGAGCTTCACGGTGCCACGGCGCGTCAGGCGGCGCTCAAGCGCCGAAGCGGGCTGATCCTCATGGCTGGGCATCCGCACACCATCCCTCCTCCGCGCATGCACGCGATCTGTGACCACCGCGCCACGGGCGACGGGAACCCCGTGACGAGCCCATTGGGCCGCGTCCGTGCTTAGAGCTGCTGCATTGCCTCCTCGATGTAGCTGAAGTCCACCAGTTGGTCCACCGGTACCGTCTGCTGGATCGCCCCGCGCGCAAGCCAAATCTCCTGCACCTGCTCCAAGGGCGTCGTGTCGAACCGTCCGTCCGCTCGCAGGCCGGGCCAGACCATCCGGTCGAACAGCGCATCATCCTGGACGGGCGTGTACAGCTTGAGGATCTCGATGACTCGCTTCCGCTGCTCCGGGTCCTGCAAGCCGTCGTTGTAGAACTGCAACCCCCGGAGGTAGGCGACCATCCAGCGCACCGCCAGGTCGCGATCCTCCGCGATGTGCGGCCCGAAGAAGATCCCGGCGATGGGGAAGTCGTCCCCGATCACGTCGACCAGGGAGTCGCCCCGGAGGAGTGGCGCGGCGACGCCGAGCTGATCGATGGCGATCGCGGCCGTCGGCTCGACCAGCTCCGCGGCATGGATCGCCTCGTTCTGGAGCGCAGCCGGCATGTCCGGGACGCGCATGACCACGATCTCGACGTCGTCAAGGGTCAGGCCGCCACTCTCCAGCACCCGTTTCGCCTCCAGGATGTCGATGCCCGAGTCGTTGGTGACGGCGAACTTCTTGCCCCGGAGATCGGCCACGGTGGTGATGGTCCCGTCGTCGTAGCGGTGCTTGGGCACGCCGATGGCGTGGAAGCCGAACCCGCGGCTCAGAGACCCCTTGGTGGCGACCGCGGGAACGCGGACCCCCTGTGCCACCGCGTTGAGCAGCGCGGCGGAGAAGGAGCCGCCGGAGATGTCCAACTGCTGCGTGCTCAGCAGCGGGATCGTCTCCCCCGCCGTGCGCGCAGCCGTGTCGAGCTCGATCTCGATGCCGACCTCCTGGAAGTAGCCCTGCTCCATGGCGATGAAGATGCCGGCGTCCGACACCGCGCCGATCGTCGTGACGCGGAGCGTGCGCGTCGCCTGCTGGACCGTCGGAGTCGCAACCGGCGTCGGAGTGGTCGCCGGGGCCGGGCTTGCGTCGCTACTCGAGGCCGCCTGGGTCGGCGTCGACGCCGGCGTCGGAGTCGATGCCGCGGCCTCCTGGGTCGAATCCTCACCGCCGCACGCCGCGAGCAGGCCCCCGGCAAGCGCGCCACCCCACAGGGCGAGAAACGAACGTCGAGTGAGTCGTCTGGGCATATCTCGCTCCTCCCCAATGGTCTACCCACCAGCAATGCCGCGCCGCATCGAGGCGCGCCGGACGCCGCCGGCGTGCGGGGCAGACAGCGGCTCCGTCACATCACAGCGAGTTCCGCGCGTCCTCGAGCAGGCTCAGATCTACTACGTCCTCGACCGGCAGCGCGGATTCAATCTCCCCTCGCTCGATCATGAACTGCTGGAGTTCATCGACGAACTCAGGGTTGAAGCCGCCGTCCTCGGGAATGCCTGGCCAGATCATCTCTTCGTACAGCGAGCGATCCTGGCCGGGCAGGTACTTGAGCGCGATGTCGATCACCTCGCTCTTGGTGGCCGGATCTACCAGCGCCTCGTTGTAGAAGCGCGCGGCCTTGAGGTGCGCGCGGAGGAAGCGAATGGCGAGGTCGCGGTCCTCCAGGAGCGCCGGCGACGCCAGCACCACACCGATCGGGACATCCTGGCCGAGCAGGTCGTGGATTCCATCTCCCTCGACCAGGGGCTCCCCGGCTCCCAGCCGCTTCGTCATCACCACGTACGGCTCGATCAAGAGCGCGGCATCGACGGCCCCGTTGGCGAGGGCGGTCGGCATATCGGGCGGGGTCATGCCGACCAGCTCGACGTCGTTGAGCGTCAATCCCGCGCTCTGGAGGATCCGGGCATTCTCCCAGGCAACCAGGCCCTCAACGTTGGTATTGGCGATGGTCCGCCCCCGCAGGTCGGCGATCGAGCGGATCTCGCCGCTGTCGTAGCGCGACTTTGCGGCGTAGACGCCGTGGAAGGTGAAGCCGCGGGTCAGGGCCGTGCGTGACGCCACCACCTTCATCTCGATGCCCTGGCGGATGGCGTTAAACAGTGCGGCGGAGAGCGCGCCGCCGGCCGCCAGGATCTCACCGGTCCCCAGGAACGGCACCATCTGGCCGAGCGTCTGGATCTCGGCGAGCTCGACCTCGAGCCCCTCCTCGTCAAAGTACCCCTTCTCCAGGGCGATGTACGGGGTGAGGGAGGCGATCTGTCGTGCCGTGGCGAACTTAAACGGCGTCTTGGCGCCCTGGCCGGTCACGACCGTCGGAGTCGGCGCCTCGGCTGCCGGAGACGCCGCCGGGGACGCGGCCGGGCCCGCTGCAGTCCCGCCGCTCGCGCTCGTCGGCGAGGGGGCGGTCGTCGGTGCCTGGGCCGACTGCTCGGTTGGCTCGGCTTCCCCACCGCCGCACGCCGCCAGGAGCGTCGTCAGCGGGGCGGCCGCGAGGAGCGCCGCACCCCGGACGAACGAGCGCCGCGTCAACTTCGAGTCTTGGGTCATGCTCCCCTCCTCACTAACCCTGCCGGGCACCATGCGGCTGGCCGGTTCCAGCCGCATCCGACACCACACTCCGGCACCGGTAGCCGTGGCGTGGGACGAAAGCTCCCGCCGGCGGCGATCAGTTCCGCGAGCCGGACTGCCAGGGCACGAGCCACCGGCGCAGGATGTCCACCACTTTGACGCTCACGAACCCGAGCACCGCGGTCACGAAGAGCACCGCGTAGAGCGACGACACCGAGAAGGTCTGCCAGGCGCTCCACAAGAGGTACCCCAGGCCGTCGCGCGCCCCGAGCATCTCGGCCAGCACCCCCAGGATGAGCCCGGTCCCAACGCCGAGCCGAAGACCCGCAAGCACCAGCGGCAGCGCCCCGGGGAGCGCCACGGTGCGGACGACGTCGAGTCGCCGCGCGCCGAAGGTCTTGGCGACGTCGAGATAGACGGGGTTGATGGCCAGCACGCCCTCCATGGAGTTGGTGACCGCGAGGTAGAAGACCCCGATGGCAACCATGGCCACTTTCGACCCCTCACCGAGGCCGAAGATGAGCAGCAGCAATGGGAAGAGGGCGCTCTTGGGCAGGGGATAGGTCGCGGCGATGATGGGGTCGAGCGCCAGCCGCAGCCAGCGCGAGAGTCCCATCGCCAGCCCGAGCAGCACGGCCGGTACCCCACCGATCAGGGTGCCGAGCGCGAGCCGCCCGAGCGTGATCTTGAGATGGTGCAGCAAGACGCCGGTCGTCACTGCGTCCCAGAACGCCTGGACGATCGAACTGGGAGCCGGATAGAACCGCTGGTCGATGTAGCCGGCTCGCGCGGTGATCTCCCAGACAGCGAGGAGCGCCAGAGGCGACAGGAGCTGGACGGCGACCTCGGTTTTGGCCCCTGCGCGCGGGCGGCGCAACGCCCGCCCGGCGGGAAGGGCTTCGCTCGGTACGCTCACACCTTGCTCAGACACGTCATTCCTCCCTCGGCCCCTGCTGGACTTCCTCCGCGATGAGCTGCCAGATCTCCTCGTAGAGTTCGCCGTAGCGCGGGTTCGCGCGCACGCCGACCACGTCGCGCGGGCGCGCGAAGGGAATGGAGATCAGGCGCTTCACGCGACCCGGCCGGTGGGTCATGACCAGCACCTCATCGCCCAGCGTGATCGCCTCGTCGATGCTGTGGGTGACAAAGATCACCGTCTTGTGCTGCTGCTCGGAGAGCGATGACACTTCCTGCTGCAGGATCGTGCGGGTCTGCTCGTCGAGCGCGGAGAAGGGCTCGTCCATGAGCAGCACGTCGGGATCGACCGCGAACGCCCGCGCGATACTGACGCGCTGTTTCATTCCACCGGAGAGCTGGTGCGGGTACGCACGCTCGAATCCCTCCAGCCCGACGCTCCGGATCCAGCGCTCGGCCTCGCGGAAGCGCTCCCGTCGTCCCACACCGCGGAGCGCCAGCCCGTAGGCGACGTTGTCCCGCACCGTCATCCAGGGGAAGACCGACTGCTCCTGAAAGACCATGGCGGCTGCCGGGTGTCCGTCGGCGTTGGGACGGATCCAGATCTGTCCCTCGTCCTGGCGCTCCAACCCGGCGAGGATGCGCAGGAGCGTCGTCTTGCCGCAGCCGCTCGGGCCAACGATGACGAGGAAGCGCCCGACCTCGAGGTTGAAACTCACATTGTCGAGCGCCAGCAGTTCACGCTGCCCCTGGCGGAAGCGCTTGGACACGGCGTCCACGCGCAACGCGAACTGAGTACCGGTGGCGCCGGTCGAGGTCGTCCCTCCTGTACCGGCCAACGCCTCACCTCCGTCCCAGTCTGGACTCAAACGCCTGTCCAGCGAGGATCTGGCTGTTGACGAATGAGTTCGCTTTATCTGCCGGCGTAACAATCAGCAGTCTAACCGGGGAGATCAAGATTCGGCAACCCCCAGGTATCGTTAGCAGCTTACCGGCGCGGATTTCGGCGGAGCAGGAGACACAGGAATGAGCCGGGGCGGCACGATACACACCCGGGGCAGTTCGAGGGTGGAGAACGCTGCGGAACGGTCTACGGAGCTGGGGAAAACGAAGCGGGGGACGGAGGAGCGGGTCGCGGACGCGCCTCAGTCCCCCTGGATGCGGATGCCGAGGTAGGTGGCCTGTACGTCCTCGTTGGCCAGCAGGTCGGCGCTCGTGCCGTGCCAGATCACCCGGCCCTCTTCGATGATGTAGGCCACGTCAGCGACGGAGAGCGCCAGATCGAGGTTCTGCTCGGCCAGCAGGATCGACAGCCCGGCGGCGCGGAGGCGTTGCAGCACCTCGCCCACCCGGTCGACCATCACCGGCGCGAGCCCCTCCGACGGCTCATCGCACAGGAGCAGAAGCGGCTGCGTCATGAGCGAGCGCGCGAGGGTCAGCATCTGCTGCTCACCACCGCTGAGCAGCGTCCCGCGTACCCGGCCGCGCTCGCGCAGCACCGGGAAGAGGGAATAGATCTCATCGACGGTCCAGCGGAGTTTCGAGTCGGACCGCGGAGGCCGGGCGCCGATGAGCAGGTTCTCCTCGACCGTGAGCGAGGGAAAGATCCGGCGCCCCTGGGGCACGAGGGCCACGCCGCGCGCGGACACCTCGTAGGGCGCCAGGCCACGCAGCGACTCGCCGCGCAGCGTCACGCTGCCGGTGAGCTGGGGCAACAGGTTGAAGATGGCCCGCATCGTCGTCGTCTTGCCCGCACCGTTGCGGCCGAGCAGGGCGACGACCTGCCCCTCCTCCACCGTGAGCGAGAGCCCGTTGAGCACCGAGCCGTCGCCGTACCCGCCCGAGAGATCACGGAGCTCAAGCATCTTTCCTCCGCGTCCCGCCACTCAGGTATGCCTCCTGTGCGTACCGGTCCTGTCGTACCTCGTCCGGAGTGCCTTCGGTGAGCACCGCGCCGTGGTGGAGCACGGTGATGCGATCGGCGAAGGCGAAGACCACGCGCATACTGTGCTCGACGAGGATGACGGTCATGTCGCGCGGCAGCCGCTGAAGCCGCTCAAGGAACGCCGGAATCTCGTCGGCGGCGAGGCCTGCCGCCGGCTCATCGAGGAGCAGCAGGCGAGGCCGCATGGCGAAGCGCGCTGCCAGCTCCAGGCGGCGCTGGTAGCCGTGCGACAGGTGCTGGACGCGCTCGTGCGCGACATCCAGCAGATCCCACTCCTCCAGCACCGACATCGCCTGGCGCCGCGCCTCGTGGTCGCGGTCCACCGATCCGGCGAGACCGAAGAAGCGGTGCCGCCCCCGCAGCAGCGCGAGCATCACGTTCTCCAGCGCCGTCAGCTCCCGCAGCACAGCCGGCTGCTGGTTCGTCTTCATCAGCCCGACGTCGACGCGGCGATGGGCCGGCAGCCGGGTAACGTCGTGGCCGAAGATCAGCACTCGCCCGCGGGTCGGCGGGAGGAACCCGGCGATGACGTTCAAGAGCGTCGTCTTTCCGGCGCCGTTCGGCCCGATGATCGCGCGCCGCTCCCCCGGCTCGACCTTCAGCGGGATCCCATCCAGGATGGTGAGGCCACCGATGGTCTTGGTGATGTCCTCAAGCTGTAACGCCGGCGCCGTCATTGCTCCGACCTCTCCGCAATCGCTGTGGACCCGACAGCCTCCGCGGCGGGTTGCTCCGCAGGCGCGGCCGCGGGTCGGCCCTTCGCCCGGATGTCCCTGATCCGGTCAGGCACGCGCGCGAGCCCCTCAGGGAGGAAGAGCACAGCCAGGATGAAGACCAGACCCAGGATGGTCTCCCAGCGCTGCGTGAAGCTGCTCACCTCGTACCGAAGCAGCAGGACCACCGTAGCTCCCAGGACCGGCCCCCAAAAGGTTCCGGCCCCGCCGAGGATGACCATCACCAGCGCCTCGCCCGCCGTGAGCCAGCTAAGCTGGCCGGGGCCGACGTACCCCTTGAAGTAGGCGAAGAGCCCACCGGCCAGGGCGCCGTAGCCCCCGGCAAGGATGTAGACGATGTACTTGGTCCACCAGGTCGGGTACCCCAGCCCCTCGACGATCCGCTCGTTCTCCCGGATTCCGACGAGCGTCAGTCCGAAGCTGGATCGCACGACCCACCACAGGGTGGCCACGGCGATGGCCACGACGAGGAGCACCACATAGTAGAAGTTCGTCCAACTCCCCACGACGCCGGACAGGAACGGGAGCTGCGGCCTGGGGACGCCGGGGAGGCCGTCATCGCCGCCCGTCATCCCGCGCCAGAGCCAGACGATCCCGAAGAGCACCTGCGTCAGCGAGAGCGTGAGGATGAGGAAGTAGGCGCCGCTCGTCCGGAGCACGAACGGGCCGGTGATGAGCGCGAGCGCGATTCCCGCGAGTACCGCGACGATGAGCGCCGGGATCGCCGAGAGGTGCGCGCGGATCGCCAGCAAGGCCACCGCGTACCCGCCCGTGCCGAAGAAGGCCGAGTGGCCCAGTGAGGGCAGTCCGGTGTACCCGACCAGCAAGTTGAGGGACATGACGAAGAGCGAGAAGATCACGATCTCGGTGAGGACGCTCAGGGGATAGTCGGGTAGCACAGCCGGGGCGACCAGGAGCGCGATCACGGCGACCGCGAGCAGCAGCAGGCGGCTCGAGCGCGCGCTGCGTACGTCCAGACCCTTGCGATGCATGCCGGTTCGCCCTGCCTCTCCCTAGACCGCGCGGCCGAACAGGCCCTGCGGCCGTACGATCAGCACCAGGGCGACGAGCACCCAGACGACGAAGAACGACGCCTCAGGCCAGAAGGTGCGCACCATGTTGTCGACCATGCCGACTACGCCGCTCGCCACGATCGCGCCGAGCACCGATCCCAGTCCTCCGAGCACGACCACGATCAGCGCCATCAGCAGCATCTGCGAGTCGATGCCCGGCGAGACGCCGGTCACCGGCGTGCCCAGCGCCCCGCCCAGGCCGCACAGGAGCGCGCCCAACGCGAAGACCACCGAGAAGATGCGGCGCCCGTTCACGCCGAGGCACTCGAGCATCTCCATGTCGTCCACGCCCGCGCGGACGTAGGCGCCCCAGCGCGTGCGCTCCAGCAGGTACCAGACGACGATCGCCAAGATCGCGCCGATCACGATCAACGCGAGACGATAGGTGGGGACGACGGAGCCGAAAATGCGGGTCGAGCCGCGCAGCGCCTCCGGAGCACGCACCCGCAACGGGTCGCCGCCCCAGATCCAGCGCGTGACATCGGCCACGATGTACGCGACCCCCAGCGTCAGGGAGACCTGCATCAACTCCTTGCCGAGCAGCCGGTCCAGGAAGCCACGCTCGATCACGACCCCGATCACCAGGGCCACGAGCGCCCCGGCCGGGAGCGCCAGCCAGAAGTTGTCGGTCCGGTTCGCCACGCTCCAGGCGACGTAGCCACCGACGAGGTAGAGGGCGCCGGTGGCCAGGTTGACGAACCGCATCAACCCGAACACCACCGACAGCCCGACCGAGATCAGAAAGAGCAGGCTCGCGTATGACAGGCCGATGACTACGCTTGCCGCGTTGATCGGCATGCTACCCTCCCCTGCAGCCTGCCACTAGAACGACAGGTCATCGACATTCCCAATCGCATCGATCACGACGTTCCCGTAGCTGCCGTCAGGAAGCTTCTCGACGCGCCGCACCAGCACCGTGATCACCGGTCCTTGGGACTCGGGGTGGAACCGGAACTCGCCGGTCGGCCCGGTGAAGTGAACCCCCTTCAGCGCCTCGAGGAACGCCTGCTTATCCTCCACATTCCCATCCGTGGCGTTCAAGGCCTCGGCGATGACCCGGGCAGCCAGGTAGCCCTGGTAGGCAAACTGGTTCGCCTGGGCGTTGTAGGTCGACTGGAACGCCTCGACGAAGGCCTTGTTCTCCGGCGAATCGTACAGTGGGCTGTAGTGCAGGGTGCTGACAACGTCGAGGGCAGCGTCGCCCTGCTGGTTGAGAATATTCTCATCCACGGTGTCACCGGCGCCGATGAGCGGGAACTGGTCCTTGAGCCCGAACTCCGTGTACTGCAACACAAAGCGTACCGCATCGCCGCCGGAATAGAAAGCCCAGACGGCGTCGGCGTCCATCTGCTGGATGCGCTGCAGGTACGGGCCGTAGTCCTGCGTGTCCATCGGCGCGTAGACCTCGCCGACGATCTCACCGCCTGCCTGCTGGAACCGCTGGCTGAAGGCACCCGCCTTGTCGTGGCCGGCCGAGTAGTCGAGCGCCGTGACGACGACTCGCTTGTAACCAAGGGTGTTGTAGGCATAGTCACCGAAGGGCGCCTCGTACTGCCCGTTGGCGAAGGAGACGCGGAAGATGTATGGGCTCCGCATGTTGGGGTCACGCGTCAGCCCCGGCAACCCGGCGTTGCCGATGATCCACGGAACCTGCGCCTCGACAATGTAGTCGCGGACGGCGGCCGCCTCATTGCTCAGCGTCACCCCGGCGATGAGGTGCACCTGGTCGCGCTCGACGAGCTGCCGCGCTTTGGCGAGTGCCTGATCCGGATCACCCGCCGAGTCCTCGACGATGAGCTCGATCGGGCGCCCCCCGGCCTGGTTCTGGATCTCCGAGAGGTAGAGCTTCATCCCGTCGACCATGTTCTGCCCGAGGGTGGAGTAGACGCCCGAGATGGTGCCAATGACCCCGACCCGGACAGGTTCTCCGGAGGACGAGGACGCCGACGGGGTGCCGGCAGTCGGGCTGGCAGCGGCGGTCGGGCTGGCCGCGGCCGTCGTGGGCGTCTGCGCAGCGGCAGCCTGGGTCGGCGTCTCAGCGGCTGCG
>Ga0065724_101717_pt1 | contig 20384 bp, 20 predicted proteins | sample TheenrcSG05JP960_FD_59111 | JGI IMG/M metagenome (GOLD analysis project Ga0065724, IMG submission 59111) | Thermophilic enriched microbial communities from mini bioreactor at UC Davis - Sample SG0.5JP960 | ecosystem: Engineered > Solid waste > Grass > Composting > Bioreactor | place: USA... | reverse complement strand
GTGATGATGTCGTAGCTGTAGCCCTTGGCCTCGAGCCACGCGATGAGGTGCGAGTCGGCCGGGTANTGCCGCAGNCCNGAGCCGCGGATCTCCGGGTANGGATAAGTGATGTAGCCGATCCGCACGTTGAGCATCGGCCGGTGCCAGGAGGCGAAGCAGATGCCGCTGCCGTCGGTGTGATAGTTGTAGGTGGAAAGGCCGTACTCCGGGTGCTGGCCCGGATTGTGCGGATAGGCGCCCCAGGCCTTGGCCTGCTCTATCCACGCCGTACGCCAGGCCGGATCGGTGAGCCACTCGGGTCGCGCGTGGTTGCCGTAGACGACGTAAGTGAACGTCGAGACGAGAACGCAGATGTCCGCCGTTTTCTGCCCCTTTGGCGGCACCACGAAGAACGGAATGTTNTCCTCCGCCTCACCGGCCTGCAGGCGAAGCGCGTAGGTGCCGGAGCGCAGATCCTTGGGCACGGTCCACTCGTAGGCCGTCGGCCAGCGGCAATCGTCGATGTCGTCCTCGTGGAAATGGATGGCGGCGTATTCCTCGGGCGCGTGCCGCCAGGCCATCTCACGGCCCGTCCATTTCGAGCCGGTGACCGCGCGAGTCGGCATATTGACGAGNTGGCCGTGCAGCCCATGCGGGCCGATGTCGATGATGCGCGTNGAGGAAATCTCGCGAGAGAAATCCCAGCCAGCCACAAGCCCCGGTACTTGCTGACCGTCGGCGGCAGCGGCGATCTGATCCGCGGTGAGCACGCGGTCGAAGATCATCGGCCGCTCGATGCGGCCGTTGAACGTCAGCCCACCATGCTCGTTGCCTGGCGCGCTGATGGAAACCTTCTTTGCACCGACGGGCTGCGAAAGCGTGACTTCGGCCCCCGCGGTGCGCGCCGCTCCGTCCGGGCGCCCAACCTTGAGAGGCTGCTGACCGATGACCGCCTGCCGGGTCCGCGCATCGTAGGTGAGCCACAGGCGGTACCACTGACGATCCAGTGCCACCTCAGGCACGGGGAGCGCAGCACCATTTGCGCCGAACGTGGCGACGAACCGTCCGTTCTCGTCCATGCCGAGGCCGGCGACTTCCCGATCCTCCCCGTCTAACAGCCGGAAGATGACGCACTTGCGGTTGAGCAGCGTCGGCTGAACGGTCGCGATCAGCGTGAAGCTCGACAGGCCCGCAAACGCGATGCCGCCGTCGATGATGGCGTAGGAGCCGCGCTGAAACCCGTAATATTCCGGCTCGCGTACGACGCGCACGGAGGAATCGACCGGCTCCTCGCGAAGACCAAGACCCTCCGGATTGGGATCGGCTGAGATCACCCGAACGAGGCGCGTGGTTACCGGAGCGCTGGTTGCGTTGGAGACCTTGAATGCGATGGTTTCGCCCGGCCGGACAGACAAACGATCGGCATAACCGGCTAATGGCAACATGGTGCGCCCTCCCCTGCTCTGGCACGTGATCGCGAGCGGCGACCAGTTTCGCGAAACTGGCCGCTAGCGGTCAAGCAGTGGAAGGACGATCTGCTGCTATTTCAGCCGACGTATCAGGGCGCCAGCGTGTAAGGCATCGGCGGCGCCTCGGGATCGCGCTCGCCCATGAACTCGCGGGAGCCGTCGCGCCCGTAAATGTCCGGACGGAATTCTGCCGAGCCGTCGGCCTCCGCCCAGGCGGTGATGTAGGTGAAGAAGACCGGCACCGGTTTCGTTAGCTTGACGTCTACGGGTTGGCCGGCTGCCAGGATCTCCTCCACGCGTCCGGGCCGCTCGAAACCAGGCTCATAACGCGCGATCCATTCGACGAGCTGGAACACGTCCTGCACGCGCACGCAGCCGGCACTGAAAGCGCGCCCTCCGGACTGATTGAAAAGGTGCTTCATCGGCGTATCGTGCATGTAGACGATGTGCTCGTTCGGCATGTCGATGCGCACGAGGCCGAGTGCGTTCTGCGGACCCGGATCCTGGCGGAACTTGATTCGGGAAGCGTCCGCGTGCCGCCAGTCGATCGTCATCGGGTCGAGCTCTGGCCCGCCCCAGCCGTCGAAGGCACGAATGAGCTCCTTTTGCAGGTAATCCGGCTCCTGAATAAGACGGGGGATAAGGTCGAGCCGCGCCACGCTGTCCGGCACGTGCCAGTGCGGGAAGAAGTTGAGCGCACGGATCATCACCTTGAGGCTCGGGGTCTGACGATCCGGCTTGCCGACGATGACGCGGTGACGCAGGCGCACGACATCGTCCTCAACGGCTTCCAGCTGGTATGCCGGCACGTTGACCAACACGTAGCGATTGCCTTCNACCCGCTGTTCGAGGAGATCGCGAATGCGGCGCTGATTGAGCCGGAGTTGCTCGAGCCGCTGATAGGCGGACACGTTCATCTGGGCGACGGTAGGCCGGTCAATTCGCCCGGTGACGCGCAAACCGTGGCGCTGCTGGAACCGCATCACGCCCTGCTGCAGGTAACTGTCGAACTCATAGCTGTAGTCGACGGAGCGCCCGGCGGGCCGAAGGTCGCCCTCCATGATCAGCCGCCGCCGAACATGCGGGACCACTCGGTCTTCCTCGCCGACGCGGACTGTTCGGCTAGCCGGGATGGACGGCCACCCACCGCGCGAAACAATCTGCTGATAGCGCGCGATCGCCTCGTCCATCTGCATCAGCATGACGTCGCTGCGCCAGGGCGTTGCGTCCGGACGCAGATCGTCGGGCACCTCGGGTTCGCGCACCTGCGCACGCCGCCTGCGTGCGCTCCGCGAATTATTGAAGATTTCGTCCCACCAATGCGCTTCCGTGGCCTGCGCGTTCACTGCTGACGCGCTGAGCCCCAAGGCCGCTGCGCTCGCCCCAAAGAGCAGCCCACGGCGCGTCATTCCAAGCCTCGATCCCCACGTGACTTGATCTTCAAATCGCGCTTTTTTCATCAGCAAACTCAATTGTTTCGCTCATGATCTCGACCGCAGATTGTAGTGCGGTCCAGGTGAGGCGGCCTTGTTACCTTGTCGAGAGATATTTGACCAAACAAAGGCTAGTGATCACAAGAGCCTTCGTCTGAAGACCTCTCTATTCGCATATTGGATCAACAAGCAATGGCAACCGCCGGTTTGGGGCAAGAATGCTTCGACCGAAAGTGCCTTGTCTTGTCAACGGAATAGGGTGTACGTACCGTCATTAGAGACGGAACGTCCCGGAACGAACGTCGCTAGGGAGGACAAAAAATGAAGCGATTGAGCCGCCGGCAAGTTCTGGCAGCGGGCGCGGCCGCTGGCGCAGCATCCGCGTTTGGTCTTCGGCCAGCGTTGGCGCAGTCTGATTATCCTACCCGACCAATCACGCTGATTTGCCCGTGGGGCGCAGGCGGCGGCACGGACGCGACGGCGCGCATCATTGCGGCGCTACTCGAGAAAGATCTCGGCCAGCCAGTCAACGTTGTGAACCGCACCGGTGGTTCTGGCGTGGTGGGTCACTCGGCGATCGCGACCGCGCAACCCGACGGCTACACGCTGGGCATCATCACGGTGGAGATCACCATGATGCACCACCAGGGCCTTACAGAGCTTGGACCAAAGGACTATACCCCGCTGGCGCTAATGAACGAGGACCCGCCGGGCATCCAGGTCAAGGCCGACAGCCCCTACAAGACCGTCGTGGAGCTGATGGATGCCATCAAATCGAAGCCGGCCGGCACTTTCAAAGCCTCCGGAACCGGCCAGGGCGGCATTTGGCATTTGGCTCTCGTCGGCTGGCTGATGGCCATGGGCCTCAAGCCGGATCACGTGCCGTGGGTACCTTCGAACGGCGCCGCGCCTGCCATGCAGGACCTCGCGGCTGGTGGCGTTGACATCGTCACCTGCTCCGTACCGGAAGCCAAAGCGATGATCGACGCTGGCAAGGCCCGCTCGCTCGCAGTCATGGCTCCGCGCCGGAACGAGGCGTTCCCCGACGTACCGACGCTCAAGGAGGCCGCCGGCATCGATTACTCGACGGGTGCCTGGCGCGGCATCGCTGCTCCGAAGGGCCTCCCAGCCGAGATCGCCAGCAAGCTCACCGCTTCGTTGAAGAAGGCGTACGAGTCCAAGGAATTCAAGGACTTCATGACCGCCCGCGGCTTCGGCATGGTCTGGGGTGATGGCGACGAGTTCGCGAAGTACATGGACGAGAGCGACGCCAAGATGGCCGCGGCTATGACAGCCGCCGGGCTGGCCAAGAAGGCCTAATTAGTCCTTGCGCTCCTCGGCGCGAAAGTGCTTCCTGCTGCGCCGAGGAGATTTCTCCTTAGGAGTTTGAAATTGGCTTGGGCGGCAGCAGCGCGCTCTCACGCTCTAGTGTTCCCGAGCCTCCGCACAGCCGGCGTCGCAGCCCTCCTATTCTCGGACGAAGACTTATGCGCACAAACGACGCTATTTCGGGCCTTATTCTGATAGCTGCCAGCTTGTTCATGATTTACCTGACGCTGGACTTCCCGGACTTCCCGGGACAGAAGTACGGCCCTGCTCTGTTCCCACGCATCCTTGGCGCGGCACTCATTCTGTGCGGCGGAATTCTGATCGTGCGGGGGCTCTCAGCAAGACGTGTTGGCGGGCCTTGGGTGGAGCTTGCGGACTGGACTCGTGACCCGCGAAGACTGGCCTCGTTTGTGATGCTGCCAGTCCTTATCCTCATCTACATTTTGACCTCCGACCAGATCGGCTTCATTCCCCTGGCGTTCGGGATCTTATTGCTGCTCTTCCTCTGGTTCGGAACCCGCGTCGTGCTTGCGGTACCCATCGCTGCAATAGCGACCTGGGTCATGTACTGGTTCTTCGCTGAGATGCTGCGCGTTCCGCTCCCCCGCGGAATCCTGAACAACATTCTCTGAGGCTCGGCCCATGTCCAACGCAATCCTCCAAGCCTTCAGCCTCGTTTTCGATCCCTACGTCCTGTGGGTCTGCCTCGCATCGGCTGTATTCGGCATGTTCGTCGGCGCCATGCCCGGCCTTACGGCCACCATGGCAACCGCCCTGCTGGTGCCCGTCACCTTTTTCATGGACCCGGTGCCAGCGATCGGCGCCATCGTGACGGCGACCGCCATGGCCATTTTCGCGGGCGACATCCCCGCGGCGATGATGAGAATTCCCGGAACGCCGGCCTCCGCGGCTTACGCCGATGAAAGCTATTTAATGGGCCGAAAAGGGCTTATCGACAGGGCGCTCGGCGCCAACCTGGTGTTCTCAGCGGTCGGCGGCCTGTTCGGCGTAGCAATCCTGATCGTCGCCGCTCCCATGCTGGCGGAGGTAGCTCTCAACTTTTCATCGTTCGAGTACTTCTGGCTAGCGGGCTTGGGATTGACCTGCGCAACCTTCATCGCCCAAGCAGACCCGCTCAAAGGATTTATTTCGCTCCTGCTGGGGCTGGCGATTGCAACAATCGGAATTGATCCTGCTGCCGGTCACCCACGCTTCACCTTCGGCTCGGTAGAATTGCTGCAGGGCATCAGCTTCATTCCTGCGATGATCGGGCTTTTTGCCATCTCCGAGCTGCTTCGTGGCGTGGTGACCATCGGACAGGCCGGTGAGATGCTGGTGCAGCAGGTCGGAAACGTATTCAGGGGCATCGGCAGCGTCTGGCGGAAGTACTGGCGAAACTTCCTGCGCGGTTCGTTGATAGGAACGGGAATCGGCGCACTTCCGGGCGCGGGCGCAGACATCGCAGCCTGGATTTCTTACGCTGTCTCCAAACGTTTTTCAAAAGAGCCTGAGAAGTACGGGACAGGTCACCTCGAAGGTATTGTCGAGGCCACGTCAGCCAACAACGCTTCAGTTGGCGCAGCCTGGATTCCGGCGCTCGTGTTCGGCATCCCGGGTGACTCCATCACGGCTATCGTGATCGGCGTCCTCTACATGAAGAATATGAATCCGGGACCGTCGGTGTTCCTGCAGAATCCGCAGCTCATCTACGCCGTGTTCACCATCTTCATCCTGGCCAACCTGCTGATGCTTCCGATTGGCTGGACGGCGATCAAGCTGGCGAAACTGACATTGCGCACGCCGCGAAACATCCTACTGCCGATCATTTTGCTGTTCTGCATCGTCGGCGCTTTCGCGATGACGAATTCGGTCTACGGCATCATCATCATGCTGTGTTTGGGCATCCTGGGCTGGCTGCTCGAGGAAAACGGTTTCCCGATCGGGCCAGTCATTCTCGGCATGGTGTTGGGCGAGCTCTTCGAGCAGAACTTCATGACCTCGATGATCAAGTCGGATGGCTCTCTGCTCGCCTTCTTTGAGCGGCCGATCGCAGGCACCCTCGGCGTGCTGACCCTGGCGCTGTGGGCCTATATGCTCACGCGCAATCTCTGGAAGCGCCAACCGGCCCCGCAAGGATGAGCGGTTGGCTCAGCCACCGTCACGAAAGGACAAGCCATGGCCGACCCTGTGGTTTGGAACCTCGATTCACGCGGGGTCGCCCGCGTCACCCTCAACCGGCCCGAAGTCAACAACGCTTATAACGGCGCCATGATCGAGGGCCTCCATGCGGCCATGGATGCGCTCGGGAGCCAGCCCAATCTGCGGGTCGTGGTCGTCGCTGGCAACGGACGCCACTTCCAGGCTGGGGCCGATCTCAACTGGCTCAAGGCAGTTCGCGCCGGATCGGTGGAGGAAAACGATCACGCCTCCCGCCGCACGGCGGAAGCTGTCGATCGGCTCAATCGGCTGCCCGTACCGACGGTCGCTCTGGTTCAGGGCTTTTGCGTCGGCGGCGGCACAGGCATTGTCGCGGCCTGTGACATTGCCATCGCCGCCGACACGGCCAAATTCGCGATTTCCGAAGTACGCTGGGGCCTAACTGCGGCAATCATCATTCCCCAGCTGGCGGATGCCATCAGTGCCCGCCAGATCCGCCGGTACGCGCTGACCGGCGAACGGTTCGATGCGCAAGAGGCGCGACGGATCGGACTGGTCCACGAGGTGGTGCCTGAGGCGGAGCTTGAAGATGCTGGCGAGCGCATCGTCTCAAGCCTGCTCGCCAATGGGCCAGAGGCCATTTCGGAGACCAAATCACTGGCGCTGGAATATGCCTTCGGCAANGTGGACGCCGACACGATGGCTGCTCTTGTCGTCAGCCATTCGCGGAAGCGGCAATCGGACGAAGCCGGCGAAGGGCTGGCATCGTTTGCCGAAAAGCGGCCGGCGCGGTGGTGACATCTGCCCGGATGCGGCCTCAGTTTCGATGATAGGGATGCCCTGTCAGGATCGTGGCAGCGCGATAAAGCTGCTCGGCGAGCAGGACGCGCACCAGCATGTGGGGCAATGTCATTTTTCCGAATGACATTTTGAGATCGGCGCTCGAGTGCATCGCTTGCCCATGCCCATCAGGACCGCCGATCAGGAAGGCGAGCGTCCCAGTTCCCGCCTGACGTTGGGCGCGAAGGTAATCGGCGAAAGCCTGGCTGGTGAGCTCGCGCCCGTTCTCATCGAGAATGACTTTCACCGCCGTCCCCACCTTCGCGAGCAGACGTTCAGCCTCTTGAGATTTGCGCGTCGCCGCGTCGGGCGCTCGGCTTTCCGGAATTTCGATTATGTCAACCGGGCCCCATCCCAGTGCCCGCCCGGTCGCGGTCAGCCTTTCGCGGTACCGCTCGAAAAGCTCACGCTCAGGCCCTGCCTTGAGCTTGCCGATTGCAGCGATGATGAGCCGCATGGCCGGAGCATCCACACGACCGGCCTGCGCCAGTCAACCACCAATCGTCGGTAAACTCAGGCCCTAGTGCTGAGCTCCCTCAGCCGGGCGCTCGGCCGACCACATCTTCTCTAGGTTGTAGAACTCACGCACCTCAGGACGGAACACATGGACGATCACGTCCAGCGCGTCGATCAACACCCAGTCACAGGCCTCCATGCCCTCAACGCGGGCGCGGCCGAAGCCGTGTTCCTTGAGTTTGCGCAGGATCTGGTCGCCGATGGCCCCGACATGCCGGTCCGAACGGCCTGACGCGATCACCATGTAGTCGCCGATCGAAGTTTTGCCTTTGAGATCAATGGTGACCACGTTTTCGGCCTTGGCCTCGTCAAGCCAGTGCACGATGTGGGCGAGGAGAGCTTCCGAACTCCTACCCTCGGAGGCGAGCTCGGCTGGAGGCACGCCCCTGCGGGCGCCCTCAAGAGCGGTTTGCATCGTGTGGTGGATTTCCTTTCGCCATTAAAACCCGTTCGGGTGTTGCCCGTACCGAATTCAACTCGCAGGTCGCGACAACAGCCGGTGTGTTACCCCACCAGGGCAACTAGGCCTAGAATAGGTGGTTTCGATACTGATTTTCAACCCTGGCCGCCTGTCGCGCGTGACTTGGCCGGAGGCCGTTGCCCGCCAGCCGCGCCGGCTCTGCGCATAGCCCGGATCGCGGTCGACGACAATGGCGAGAGCGGGCCGGTCAACAGGGTCCAGGCCGGCGGTTCCATGTCCGCCAGTTTTGGCGCCATGACCTCAGGCACATAGGCGTAACGAAACGCCCTCGCTGCCCTGGAAGCCAAGCCCCTGTGCCTCCAGCCGGGCCGGTCGACGACGGCAATGGGCATCATCTGCATGATCTGGCGCCACTGCTGCCAGCGGTGAAAACCTGCCAGATTGTCCGCGCCCATCACCCAGACGAACCGAACGTCCGGGAAGCGCCGCCGGAGGAACGCCAGGGTGGCCGCGGTGTAGGGGGTTCCCAGCTCGGATTCGAAACCGGTGATCTTGATTCGCGGGTCGGCAGCCATCTCGCGGCAGGCTGCTATGCGTTCGTCCAACGATGGCAGATCGCTTGTTTCCTTCAGCGGATTGCCGGGCGTGACGATCCACCAGAGCTGGTCAAGCTGCAGCCGCGTCAAAACCGTATGGCTGATCAGCACGTGACCGGCGTGAGGTGGGTTGAAGCTTCCGCCCATCAGGCCGATGCGCATTCCAGGCGCGACAGGCGGCGTTCTTACCCGCGCCGAGCCGAAGCGCAGAAGCTCGCTCCGCCGCATGCTCAGCGCCTCACCACGCGCCGGATCATGCGGGCCTCACCTGGCCCGTGCCACGCACGACGTATTTGAAGCTGGTGAGCTGCTCTACGCCCACCGGACCACGAGCGTGCATCTTGCCGGTGGCGATGCCAATTTCGGCGCCGAAACCGAATTCGCCGCCATCCGCGAACTGCGTCGAGGCGTTGTGAAGCACGATCGCTGAATCGACGCGGCGCAGGAATTCCTCCGCGGTCTCCGTACTGTTCGTCACGATGGCGTCGGTGTGCTGTGAGCCGTAGCGGGCGATGTGCTCGATTGCTTCATTCACGCCATCGACAAGCTTCACCGAAATGATGGCGTCGAGATATTCCGTCGCCCAATCTTCCTCAGTCGCCGGTGTGACGCGCGGATCAACCTGCTGGGTCGCCTCGTCACCGCGCACAGCACAGCCGCCATCGAGCAAGGCTTTGACGAGGACTGATAGGTAATGCGCAGGCGCACCGCGATCGACGAGCAGAGTCTCGGTGGCACCGCAAATGCCGGTTCGCCGTAGCTTGGCGTTGAGGACGATCTCGCGTGCCATGTCGAGGTCGGCATCCTTGTCCACATACGTGTGGCAAATGCCCTCGAGATGCGCGAACACAGGNACGCGCGCTTCCTCNTGCACGCGAGCTACGAGGCTCTTTCCCCCGCGCGGAACGATGACGTCGATGGCGCCGTCAAGGCCCTTGAGCATCTGTCCAACGGCTTCGCGGTCCGTGGTTGGCACGAGCTGGATTGCGGCCTCAGGCAACCCTGCTTCCTTCAGACCCTCGACGAGGCAGGCGTGGATGGCATGGCTCGAGTGCTGGCTTTCCGATCCGCCTCGCAGGATCGCCGCGTTCCCGCTCTTCAGGCAAAGGGCTCCTGCGTCGGCCGTCACGTTGGGCCGGCTCTCGTAGATGATGCCGATGACGCCCAAAGGCACACGGACACGCTCGATGATAAGGCCGTTCGGTCGCTGCCATCTCGCGATTACAGATCCAACGGGATCATTCAGCCCAGCGATTTCCTCAAGGCTTCGCGCAATGGCTGCGACGCGGGACTCGTTCAGCGTCAGCCGGTCGATGAAGGCATTCGTGGTACCGCGCGCGCGCGCGGCTTCTACATCCTTGGCGTTGGCGGCGAGGATGGCCGGCGACGAATTGCGGATCGCTCGCGCCGCGGCCAGAAGTGCTTCGTTTTTCTGCTCGGGAGCAACGAGCGCGATCTTGCGGGCCGCTTCGCGAGCGGCCCGACCGATTTGGCCCATCAGCTCCGCCGTTCCTACCTCTGCGATCAAGCGATCCGGCCTGTTCATCGGGCTATTTCCGGGTCAATGCCATGTTATCGCGGTGAATGAGCTCGCTGCGCCCTTCGTAGCCGAGGATCGCCGCGATTTCACTGCTGTGGCGGCCGATGATACGCTCCGCATCCGCGCGCGCATAGGCGGTCAGGCCGCGGCCGATCTCGTAGCCGCTACTGCTGCGGATGATGACGGCATCACCTCGGTCGAACTGACCTTCCACGCGCGTCACGCCAGCGGGCAGCANACTCTTGCCGGCGAGCAGCGCCCGCTCCGCACCAGCGTCGATGACGACGACACCGCGGGGCTCGAGCTGACCCGCAATCCAGCGCTTTCTNGCGGTAACCGGATCGGACGAAGCCAGGAACCACGTGCAAGGCGCACCGTCGCGCAACGCTTTNAGCGGATGCAGCACCTTGCCAGAGGCGATGACCATGTCCGTGCCGGCAGCAAGCGCGATGCGGCCCGCCTCGATTTTCGTCTTCATCCCGCCGCGGGACAGCTCCGTGCCGGCGTCACCGGCCATCGCCTCGATTTCCGGCGTTATCTCGCGCACGACATCAAGCCGCTTTGCGTTCGGATCGGAAGACGGCGGACTTGTGTAGAGCCCATCAACATCAGAGAGCAGCACGAGGCAATCGGCACTGATCATGCTGGCGACGCGCGCCGAAAGCCGGTCGTTGTCACCGTAGCGGATTTCGCTGGTCGCGACCGTATCGTTCTCGTTGACGACAGGAATCACGCCGTGGGCAAGCAGCGTGTCNATGGTGCTGCGGGCATTGAGATACCGGCGGCGCTCCTCCGTATCGCCCAGCGTCAGCAGCACTTGAGCAGNNGTCAGGCCACGTGCCCGGAACACTTCCTGATAGGAGTGCGCAAGCGTGATCTGCCCGACCGCAGCCGCGGCCTGCGATTGTTCAAGCTCCAGCGGCCCTCTCGGTAGCCCCATGATGTGGCGACCAAGCGCGATGGCGCCGGAGGAAACTAGCACCACCTGACGCCCTTCCTGCCTCAGCTCCGCGACGTCATCGGCCAGCGAATTGAGCCAGGTCGCCCTGATCCGACCAGAGGCGCTATCGACAAGCAGAGCCGAGCCGATCTTGATGACGATTCGGCGCGCCTTGGCCCACGCTGCTCGGCCAGCCGAAATGGCATCTGAACTATCGGCCTTGGCGACCTCGCGCAGCGGCTTCATGGCTGCCAGCTCCCGACTTTTTCGGCTTCGGCCGTCTCACGCGCCTCCTGCGCGCGCGATTCCTCGATCACGCGGCCCAAAGCGTAAAGTGCCTCCTGAATGCCCTGTCCGGATACCGCCGAAAGCAGAATCGGCTTCTTGCGCGCAGCGCGCCCTAGCGCCTCGGCCTTTTTCGCCACCGTTTCAGCNTCCAGGGCGTCGCATTTGGACAAAGCGACGATTTCCGTCTTCTTTTCGATATCCGCCGCGTAGGCTTTCAGCTCTCGGCGGATCGTTCTGTACGCCTCGGCGACGTCCTCCTGGGTTGCATCGACGAGATGCAGGAGCACGCGGCAGCGCTCGATGTGCCCCAGGAATCGCGTGCCGAGACCAGCGCCTGTATGAGCGCCCTCGATGAGCCCAGGTATGTCCGCCAGCACGAAATCGACATCGCCCGCACGCACGACGCCCAGGTTTGGATGGCAGCGTCGTAAAACGGATAATCCGCGATCTTTGGTTTGGCGGCGCTGACTTTCGACAGAAAGGTAGACTTGCCCGCATTCGGCAGCCCTACAAGGCCAGCGTCAGCAATGAGCTTCAGCCGCAGCCAGATGGTCAGTTCCTCGCCGGGCTGACCGGGATTAGCCCTCCGCGGCGCCTGGTTCGTCGGCGACTTGAAGTGTGCATTGCCAAAACCGCCGTTGCCGCCACGCGCGATCAGCGCGCGCTGGCCCGGCTCCGTCAGATCGGCGATCAAGGTCTCCTTATCTTCGGCAAAGATCTGCGTGCCGGGCGGCACCTTGATGATGCAGTCCTCTCCGTCGGCGCCGGAACGGTTCTTGCCCATGCCTTGCCGGCCGTTCTTCGCCTTGAAATGCTGCTGGTAGCGATAATCGATCAGCGTGTTGAGGTTGGCGACGCATTCCGCCCACACATCGCCGCCCTTGCCGCCGTTGCCGCCGTCAGGCCCGCCGAATTCAATGAACTTCTCGCGCCGGAAGCTGATCGCGCCGGGGCCTCCGTCGCCGGCCTTCACGTAAATCTTGGCTTCGTCGAGAAACTTCATGACACCTTCGCTTCGGCCACAAGGTCCTGGCGTAGTCGTTCGTACTTCAGGGTTTCCACGACCTGCTGCCGGGCCTCACACCAAAGATGCTCCCGCCCCGTAAACCGAAAGCCGAGCTTCGCGATCACCCTTGCCGAGGCGGGATTGTCCACGAAATGCCCGCACGTCAGCCGTTTGAACCCGCGCTTCTCGAAGCAGAAATCGATCAAGGCGCTCACTGCTTCGGTAGCATACCCGCGCCCCCACCACGGCTTGCCGATCCAATAGCCGATCTCGGCGGTATCCCCTTCCGGAGTATAGCCGCAAAGGCCGATGAGGTCGCCGTTGTGGACGATGCCTAGCACGAACTCTCCGTCGGTCAGCCCGGTAATCCACTGCAGGGCCTGCTGCTCTGAGTAAGGGTGAGGAATCCGGCCCATCATGCGCGCGATGTCCCAATCATTCGCTAGCATTGCAATGCGTCGGGCGTCGCGAGGCGTGAGATCGCGCAGGAGCAGTCGCGGCGTGCGTATGACCATACCAGAGCTTTCCGAGCCCAAACACACAAGGGCATCAAAAAAGGGAGATGGCTTGCCATCTCCCTTTCAACAAGCCACCGCCTGTTCCGCGCGGCTTTACTCCGCCGCTTCGAGCTTGGCTGGTCGCACGGAGACGAACACGCGTCCCTTCGCCTTCGTGCGGAATTCCACGTGTCCCGCAACGGTCGCGAACAGCGTGTGGTCGGTACCCATGCCGACATTCTCGCCCGGGTGCCACTGAGTGCCACGCTGGCGCACGATGAATGTTGCCCGGCACGACGAACTCGCCGCCGAACTTCTTCACGCCGAGACGCTTGGAATGCGAGTCGCGCCCGTTGCGTGACGACCCGCCTGCCTTTTTGTGTGCCATATCCGTAACCTCTTGGTCGGGTCGGCTGCCCTCAGGCGCCGATGATGTTCGTAATCCGAACCTTCGTCAAATCCTGACGATGGCCCCTCTTCCGCCGCGAGTTCTTGCGGCGACGCTTCTTGAACGCGATGAGCTTCGGACCACGGGTCTGCTCGACGAGCTCCGCCGTAACCTTGGCTCCCGGGACGGTAGGCGTTCCGATCTTCGGCGTCCCGTTGCCTCCGATCATCAGCACTTCCGTGAATTCCACCTCGGAACCCGCCTCACCCTCGATCTTCTCGATGACGAGGACGTCGTCCTTGGCAACACGGTACTGCTTGCCGCCGGTCTTGATGACTGCGTACATGACGTGTCCTTCTTTTCCACGCCCTGTGGCGCCGCGAGCAGCATCTCGCGGACTTTGTTGAACCGCCTCACCCTTGGGGAAACGGTCTACCGGCCGGATGCCGGCGAAGAGCCTCGGGCAGCGCCTCTTGCGCGATGGCCCAAGCCACCGCGTGCGCGCGCAATATCGTCAGGACAGCGCCGTAAGTCAATGTTTTTGCCGAGCGCCGCGTCACTGGGGCAGCTGCACTGTGCCGCCCTTCAAGCAACCTTTAAACAGGCCTTTGCTTTTTTGGGCACATAAGACGCATGCCGCGAGCTCTCAACACGCGTCGGACGCGGAAGGAAGCCGTGTCGGCATCCTCACTTGCCCAAGCACGCGAACACGCCTTGCGAGCAAGTCGCACAAGCTAACCAAGGAGGATGAACATGGCTGACGACCGCGTCGAGCGTGGCTCAACTCGGGTTGAGGGCTTTCTCTCCGGTGAACTTGATTTCCAGCTCATGCGCTCCCTGGGCGCCGGGAACTATGGCGGCGCAACGCCGGGCGAGGTCTTCGCGACCCGTGCCGTGGTTAACGGAGACGACCCCTATGCCTGGCGCGAGGCGCTGGCCGCAATGGCAGAACGCGTTTTGAACTCTGGGCAAAAAGCTCTCGAGCGCGGTCACCGCATCAGCGCCAGGGACCACTTTCTTCGCGCCTCCATGTACTATCGCGCGGCCGAATACTTCGCCGATCCCTTTGGGCCGGACACCGTGAAGTGGGGCCTCGCCAGTCGCGATGCGTTCTGCGCAGCCGCCGAGCTGATTTCAGACCGGATCGAGCCGGTTGAAATCCCCTTCGAAAAAAAGGGCTTGCCGGGCTACTTCATGGCACCGGCCAACGGAGCGGAGCGCGGCAAGACGGTAGTAGTCCTTACCGGCTTCGACGGTACCGCTGAGGAGCTCTACTTCCAGGTGGCAGCGGCAGGGCTCGAACGCGGGTACAACATCCTCATTGCGCAAGGTCCGGGGCAGGTCGGTTGCCTACGCATCCATCCCGACCTGAAATTCCGTCCCGATTGCGAAAAGCCGGTCGGGGCAATCCTCGACTTTGCCCTCGCTCGACCTGAAGTCGCCGCGGAGCGGCTAGCGCTCTACGGCATCAGCTTCGGCGGCTATTTCGTAACGCGCGCGGCTGAGCACGACGGGCGTATCAAGGCGCTGATCGCCAACTCGCCGATCGTCAACCTCTACGCCTATATGGCCGGTTTCATTGGTCCTGAGTTCGCGGCAAACCCGCCGCCTGTCTCGCTAAACGAGGTCGACGAGATCCCGGAAAATGACTTCCCCTGCGAAGCGAAGCTCAGCTTCAAGGCGGCGTGCCGCAGGTTTGGCGTCGACAGCTTTGCCACCTGGCTATCACGGCTCAAGGACTTCAACGCGGAGGAGAAACTGGCCGAGATTCGTTGCCCGGCCCTCGCAATGGTCGGCGCGAGCGAAGGTGCGGAAGCTCTGCGCCAGTCGAAGCGATTCGTCGAGAGCGTATCCGGCCCGGTCACGGAACGGGTTTTCACAGTCAAGGAAGGGGGCCGACGCCCACTGCCAGATGGGGAACCTGCCTGTCTCCAACGCTGTCGTCTTTGACTGGCTCGGCGAGCTTTTCGCCGCGTAAAGCCCAACTGCCTGACAAACCTTGCGCTTGCCGGTACGTTGAGGGGGTAACATGACGAACCGGCAGGCGCGATCATGAGCTCAAAGCAAGATGACCGCCACTATCACACCAATCTGACCCCGGAAGCCGCCGTCGATCGCCTTGAGGAACTTTACGATCGGGCCTCGACGGCGCTGGTCCGCGCGCTCGATCGCTATCTCGAGACGCGCATGCCGCCGACCGAGAAAGAGCGCGCCCAATTCCGTTACCCGCTTCTTCGCGTCATCTACTACGGCATGGACCCAGCGCCGCGCACGCGGCGGGCATACGCCAAATTCCAACGGCCCGGGGTCTATGAGACGACGATCACCCACCCGCGGTACTTTCGGAACTACTTGCTGGAGCAGCTGCGCCCGCTTGTGGACGAGTACGCAGCCGAGATCGAGGTCGGCGTCAGCACGCAGGAGATCCCCTTCCCGTACACGATGGAGCGTGTCGAGGAGATTGGCCGGAAGGGCATCACCGCCTCCGAGCTGGCCNGCCATTTTCCGACGCCGCTGCTCTCGCTCGTCGGTGACGAAGTGGCTGACGGTCAGTGGGAAGCTCCGGAAGGGGAACCGCGTCCGCTAGCCCTGTTCGATGCGGTGCGGGTCGATTACTCGCTCCGCCGCATTGTGCACTACACGGGCAGCGACTGGCGGAACGTGCAGCACTGGATCCTGCTGACAAACTACCATCGCTACGTCGACCAGTTCGTCCGTTGGAGCCTGGCCCGGCTTTCCGAAGAAAACACGCCCTACGAAAAGCTTGTGTTGCCTGGCGGCGCCGAAATCCGCCGGGGCGAAGCGACGGATGACGCCGATGGCGTAATCGCAGCGAGCCCGTGGCACCGCTTCCAGATGCCCGCCTATCACCTCACCGCTCCGAATGGCGAAGGCGTTACGCTGGTGAACATTGGCGTCGGGCCGTCCAATGCAAAAAACATTACCGACCACCTTGCGGTGCTGCGCCCGAACTGCTGGCTGATGATCGGCCACTGCGGCGGTCTGCGCCAGTCGCAACAGATTGGCGACTATGTGCTTGCGCACGCCTATTTGCGGCAGGACCTGATTTTGGATGCCTTGCTGCCACCGGACGTACCGATTCCTGCGCTCGCAGAAGTGCAAGTTGCGTTGCAGGACGCGGCAGCCATCGTAACGGGTGAAAAGGGCGAAGCTCTCAAGGAGCGGCTGAGAACCGGTACGGTCGTTACCAACGTCGATCGCAATTGGGAGCTGCGTTACTCACACGAGCGGCGCCGCATTAACCTGTCGCGCGCCATTGCCGTCGACATGGAAAGCGGCACCATCGCAGCGAACGGCTACCGTTTGCGGGTTCCCTACGGCACCCTGCTTTGCGTTTCGGACAAGCCGCTGCATGGCGAGATCAAGCTTCCGGGGGCAGCGAATGCCTTTTACGAAGCGGCCGTCGCGCAGCATCTGGAAATCGGGCTCAAGGCGCTCGATCTTCTGCGCGAACGGCGGGATACGCTGCACTCGCGGAAACTCCGCTCCTTCGACGAACCGCCTTTCCGGTGAGGGACGGGGTGGGAGCCTACGGTGAAAGCGCGGTTTCGATCGTACGAAACTCATCCTGGTCGCTGCNAACTCGAGCGCATCAGCAATTTGAAATGCGAGTGATCTGACGTGCCGATACCGATGGAGCTGCAATACGCCTCTCGAGATTTCGAGAGCTTTCTTGCAGACGTGAAGGAAGTTTCTGGTCTTGCAACCCGCAATCAAGCCTACACGACCGTGCAGGGCGTGTTTCAGGTCTTCCGACGGCGCCTGGATCTGAAGGACGCAATTCGTTTTGCCAATGGCTTCCTCCGGTGCTGGCGGCAATTTTCATTTCCGATTGGGACACCGACGAGCCCCAGCTTCCGTTTCTCGATCGCGAGAGGATGACGCGGGAAGCACAGGGACTCCGGAAGAATCATAATTTCTCCCCCGAGACGTGTATCCGCGATGTCGCCATCGCTCTGCGAAAACATGTCGACAAGGCTTCCTTCGATCGCATCCTGGCGTCACTGCCGCCAGGGGCATCGGAATTCTGGCGTGTATGAGTTCTTGTCAGAGCATCTCGGGCCTGAAGAGCCGGCGATAGCTGCGGTTCTCCCCCGAAATCATGAACACGCCATCCCCACGATAATGCAACGTTTCTGGATAGCGCGGTGATCTCGCCACGTGGGCCTTTACGACCTCGAAGACGAAAAGGTTGTATTTCCGGATCAGGCTGGTGTCGATCAGCTTGCACTCGAAATTAGCGTAGCACTCGGCAATGAGCGGCGCGCCGACTTTTTCTCCTTCGACTGCGGTGAGGCCGAACTCATTGAATTTGTCGACCTCGTTGCCGTGGCAGTTACCGATTTTGACGACGGTCTCTGCNAGCTCGACCGTCGGCAAATTGATCACGCATTCCTTGCTGCCACGAACGAGCTGCTGGCTGTAATTCTGGTCCCAGATGTAGCAGCCGATAAGCGACGGCTGCATTTCCATGATCATATGCCAGCCCATCGTCATGATCGTCCGGCGCCCTTTGTGCGCGGAGCTGACGAGCACGACCGGGCCAGGCTCCAGAAAACGGCGCACATTCCAGGTGGGGAAGTCGACTTTCTTCAGCGCCTTCATCCTCAACGCTCCGTGTAGAAACGCTTTTGGAAATAGAGAATGCGATCAGTCGTTCCCCGTTTCCATGCTGGTGACAGTTTCGGATCGCCGGTTCCAGGCCTGATCGCGTTTCAAAAAGTCGTGCAGCGTCTTCCCCGGCTCACTGCGGAATCGCTCGTTAAGAATTTTGAAATCGTCAATGCGATCGAGGCGGAAAGTGCGAAAATCGTCTCGCAGCTCGCACCAGGCTGCGAGTAACCAGACAGGGCCGAAATAGGCAAGCGACAGTGGCCTGACCGTGCGAACCGTTTCCCGGGCGAGATAATCGCGGTACCGGAAATGAACCTTGAGCTGGCTGCGCAGCGCCTTTCTCAATTCGGCGAGATCGAACCGGATCGGCTCCATGTAATTATGGGGCGGCGCCAGCAAAGCCGTATTCGCCATATAGCCGCGAAGCCGATCGGGAATAACGGCTTCGATCTTGGCAATGGCATTCGTGGCCGCTTCGGCCAGCTCCGCATCTGCCCAGGACTCCACGATGCGAGCGCCGAGCACCAAAGCCTCGATTTCCTGTTCCTTGAACATGAGCGGCGGCAGATCGAAGCCGGCCCGAAGCACGTAGCCCACCCCCGCCTCGCCGTCGATCGGCACGCCGCTGGCGATAAGATCCTGAATATCCCGATAAATCGTGCGCTCGGACACCTCGAGCGCCTCGCTGAGATCGCGCGCCGTGACGGGCGACTTGCGGCGCATGAGTTGAATGATTTCGAATAGTCTGTCTGCGCGTCGCACGCTGGTTTTTCCACTCGGCTGACCTGCGCTGCGATCGCTTTATCCTATCACTCCTGACACCGCGTTGTCAGGAGCGTGTCAGGCCTGCTGACGGAATGCTGTCAGGAGCTGTCAGCCATAGTGCTCCCCATCAGAGCGATGAGATGACAGGAGCACAACAATGGCAGCATCGCACGGCTGGGAGATCAATTCGCCCATCCGCCAAAGCTTTCTCGGTAAGGTCAGATGGGCCTCCCATTTCGCATTGAAAACTTACCTTCGCTGGTATCAGCAGAGAGCGGCCGCCCATTATCTTGCGCAGCTCGACGATCGCATGCTGCACGATATCGGTATTACCCGATCTCAAATCGAATCGGCTGTCCGCAATGGCCGCGACCGGAATTGGTTGCGGTAACAACATAGTTCTTCCGGAGCTTTCGTAACAAACGGCGTACGAAAGCTCCGTAACCGTTTCAGCCCCAACATCATTTTCCGCCACACACTCGACGGAAGTCCGCCATTCCGGCGCCGCAAACTTGTTCGACAACCCCCTTTCGTCGATTTGTGTACTCGCGTTTAGCATTTCGTTCCGCCGGTCTCGGCGGGTTTACGAGCATCCCTGACGGAAGGAGTGGAGAATGCTGCGGGTTGGGGGTTTGGTTGCATTATGCTTGATGCTGCTTGCGCTACCCGCGCAAGCCCAGCGGCCCGATCTGGTATTGTTGGGTGAGAAAAGCGTCGGCTTCCTGGTCGACCGCGATGTTATTGACATTGGCAAGTCGGAAGACTGGTTCCGCGACCGCGCGTTTAAGCAGCTTCATTTCGCGGTTGAGCGCAATGATCTGCATCTGATCGCGCTCAAGATCGTCTACATAAACGGGCACACGGAAGAAATTCGTGTCGACAAGACGATCCGCGCTGGCCGACAGCTTGCGGTCGATCTCAGAGGCGAGCGCAGCTATTTGCGGCGCATCGAGATGATTTATCGCTCGAAGCCGAGCTTCCGCGGGCAAGCGGTCATCAAGGTTTACGGCGAAGTCGCACGTCGGCCAGGTCGCCCGGGCCGTTTCGAGCCGCATAAGGATTGGCAGCTACTGGGAGAGCAGAAAGTCGGCTTCCTCGTCGACAAGGACGTGATCAACGTCAGGCATCCTGAGGACTGGTTCCGAAACCGCGCATTCCGGATGCTCCATTTCCTCGTCGGGGACAATGATCTTCATCTCATTTCGCTGCGCATCGTGTACTTCAACGGCTACACGGAGACCATCAAGGTCGACCAGATGATCCGCGCGGGCGGTCACCTTGCAGTCGATCTGAAGGGCGACAAGAGCTACCTCAGGCGCATCGAGATGACCTACCGCTCGAAGCCGAGCTTCAAAGGCCAAGCCACCATTAAGGTTTATGGCGAGCTGGCAAAGCGGCGTTAATTGAGCCCCGAGGCGAGATGCCGCAGCCTGATGGTGGCATCTCATACGGGGCCGGTGCATCTGGTGAACTTTCTCAAGGGAACCAAGTGGCTAATGGCAGGTTGTTCACGCACCCTGCCTGTGCCGGACGCCCCCCACCCAAGCACAGGCCCAGAACGGGCACCTGACCTCCCCCAGGGGTC
>Ga0065724_108461_pt1 | contig 20474 bp, 33 predicted proteins | sample TheenrcSG05JP960_FD_59111 | JGI IMG/M metagenome (GOLD analysis project Ga0065724, IMG submission 59111) | Thermophilic enriched microbial communities from mini bioreactor at UC Davis - Sample SG0.5JP960 | ecosystem: Engineered > Solid waste > Grass > Composting > Bioreactor | place: USA... | reverse complement strand
GGGAGAACTTTCTGTTCTGGGAGTGGCAACTTCAACTGGCAGCGGCGGATCCTGACGCACTGGATTGGGAGCCATGGAATGAGGTCGTGGCAACGCGTGGGGTGCTGCTGCTCCTGGCGCACTACCCACGAGGGGAACAGCTTCTCCGCGACCTGTATCGACCACATGAGTACGAGACGATGCCCCGCAAGGAGGATGCGGAACGGTTCCTCGACGAGCACCCGATGTGGCGGTTCGAGTATACGGCGCGGGGCGCGGAGGAGTTTCTGGCAGCGGCGTACCATCACGTACCGGGGATCCAGCGCGCCGCGTTTCGAGTGCTTGCCGCCTACAAGCGCGTCGTGCGGGATACGTGGCGCGAGGAAGGGAGACCTGACGGGACCGGTCGGTTGCTCGGTGATGACGACCCGCAGGAACCACAACCGGTGACGTGGGACATGTTGGTCCGTGCCTACAGTCGCGTGGCCGAGGCGCTACCAGAGGCAGAACAGCACGAGTCCAAGGAGGATCGGGCTGTCATGATGTACCTCCAAGGTGTCCCACCACGGGAAGCGGCGCAAGCGAACGGGATCGGGATCAACCGGTTCTACAAGATCCTGAAGGAGCGGAATATTCCGGTGCGCCGGGGTCCGAGGAAGCGAAAGCGGGAGGCGGCATAGATGTTTGTTCCCAACACAGTTCAGGTGCCGACGTTTCTGGTTGCTGCGGCGTGTCAGGGGACGATCACGCCGGATGATCTGGTTGCCGCCTGCGCGGTGATGCTGAATCCCGGCGCGTCGGCAGACGTGGTGGCAGCCAACTTCGGGGTGGACATCAACGCCGTTGAGCGGGTGATGTCCTGGCTTGAACAGGGGAAGGTGCCGGAGCGCGTACGAACACCGTCACCGCCACCGCCGCAGCCTACACCGCAGGCGACAACGCACGACCAGAGCGAGCAGGCGATTGAGGCGTGGGGCCAGCGGCTCCAGCAGATGATTGACGAGCGCCTGGCTCGTCCTGCGGCACTCCGTGAGGATCACATCCGTGACCTGTACCGGATGTGTGAGGGGCGCGATGACGTGGCCCGCGCATTGATTGACATCATCGAGCAGCGTGAACGGCGCGGGCAGATCGTGGAGCGACCGATCGGTTTTATCTTCGGCGTGCTGCGTCGCGCAGCGTCGCTCGACGCCATCATCGCGAGCGCGCAGGAGGCGACGGCTCAGCGTCGCACGGTCGTCACCGACACGTTGGAGCGCACACTCCAGCGTGTCGCTGGGAAGGAGGCGTCGAATCCGGCTTGACATGGGTCTTGAGGATCTTATCGACGAGATCCTTCGCGAGGAAGAGGAGTGGGCAGCCAACCCCCGTGAACTCACCGGACTGCCGACCGGGTTTCCGTCGTGGAATGCGTTCACCCTCGGACTACAGCCGTCGGAAGTTACCGTGCTCGGGGGGCGACCGGCGCAGGGCAAGACCGGGTTGATGTCGCAGTGTGTGTTCGCGGTCGCCGATCACCTGCTCCAGGTTCATCGTGACACGGGAGATGATCCGGGCTGTGTGGTCTTCTTCAGCACGGAGATGCCTGCCAAGCGGATTATGATGCGCTACGCCTCACAAGGGACGCGGATTAGTGCTCGTCGCGTCAAGCAGGGAAAGCTTACCCCGGAGGAACGGGAGGCGTGGCGCCACAAAGTCGCCGCACTCAAACGGTTCTCGCCGTTGATGGCGATCGAAGGCGGCTCGTCGATCGACATCGGTGATCTACTCGGGTACCTGGAAGAGATCCGACAGAGCGGGCGGAAGATCGCGTTCGTCGCGATCGACTATATCCAGCGGATCGGCGGGCGTGGGTACAACGACTACCAACGCACAACCGATGTCTCCCGCCGGATCAAGGACATGGCGAACAAGTACAACATCCCGGTCCTGGTTGCCTCGCAGGTCCGCCGTCCTGAGCGTGTCCTGGTGGGTGGGCAGTGGGAGGACGACAACGAGCGTCGGCCCACGATGTTCGAGCTGCGAGACAGCGGGAATATCGAACAGGATGCAGACAATGTGCTGATGCTGCATAACCCACCACGCCAGGACGGTGTCTCGGGGGAGCGAATTGCCACAGTTTACGTGGACAAGCAGCGGGACGGTCCCTGTGGTGAGTGGGACATGACCTATATTCCGGCGCTGACGCGGTTTGAAGACGACGGCACGCGGATCCGCATGGATGGGGAATCGTGATACAGAGAGGAGAGGTAGAAGGCACGTAAATGTCGAGTCGCACGCGGGCACGCCGACGAGGACGCGCGCTGGAATATCGCGTGGCGAACGTCCTCGGCGGGATCGTCTGGCCCGGACAGGATGGTGATGTCGAGGCGCGGGGGTATCGGATTGAGTGTAAGTCACGGAGTGGGTGGCGTCTCAAGAGCACGACGGAGCTTGCTGACTTCATCGACCAGATCCGTCGCTATCAGAAAGAATGGCCGGAGGGGAAGCGGTGGGCACTGGCGATCCATGGGGGTGGGAAGAGTCCGACCCTCATCTGTATCCCGATTGAGGACTTTGCCCGGCTGACCCAGGAAGTCGAGGAATCACCCACACTCCTCTCGCTCGTGCAGCAGAACCTCCATGTGTTTCAACGTCTTATTGACATTGCGCGCGGGGACCAGGAGGAAGTTCAGTGAATCGTAGTGAAGGGTAAGGAGTGATTGTTCCAATAACGGAGGGAGAAGCCTGGCAGATTTGGAAGTGGGCGAGGGAGCGCCAGAGTCGTAAGAAGCCACATACCTCCAAGAAGATCGTTACCTATCGAGACGACTTATCTATCCATTACGACGGGATCAAAGGGGAGTACGCCGTTCACAAACTCTTCTGTCTCCCCTACCACCCCCGGCCTCGCGAAAGCGGTGACAAGAACGCGCCCGACCTCTGGCTCCCCACTGGGGAGAGCGTGCAGGTCAAGTACCGCAGCAAGCGGGGCTGGCAGTTTCTTCTGACCAGTACGGATCCCAATGAGTTCACCGCCGACATCGGCATCCTCTGCTGGCCTGCGGAGACGGGGCCGGAGGATGTCGAAGTTGTCGGGTGGATTTCCCGAGACGACTTTTTGAGACACGCCGTTACGGTCAACCACATTAACAAGCCGGGTGGGGAACGGCTTGCGGTTGATCCAGATCACTTTCATCCAATGCAGGAGCTGTTGATACGGGTTTATCGTGATGCAGCCTAGGAATGGGAGTGATGAATGGGCGTTGCTGTCTCTACGACAGACTTACCCGTGCGGAGCAGGTGATTATAGAGTGGAAGGAGGTGATATGTTCGAACGCCCCCTGCCACACGCCGAATGGATCGGACTCGACATCGAGACAACCGGACTCGACTGGCACCACGACGACATCCTCCTGATCGTCCTGTCGGATGGACAGGAAGATTTCATCATCCGTGCTCCTGAGGTCTTCACCCGTTGGAGCCGGTGGGGGTATTTCAAGGACGAACTCGGCGCGTGGCTGCGGGAGCAGGTGTTCGACCGGACCGTCGTGGTTCACAATGCATCCTTCGACCTCGTGTTCCTCGATGCCCATTTCGGGTGTGGGTTCCCAGAGCGGGTGTGGGACACGATGGTGTGCGAGCAGATGTTGACCGCTGGCCTGCCTCGGGATGACGGATCGTTCCGGGGGAGTGATGAGACCGCACGCATCCCGCTCGCGGAGCTGGCGCAGAAGTACCTCGGCCTAACGTTGGACAAGGAACTTCAGACCTCCTTCGTCGGGCACGAGGGGGAGTTGTCCGAGGAACAGGTTGCGTACGCCAGGCGGGATGCGCAGGTGCTCGTGCCGATCGCGCAGCGACAGCAGGCAGAGGTTCGCCGCCACGAGCTGGAGCAGGTCTGGGAGATCGAGCAGCTTGTGACACCCGTGTTCTGTTCGATGGAGCGGCACGGTGTCGTGCTCGATCCGAACATCCTCCGACCCATCATCGAAGAAGCCGAGCGCGAGATGCACGTGATCGGGGAACGGCTCGAAGAGGCGCTGACCTATCACGTCCAACAGCTCCGGATCGCCAAACGGGATGCGGAGCAAGACCGGCTCGACGCCTGGCTTGAAGCCTTGGCGATGGAGACCGAATGCCTCATGAACGACTGGGATGACATCATGTCCCGGTGTGATGAGGGAGAGCTTCCGGCAGAGTGGATCGAGAACAAGTGGCACGACCGAACGATCGACAAGAAGGACGGCCAACCGAAGGGTCGGAAGCGGTTCGTGCGGGCGAAGTTGAAGGAGTGGCGACAACGGAATCCGCGCCCGCCCAAGCCCGCCGAACTGGTTGATAAGCCGATCGACCTCAACTCCGCACAGCAGGTACAGTACGCGCTCTCCTCCCTTCTGGGAGTTGAGGTTTCGAACGTGAAGGCCACGACGCTCCAGCAGCTTCTCCGTCAGATGCGGGGGAAAAACGCGGAGGCGGAGAGGGTGCTGTCGGACCTCTTGGAGTATCGGAAACGAGCCAAGTTGGTTCAGGCGTTCGGTGAGCCACTGATCGCACGCATCTGTCCCGAGGGTCGGATCCACGCTGATTTCGCGCAGTATGGTACCGCGACGGGGCGCCCGACCGCACGGCGCCCGAACCTGCTCCAGATCCCGGCGGACAAGAAGGGGGATGCTCCGGAGAAACAGCTGCGCCGGGCGTTCCGCGCTGGCCCAGGGAACGTCATGATCGTGGCCGACTACTCACAGATGGAACTCCGTCTGATCGCGGAGATGTCGGGTGACACGGCGATGATCGAGACGTTCCGCTCCGGTCGAGACATCCACCTTGCTACCGCACAGGACGTGCTCGGGCGCGAGGAGGTCAGCGACGACGAACGAAAGGTCGCCAAGACCGCCAACTTCCTCACCCTGTACGGTGGCGAGGCGGGAAAGCTCCAGGAGAGCCTGGCTGAGGAGGGGATCTACATGAGTCTGGAACAGTGCAAGGCATTCCTGGAGTCGTGGCGACGCACCTATCGCTCGGCATGGCGTCGGATCCAGCGGTGGCAACAGGAGGGGATCCGGAACGGCTTTACCACGACGGCGCTTGGTCGCAAGCGGTTCTTTGTTCCGGCGGAGGGTGAGTACTTAGGCAGGCTCCAGCGGCAGGCGAGTAACTTCCCGATTCAAGGGAGTAACGCTGACATCACCAAGCTCGCCATGATCGTGATTCAACGGGCGCTCGAACCGTACGGAGGTCGGATCGTGCTCCAGGTCTATGATGAGATCGTGGTGGAGATCCCACGGGAGCATGCGCTGAGGGGAGCCGAGATCGTGAAGGCAGCCATGGAAGAGGCGGCGCGTACGGTGTTGAAGCGCGTTCCGGTGGTGGTGGACTGCGTGATCTCGGCCTCGTGGAGCGAGTCTGATGTGGTCGAGATGGAGGCGGCGCATGCAGCATAGAACGGAGATGACATTCGCTTGGACCGAGAGGACGATGCTTGGAGATTATATCACGGTTTGCATACTTCCTGGAGACCGCACGAAATTCGCAGAAGTCGTCAAGTCCTCGTCAGGTAAGACCATCTCGTCAATCAAGATTGACGATAGAGCTTACCATAATGGCGCTCTTGTGATTGAGTTTGATGACGGAACGATCCTTGATGTCTACGACGATAGACGTACTTGTTGCGAGCAGCGGTATCTGCATACTGATGATGATCTTTCGTACTATGAAGGTGCACAGTTCCTTGACATTGAGATTAGTCATGCCAAGACGTTCGAGTGGGGTGACTTCGATATCCATGAGGTCCAGTTTCTGGGGGTAACAACGAGCAAGGGTACGTTTACTGTCGATACGAATAACGTACACAACGGTTATCACGGTGGGTTTGCTCTCGTGGCGCGTCTTCGAGATACTGATGAATAGGTGGGGCCGTTGCGTGCCGACACTGGTTCGGAAGCGATCCCTGACATCCGGTGGCTTGTGGGTGAGCCGGAGGGAGACCGACCGATCTTCATCTACTGCCCCTTCCATGAGGATACGGATCCGAGCTATGCCGTCTACGCCGACGGAACCTGGTGCTTCGGCTGTCACCGACGCGAGTCACCATGGGAATTTGCCAAACGACTGAAGTCGAACCTGGCGACGCTGCCTCGGGTCACATCGACGACGACAGAGAAGGATGCGACAGAGGAGGAGCGCCGTGCATGGGGCATCCTCTGTCGTGTCTGGCATCGGACCCTCGTGGAAGGGCCGCGACGCGAGCGGATACAGTGGTTCTACGAGCGTGGGTTGTGGGAGGACACGATCCGCAAGTACCTCCTCGGCCACACCGGGGATCGGTTCAGTCTCCCGATCATGGAGGGGAGGAAGGTCGTTGGCTACCAACTCCGCCTCGATCCTCGATACTGTGATCCCGATGAGCCACGCTACATCAACCCACGCAAGATGAAGGTGCTGATTCACCGACCCAACCCCGAGGGAAGCACGACCGTGGTGTGTGAGGGACCGCTTGATGCCTTCCTGTTGGCGCAGTATGGGTTCGATCCCATTACGACGACCGGGGGAGCCAGGTCGCTGGTATCGGCAGTGAAGGGGGTGGTGCCACGAGGGAAACGATTGGTGATCGCAACGGACCAGGATGATGCTGGAGAGGAGGCAGCCCGCGAGTTGTTGAACTGGTTTCCGAACGCGGTTCGGGCGACATGGGAACAGGGAAAGGACATTGGCGAGGCAGTCACCTTACTACCTTCCATCCGACGCGGTTCTTTTCTCAAAGGAATCTTGGGATAAGCTTCGTCCATATGATTTTCCTTTGGTGGATGCGTTTAGCCCGTACCCAATAATGACTGAGGAGGATCGCCAAGCGTTTATGGATGCGGTTGTTGAGAGTGTTCGCGCAGAGGCGAACAGTGATGCTGCGCCGCACGCAAGTGGCTCAGAAGCGCCGGAGCTGGATATCCCCGCGGACTCCGTGTGTCAGCAGGCGGCACGCCTCGTTTACGGACAGAAGCGAGTTGAGTGGGGTGATCCGTACGAGAGTTTCCGGAATATTGCGGCGTTCTGGAATACCTACCTCGACGGTCGTCTTGACCCGAACGATACGCTGACTCCGCACGACGTGGCGCTGATGATGGTGTTACTCAAGGTATCCCGCCTCGTTACGGGGTCACATGCGTACGACAATTATGTGGATGGGTCTGGCTATTTCGAGTTGGCCCACCTGTTGAGTAAGCGGGAGCGAGAAGAGCTTGCCGCGATGGCTCGTGAGGCGTTGAAGAAGGTGACGGAGGGGAAGGGGGGAGATCAATCCCGCTCGTAGGCTGGTCGGTTAACGGAAAACGGTACACATTTGATGAAGCCCTGGAGATCGCACGATCCCAGGGTCATTTTGATCGCTGGCCTGCGCCCGCCTTGGAAGCACTCAGGCGGCAGCAGGAACGAGTTGATGGGTGGTGGCTGTCACCGAGCGCCGCCACGGGGTGTCCTCGACAGCGAATTCTTCGGGCGGCGGTGGACTACTACGCGGACCCGAAGCGTGCCTGGTCGATGTTTATGGGGAGTGCCATCCACTCCCGGTTCGAGCAGCACAGCGATGCGGTTGGGATCCTGAGCGAGGTCGAGCTGTCCATGCCGTTGGAAGTGCCGCTCACGGTCAACGGGGAGAGCCGCGTCTACACCTTCCCGATCGTCGGCACGCTCGACAGTTACGACCCGGAGCACCGCCGCCTGATTGACTTCAAGACCACGTCCCGTGAGTTTTGGTACACCGACGCTGAGACCGGAAAGAGAAAGAAGCGGGAGCTCCCGGAGGAGGCCCACGTGGTCCAGGCCAATATCTACCGGATGCTCCTGGAGTACCACGGCTATCCCGTGGATGAGATTCGGATCTGGTATGTGCGGACCGTACCAAACGCCCCACGCGAGTTCGTGGAGGTTCCGATCTGGGACGACGACGAGATATATCTGACTGCCGTGGCGCTCGCGACACCGCTCGTGCGCGCACGGGAGTTGGGGGAGCTTCCTCCCTGTACCTGTCGGTATCGGAGCGGGTTGGATCCCGACCTATGCAATGAAATCGAGGAGGTGGACTTCTCGCGAGTGAGGGAGTATGTCAGCGTGCTACCGAAGGCAGCCTAATCGTGGGTGGAAGCGTAAGGCAGCGAAGGTCTCGGAAACCACGCAGGTACTGCTGACCTACGCCATGAAGCTGGATGAGGTGGCAGAAACGTTCCTTGATCTTTATCTTGCGGTCAGTGATGACACGCGAAACCGGTGTCCAATCGAAGCTCGGGCACTCGAAGAACGGTTAATCGGATTGTTCGAGCGGAAGACACAGTTGCCAGTCGGGTTGATCCGAGAGGACCGAGATCAGGTACCACGACTGTTTTGGGTGTTCTCGTTGAATCGGCTGCGACTGATTGAAGAAGCGAATCGGTTCTTGGCGAAGGAGTTGGGAATTGCTTGAGAAGGCGAAGTATACGGGTGAGTGTTTCATCATCAAGGCTATTGGCCGCGATGAGGACGGGAGGCGAGTGATCCACACCGAGTATCACGACGTGTTAGAGGGACAGGATCCGGAGGAGGTGGCAAAGAAGGCGGACAACATCCAGCGGTACCTCAAGTTCCGGAAGGGGTTTGAGCACGTCTTCGTCTATCGCGCGTTCCAGCGTTACTGGGATGGGGAGAAGGTCACGGACTCTCCGTTGCTAGCCCAGCGGGCGGCGTCGTAGCACCAGCGAAGCAACAACCGATCGGGTCATAGAGGGCGTGGGTATACAGCTCACGCCCTTTCTCTTGTTGAGGTGCCCATAGTTGTTATAGACACTGAAACCCGGCTGTGTTAGTATGTTGAACGTGGCAGGTGTTGCTTGACTGACACACAAGTCAGTCACGTTGAAAGGGGGGCGCAGGGCATTACAGGGGTGTTTTGTGGTCAGTAGGGTTGGGATTTGGAGTCGGTACCAAGGGCAGGAGGAAAAGGGATTGCGGCTCCAGGTCGCTCAGGAGATCCTTAACCGGTACGGGGAGGGGATCCCAGAACATGTGCTCGCCGAACTCGTCGAGCGGTATGCACTCGTGGTAAGCGAGCATATCCGTCGTCGCCATGTCCTACTCACTTCTTTATTAAGAAACGAACAGACGGAGAGGATGTCGGCGTAGGCTTTTGGCGCAACAACATAGACGTACGGGGAAACGAGGGGCGGATCAATAACCGTCCCTCAACTGTTTGTGCGGAGGAACGGATGACCGACGAAGTGATTGCCTCGATGGACGCGGCGTTCGCTCACCTCGACCGTGACAGCAGTCTCCCATGCATGACGCTTACCCCAGAAGAAGTGAGGATGTTCTACACAGCAATTCGAAAATTTAATAACAGCATGAACGAACATTGTGCTAGCGCACCTTGGGATGTGCGAGAAGCTATAAAGACGATGATTATTGAGCGCCTGCACGTGATTATGGGGGTGTTGGAGGAGGTCATTGACCGTGGACATGGCCTCCAACTTCAGGAGGTTGATCGTGTCTAACGATCGGATGTCTCGTGTTGACGTACTCGACCACGGCTACGTCAGACTGGTCGGCGTGCTCGGAGACGACCTGACGGTGGTCAACGCGGCACGGGTCTCCTTCGAGAAGGAAAGTGTCCATCTGAGAGAGCGAGATACGCGCCTCCTGCGTTACCTCGCGGAGCACGGCCATGGGAGCCCCTTCCGCCATGCGGTGCTCAGCTTCGAGGTCTACGCACCGATGATGGTGATGCGGCAGTGGGGCAAGTACCGGGTGGGGTCGGTCTGGAGTTTCGAGGACAGTGATGACCCCATTGAGACCTGGAACGAGAGTTCGCGCCGCTACGTCACCGAGGAGCCGAGGTTCTACGTCCCGAGACCTGAGCAATGGCGATCTGCGCCGGAGAACAAGAAACAGGGAAGTGGCGATCCGATCAGCGACGAGTCAACGACGAATCCCTTGACAGACAGTCTGGACGACATCGTGGGTCAGGGACTTCGCTACTACAACATGGCGCTTGAGCAGGGTGTTTGCGCGGAACAGGCACGGCTCTTCCTCCCCGCGTACGCCATGTACATCCGTGCCCGGTGGACGGTGAGCCTGCACGGGGTGATCCACTTCCTCCAACAGCGTCTGCATGAGGACGCCCAATGGGAAATTCGGGAGTATGCCCGAGCGGTGTACCAGCTGGCCCAACCGAAGTTCCCAGAGTCGTTCGCGGCATTTGGGCTGACAGAAGGAGGGAGCGAATGCACGAGTTCTTAGAGACGAAGTGGATCCAACTACCCCTATGGCCCCGATACACGCACCACGGGAGAAGAAGGAGGCGGGGTGGAGAGAGATACAAATCAGCAGACGGTGTATGTCGTTATGTACGAGGACCACGAAGGGCCGGTTGTTCTTCGTGTATGGTCGTCGAAAGAGCTTGCTCAACAGTGGCTCGACTCATTGCCGGTTCGTATTGAAGAGGTTACTGACTACTTCGGCGAAACGGCCTATCTCCGGTATCGTGGGGAGTGTCCTGTTGGTTGGTACCGCAGTCGTGAGGCGGCTGAACAAGGGTATGACGCTAAGTGGTTCTCAATCGAGCCCCATCCAGTATACGACTGAGGTGGTGTCATGAAGCTCATCATTGCCGGGTCGCGGGACATTGAGGGTGTGGACGAAGAAGTCCTGTCGCGGTGGTTGTTTCTTGCCGGGTTCCCTCCTGTTGCTGTTTCCGAGGTTGTGTCTGGCGGTGCGCGCGGCATTGACACGCTTGGTGAGGAGTGGGCTTCCTATTTTGGCATCCCGGTCAAGCGATTCCCGGCACAGTGGAACCGGTACGGCAAGATCGCCGGGAAGCTTCGGAACCGCCAGATGGCGGAGTACGTGAAGGAACATAACGGGGCGCTGTTCGCCGTTTGGGACGGGATGAGTCCGGGAACGGCGCACATGATCGCAATCGCGACAGCTCTCGGGTTGAGGGTGCATGTGAGGCTGGTTGAGGGGGATGAAGATGAGCGTGGGGATCGAAGGTGAAAAGTACTGGGCCAGGGTCGATGAGATCGAAACTGATCCCTACGGCTTTCCGGTTCGGATGAGCAAGATTTCGATGAAGATTGTTGACCGGAACAACGGGGACAAGGAACTGGCGACGTTCTTTGGATACCGGATCAGGTGAAGGTGGGGCTTGTATAGAGGAGGTTCTGATGGCGAAGTCGGTGACGTTCGATTCCCTGGAACTGGGGCATATCGCGTTCGGGCAACCGGCACAGGATTATCACGTGCCCGACTGGTTTGAGAACCTCATGCACGGGCTGTCGTGTACGCTCGATGGCGTTATGCAGTTGGTGAGCGACGAGCCGTTCGACAACCCGTTCGACAACTCCGGTGGCTCGTTCGAGAACGAGGTGTTCGAGGTCCACGCCTACTCGTGGAACGACGACGAGGAGCAGCCGTACAACTTCAAGTGTGGCGATTTCATGATGAGTTGGTACAAGTGTCTCGGTCGCGACACCACCATGAACCAGGATCTCCCCGACGACGAACTCTTCATGATCTGGCTCCGGTGCATGGACAGTGTGCTGTCGCTCGCCAAGAAGTACCTGAAGGTGGAGGGCTAAGTCTCGATGCTCGTTGAGGAACGATTTTATCTACCTGAGGATGTGCGGGCGGCTCTTCGGATCCGCCCGATTCATTGGGGGTTCGGCGCGTTTTCAGAGGCTGTTTACTACCGCACCTATTCCCGGCGCAAGGAGGACGGAGGACAGGAGACCTGGGCGGACACGGTGATCCGTGTCGTCGAGGGTGTGATGTCGATCCGGAAGGATCACTACAAGAAGATCGGGCGCCGGTGGGATGAGAGCCGCTGGACTGACATTGCCACCAGAATGGCTGACGCCATGTTTGAGATGCGCTTCCTGCCCCCTGGCCGTGGGCTGTGGGCCATGGGGACGGAGTATGTGTTCGAACGCGGCTCACACGCCCTGAACAACTGCGGGTTCATTGATGTCACCGATAGCCTGGCTGACGCTGCCGGATGGCTCATGGACAGCCTGATGCTGGGTGTCGGTGTTGGGTTCAGTACCAATAACCAGCGGCTTCGTAAAGCAGTCAAGCCTGGTCCGGATCGGTTGGTTGTCTCGATTCATGACTCACGTGAAGGGTGGGTCAATTCCGTTGAGATGCTGATTCGGTCCTACTTCTGCGACGGCGAGGTGCCGGCAGTTGACTTCGACTACAGCCAGATTCGTCCCGCTGGGTCGTTGATCCGTGGGTTCGGTGGTGTGGCCTCGGGTCCGGAACCGCTCCGACAGCTCCACGAACGACTCCGCTCCTATCTCGACGCCTACGCGGAGGGACGGATCAGCGCCACCCGCCTCATTGTTGACGTGATGAACGCCATCGGCGCGTGTGTGGTCGCAGGCAACGTGCGCCGCAGTGCGGAGCTTGCCACCGGGTCCATCCACGACCTGGAATTTCTCAACCTCAAGAACTACGGGTTGTATCCCGAGCGCGCCGAAATCGGGTGGATGAGTAACAACAGCGTGGTCCTCCGGGAGCCGGATGACTTCCTGCTGCTCCCGACCATTGCTGAGCGGATTCGGGACAACGGCGAGCCGGGGGTGATCAACCTCATGAACGTCCAGAAGTATGGGCGGTTCAAGGAGAAGTCACCGGATCGTGCCGTGGGGTTCAACCCGTGTGCCGAGGTGCCGTTGGAGAGCCACGAACTCTGCAACCTGGCGGAGGTCTTCCCCACCCGCTGCCGGAACGAGCAGGAGATCTACGAGGCGATGGAGCTGGCGACCATCTACGCCTCGACGGTGGCGCTCCTGCCCAGCCATTCCCGTGAGACAAACGCGGTGGTGGAGCGGAATCGCCGGATCGGTGTATCCATCTCCGGCATCGCGGACTGGGTCGATGCGACGAGCATCGCCCACCTGACCCGGATCCTCCGCACCGGTTATGAGGACATTGTGGTCCCGATTAACTGGGCGCTGGCGGAAGAGGCCAGGGTCGCGCCGTCGATTCGGGTGACGACGGTGAAGCCCTCGGGCACCATCTCCCAGCTTGCCGGAGTCAGCCCTGGGATGCACTGGCCTGTCCATCGCTACTACATCCGCCGGATGCGGGTGAGTGAGGGGAGTCCCGTTGCCGAGCGGTTGATCGCCGCCGGGATCCCGCACGAGCCGGACCTGTACTCCGACAACACGCTCGTCTTCGAATTCCCCCAGGCAGCGGGGAAGGGGAAGACTCGCTCGGTGTCCGACGTGTCGATTTGGGAACAGGCGGCGATGGTGGCGTTCCTCCAACGTGAATGGGCGGACAACGCCGTGTCGAACACGCTCACCTTCTCCAAGTCGGAGGCGAAGGACATCGAGAAGGTATTGTCCATGTTCGCCCCGCAGATCAAGTCGATGTCGATGCTGCCTGACGACGACAACGTGTACGAGCAGATGCCGTACGAGCGGATCACCAAACAGGAGTACGAGGAGCGGATGGCAAAGATTCAGGAGGTGGACTGGAGCACCTTTTCAGGCGATGGGCAGGATTCTCGGTTCTGTGACGGCGATGTGTGCGAGGTCAAGTTTTGACGGGTAAGAAGGTGTATGGGCAACTGTAAGGACTGTAAGTGGTGGTTCGATAACTGGTCCACCTACGGTCATGAGGTTGGCGTCTGTTACCGGATCCTACCGGAGGAGCCAATCCGCCGCACCCCTTTTGCAACGATGGAGGCGAACGACAGTTCGATCTGGGTCGAGGGTGGTGCGTTCTTCATCACCACCCATGACTTCGGCTGTGTGTTGTTCGAACGAAGGAGGCTAAGTGCACGACAACAAGCAGTCTAGCGGTGGCGGCGTGAGCACAGTACCTGACATTGAGGTCGTGATTGTTCGTGGTGACCTGGACTGGGATGGATGGTACGTCAACGGAGAATTGGTTGCCCAGTACGACGCCATCTACCTTGAAGACGCGCTGAGAGAGTTGATGACGCGGTATCCAGACGGATTGCGTATCACGAAGGTAGAGGTGAGGACATACGACCCGGACTGGTTGGCAGATGATAGGTGGCTCAACCTACCGTCGGATCTGAAGTCAGTGCAACTGATTGATTAGGAGGGCTACGTGCACGGCGACGGGCAGTCTAGTGGTGGCAGTATGAACACGGTACCTGACGTTGAGATCGTGATTGTGCGCGGCGATCTGTATTGGGAGGGGTGGTACGTCAACGGAGAACTGGTTGACGACCACCACTCCATCTATCTTGAAGACGCGTTGGCGGACTTGATGAAGCGGTACCCAGGCGGGTTGCGTATCACAAAGGTGGAGGTGAGGGAATACGACGCGCATTGGTTGGGAGATCGGGGATACCTCAACCTACCGTCGAATCTGGAGTCGGTGAAACTGATTGATTAGGAGGGGTGGTGAAGGTCTCCATCGCCGAAATGGGGTCTGTCCCATGACCGAGGTGTACATTGTCAAGAGATTCCACCTCATAGACAGAGAGCTTCCGGCAGAGTGGATCGAGGGTGTGTACGCTTCGTTCGACGGCGCTGTGACGGGGGCAATCACGGCTGTTGTGGATGACTACGCCGAGTACTACCCCGTCACTACCTTCGATCCGCCACTACCTGTTCCCCACAGCGACGCACCTCGCCGATGGGAAGTCGCACGGGTTCGGTTGAGTGATGAGGGGTTTGTGGGCTTCGATATCGAAGAATGGGAAATAAAGGGAGACTGACTTCGCGAGACCATCTTTAAGAGAGGAGTAGGGTGAAAGGTCGGGAATTCGAGAATGAACGTGTACCTGTTAAAAGTCGTCCACATGGACGAGTACGATTATGACGACTGGGATATCGGAATCTTTACGGACCTCGGTTCTGCGGCGAAGAGGGCGTCGGAAAGCGCGGAGAAGGAATACGGGAGATTTTACCCGATCACGGTGTTTGATCCACCGAGAGAGGACAACTTAGACCGTGTGGCGTACGACCTGGTAGAGGTCGAGCTCGATCACGGCGATATCATCAGGTATTTCGCTGTCGAGTTTGAGTTGGAGGGACAGGAGGATCGGTGATAGCACTGAGCGAACAGGAGATCCGGGAGATGGGGCTGGTGGAAGTCACCGGCCCCAATTCATTCGGACTTGGTGGTGTGCTGCTCACCGTGGATTATATCGAGCGAGTCATCCACGGGTATGGTGAGATCGTGCGAACCTGGGCAGTACCGCCGCAAACGGAGCGGTATTACATGCATGACTACGGATGGTTGCTCGGTGAAGGTACCATGCCCATCCACTTCGCGGAACGCATCACGCTCCCCGAGAATGTGATGGGATACATTCACCCACTGCCCTCTGTCATTGATTGTGGTGTGTTGATGCAGCCGGTCCATCTGTGGCCTGGGTATGACAACAGACCAGAAACATTGATCACGATCGCTAAAGGGCAGAGGGTGATCCTGAAGAAGGACGCTCGGGTCGCCGTAGCCACCTTCCACTACGTAGAAGGTGCGGAGACGCCACAGACAAGGGAGACCGAGAATAGTGTGCGCAGGTATGCCTCAATGGTAGTGGAGGCTGCTCGAAAGCTTCTTAGGAGCGCTGAGTGGGAATACAAGCCGAACTTTCTGGCGGGGCGGATGGAGGCTGTCTACGCTGTAAAGTGCAACGATTTGAACGTCCTGTCTACCACAGTTGATCTTCTCGATAAGGCTCTGAAGGAGGCTTCCGAGACGACCACCACACAACAAAGTCTGCATAAGGGAAGGGGACAGTAAGCGGGGTGAGCACCATTACCTACCTGGATCTGATCCGCGTCTGGTGCTCCCGCTGTAACCGATCCCAACTCCTGCGCCGATCCGAGGGGCAGGAGGTCGTGTCGTGTCCGTGGCGTTGCCATGCCTGCGGTCACGACAACCTGGATCCGGTCAGCGGGAGCATGAAGGAGGATCAGTCGTGTCGGTCTACCCCGTTGTCTTGTCTGACTTTAAAGAAGTGGAGTAGCACTGTGAGTAAAGTACCTGACGTTGAGATCGTGATTGTTAGTGGCGATATGGACTGGGAGGGATGGTATGTCAACGGAGAACTGGTCTTTGAGGATACCTACATCACCCCCGGAGACACGCTGGAGAGGTTGAGACGCCTTTATCCCGACGGGTTCCGTATCACTAAGGTGAAGGAGGTCGAGTACGACACTGGATGGTTCTACAGAAAAGACTACTGTCACCTCCCTCAGAAGCTTGAGGATGTCGTCTTGGAGGAGGGGGAGGAGCTGTGACCCCAGACCAACGCCTGAATCAGATTGCGACGGTCAGTCTCATTCAGGTTCCAGAGATCCGTAATTGGTGGGTCATGGATGTAGAAGGCGGTTACCTTGAGATGGAGGTGGAGGGGTGAGTCCAGGTGACCTGACCGTCGTCATCTACCACGGTAACTGCCACGACGGGTTCGGTGCAGCGTGGGCAGCGTGGCGTGCTCTCGGGGACAGGGCAACGTACATCCCGGCACAGTATGGACAGCCAATGCCGGAGATCCCTGATGGTGCAGTGGTGGCGATGGTTGACATCTCTTACCCACGGGATCAACTGGAGGAGTTGGCGAAGCGGTGCGCTGAGCTGACGGTACTGGATCACCACGCCACGGCACAGGAGGATCTGGAGGGTCTCCCATTCGCCATCTTCGACATGAATAAGTCTGGGGCACGTCTGGCCTGGGAGTTCTGGCACCCACACGAACCACTACCCAAACTTCTGGCCTACGTTGAGGATCGGGATCTGTGGCGCTGGGAACTGTGGGGCAGTAGGGCCGTATCTGCTGCGCTCAGGAGCTACCCAATGCTGTTCCATGTTTGGGACTATCTAAAGGACAACATTGATCTGTTGATCAGCGAGGGTGAGAGTATCCTGCGATTCACCGACGTGCAGGTAGAGATGATGTGCCAGCAGGTTCGGTTCCTGGAACTGGGTGGTTACACCGTGCCGGTGGTCAATGCCTCAGCGTTCTGGTCGGAGGTTGGGGAGTACCTGTTGGAGAAGTATCCGGATGCCCCATTCGCTGCCTGTTACTACGACAGGGGCGATGGAGTGCGGCATTGGTCGTTGCGGTCTCGACCCGATTTCGACGTGAGCCAGGTTGCGCGCCAGTACGGAGGTGGTGGGCACAGACAGGCTGCTGGGTTCCAGGAGCCGATTCCCGGATGAGGTGGAGGAGGTGACGGTGATCGCACGTCGAAGCTGGAAACAGAAGATGCTTTGGAAGGAGCTACGGGAAACCGAGTGGCCTGAAGTCCTTCTCGTGAGTTTCCAACTAGACCACGCCTCGCGACAATTGTTCCCGAGTAGCCTGGTACATAAGCCGCTTAACCGATCCTACTACAAATGTCGGAGATCAATACGGCGATCTCGCCCGTGGATTAAGGGTATTAAATGGACCGTGGTTTGGCGTAACGAACAGGCGGCGGCATGAACAAGGCATTGTATTGGATCCGGAGAAGCGGGGTCGGATACGGTATCAGGATCAACACGAATAAGATCTTCAACTTCGTATTTCGAGGTTATTGTTTGACGAAGCGGTGTTTCAGGTAGGAGGGGGTGCGGTGACACTCGTCGTCAACCTGTTTGCTGGCCCCGGAGCTGGGAAGTCAACCACCGCCGCCGGGGTCTTTTCATTGTTGAAGCTGCATGGGGTCAACTGCGAGCTGGTTCGGGAGTACGCGAAGGAGCTGGTTTGGGCAGGTCGAAGCCTCGATAGCCAGGACAAGATCTTCTACGAGCAGCGGAAGCGGCAGGAGGATCTGCGGGGTAAGGTAGACGTGATCATCACGGACTCCCCCATACTGCTGTCCCTGTACTACAACCAAGGCTCCAGGATCAAGATCGACGAGGGTGTAGTCCTCGACGCCTGGAGGAGTTGGGAGAATGAGTCCTTCTGGGTGACTAGGGTCAAGCCGTATGAGAAAGCGGGACGGCTCCAGACAGAAGAAGAGGCCAGGAACATCGACCAAGCGATCTGGCGGCTACTGAACGACCTCAATGTGCGGTACAAGGAAGTACCNGGAGACCTTCGCGGGATCAACGAGATCACGAAGGAGGTTCTGGATCGGCTCGGGGTTCGACTGCGGTTCCTTCTGCACATGGCCTTCGAGCCAGTTGAAGAGTGCTTCTACTACGTGAATCGGATGTACGACCTAAGCGTCTACGGACCCTGCGAGCTGGATTGCGGTGATCGGGAGGGTGGATGTGCCTGCTTACGGATGGTGAGCAGATAGCGAGAGAAGCGATACTGATGCGGCGTAACGTGGTGTATCTAACCGACGTGATTCGTCGGCAGTATGAGCAGACATGGAAGACACGATTGACGTAGGAGCAGGCGGGGTATTTGGTACGCCGCCATTTTCATCGAAGGGGGATTCAGACTTGGGAGTGAGGGTGCCGAGTTCGATCAAGATCGGTCCAGTATGGTATCGGGTGGAGGAGAGCGCCGATCTCACGGAGGCAGCGGATTGCTGGGGATGGATCAACTACGCGAAGCAAACGATCACACTGAAGCCAGGCATGGAGTCAGACCACCAAGCGATCACGCTGCTGCACGAGGTGCTTCATGCAATCTGGCTGTATGGCAACCTGTCGGGCTTCGAAGGTGATGCGGAACAAACGATCTCGGCACTGGCTCCGGCGCTGCTCAACACCTTACGGGAGAACTGGGACTTTGTGAAGTTCCTCGTCGGGGTGGACATTTGATGTATGAGGTGAGTTGGATGTTGCCTTTACTGGTAGGAATCGTTGCTTTCGTGTTTGCCATAGCCCTAATGAACATCGCTGATGACTTGGAGTATTGTCTTGATATTCCGTTGGTTGTTCCCGTGGTCCTGGTTGTTGTAAGTCTGCTTACGGGAGCGATCGGTATTCTCATGGTGAACGCGGGGATACAAATGCTGTTGAACGGTGGGTAGGGAATGCTGCACTGACGGTCTTGCGGATAATACCCGTTATTCGCTGTGCAGCGAAAGACGGCCATCCACCGAAACACACGACCACGTACGGACACAGAACACACCTCCCATGAAGGACATCTCCCCTGTATAGTGAAGAGGACAGGAAGGGTACCCCCTGGCGGAGTGTTTGCAGGGGCTGGTTGGTTGCGGAGTGTTCGGAGACCCGATCGGAGGCAGGGTGTGGCGGATCCGAGGGTGCGACCGTTGCCGTCGTGGACGCAGTGGCTCATCATCGTGTTGTTGGTGGTAGGCGGTTATGCGGCGTGTCGGGATGCGAGTGAGCACAATCGCTTCCTTCCCAGCAGCTACACGCCGTATGATGACCAGGCAAAGGAGGTGATGTGGCCGTCGTACTACGACGAAGAGTACATTCGGTGGATGCAGGATCAGTAGTGACCCCGGTGTCGCTGGCATGACCAGTGGCACCGGGGATTTTTGTTGTCTGGATGCGGAATTCGGGGGAATCCGGGAGGGGGTGCAAATTGGCATGGGACTCCAGTGCACCCTTCCGCATCCGCAACCGATTCAGGCATACCACCCTCCCCTCGCGGGAAACATGCGACATTGACTTGCTCGTATACGTGATTGTATGCTCCTATGACGTACGAACTACGACACACAAGCAACCTTGCGCGCGTGTGTGCGTGTGCGTGCGTGCGAGTTCTTTTATAAACGCCTAGTGTTTGTGTGTGTGTGTGTGTTTGTGCGTGTGTGGGTTTGTGCGTGTGTGGGTAGGCTGGTGAACGCGTAATTGTTGTGGGAATTGGCGCGCGCGCAATCGTCGCGGGAATTGTCGAACGTGCAAGCGTCGTAGGAATTGGCGTGTGCAATCGTCGTAGGAATTGTCGAGCGTGCAATCGTCGTGGGAAGTGGCGCGTGCAATCGTTGCGGGAATTGGCGCGTCGCAACCACTTCCCAACACCAAACACTCCAGTCTCTATGACGCTTGCCTCACTCAGTGTTTTCTCAGTCAGCACCTATTCTCCTGCTTCCTACGAACCAACACTCCACACGCGCGTACACGCGCGGTCTATGGCAAGCCATAGAATTACGCGAATCATGAATATCCTTGCCTACGGATACGCGACTAACGACCACTGCCATACGTAGACAACTGAACGCACTAATCTACGTATCCCTCAGTACCATATCGCGTAACTACCACCAAATCGCCAGCAATCATCACCAGAACTCAACCGCTCGAACGCTTGACAACTGCTACTCAGTATGGTAACCTCAGGGTGCGAACAGTTTAGAAGGCAAGCTCATGAGAGGAGAGAATTCTTAAGCTTAACTGCCTACCACTACCAAGATACTTCGCTTGAGACTGGCGACTAGAGACATTGCCCGCCTACGTAGGTAGGCGCCGCAAGAGGCAATCCCGCCAGTGGCCGAAGACGCTGGTTGCGTACACTGAGTGCGACAGTGTACGGTGGTTAGGTAGGCCACATTACCTTAGTGGCAACCAAGCAACGGCAGACAAGCGTTCACCTGGCTAGTAGTCTCCTAGTCGGGTGGTAAAAGGGACGCGCGCTGTCTTGACCG
>Ga0065724_103541_pt1 | contig 20484 bp, 16 predicted proteins | sample TheenrcSG05JP960_FD_59111 | JGI IMG/M metagenome (GOLD analysis project Ga0065724, IMG submission 59111) | Thermophilic enriched microbial communities from mini bioreactor at UC Davis - Sample SG0.5JP960 | ecosystem: Engineered > Solid waste > Grass > Composting > Bioreactor | place: USA... | reverse complement strand
AACCAGCCTCTCCGGACGGCCCGTCGAATGATCCGGCCCACCACCGTCGAGGCCATGCGGAAGGAAAATGACGAGACCTGTCGACCTCAGCCAGCGATCCTCNCTGCANGCNATGCACTGGTCGAANACNGGCTGNGCNATNTTGAGNAANTCNCCGAACTGCGCCTCCCACACCACCAGCCGGCGCGGATCNGCCAGGCTCACGCCGTANTCGAAACAAAGCACNGCGTGCTCAATGAGCGGCGTGTTGTGGANNTCGACATGTGCCTTGTCGCGCGCGGCAGGAGCGAGTACGAGGTGACGCGCACCGGTCGTCTGGTCGTGCAGTTCGAGGTGTCGCTGCGTGAAGGCTCCACGCACCGCATCCTGACCACTGAACCGCACGGGCGTGCCTTCCGCCAACAATGACGCAAAGGCCAGAGCTTCTCCCGTTGCCCAGTTGATCCCCTCGCCCGTTTCGATGGACTGACGCCGTTCTTCCAAAAACCGCGCCACTTTGGGATCGACGTTGAAACCCCGCGGGACCTCGGTCAACAGCGCACCGAGCCGCTTCAGCTCCTCAAACGGGAGACCGGTAATGGGCGAACTAAGCGTGTCCTCCAAGCTTCCGCAACGGAAGCCGGCCCATGCGCCTTCGAACCAGTCGGCTCGGTTCACTGCGTAGGATTTCGCAGCTTCGAGGCCTGCGCGGATTTCCTCATCCATCGCCCGAGCTGCTTCAGCCATCACCGACGTGTCGATCCCCTCGTCGGCAAGCTGTGCGGCGTAGATCTCGTTCACAGGTGGCCGTGCGTCGATGGCGCGATACATCACCGGCTGCGTGAAACGTGGTTCGTCGAATTCGTTGTGGCCGGGACGACGGTAGCAGACGAGATCGATGACGATGTCGCTGCCAAAAGCGGCCCGCCAGCGCGCGGCAACCTGCGCGGCCCGCCACACGGCATCCGGATCATCGCCGTTGACATGCAGAACAGGCGCTTCGACGAGCTTGGCGATATCCGACGGATGACGAGCAGAACGGCCCTCCTCGGGTAGCGTCGTGAACCCGAGCTGGTTGTTGATGAGGACGTGGATCGTCCCACCGAGATCGTAAGGCGCAAGGCGGGAAAGCTGAAACATTTCCGCGACCAGCCCCTGCCCTGCGAAACTTGCATCCGTGTGCAGCAGCAGCGGCAGCACCGCCCGGCGGCCCTCGTCGGGGCCACGCATACGCTGCTTCGCTCGCGCGCGGCCCTGGCTGATAATCGGCACGAGTTGCAGATGCGAGGGGTGCGGCGAGACCGAAAAGCGAATGTTGCGCCCGGCGATCTCGCGCTCGCCGGTATAGCCCAGGTGGTACGGCACATCCGAAGAAACACCGAGACCCTCGGGGACGGGCGGCTTGCCTTGAATCTCCGCCAGCAGCGCACCCAGCGGTTTGCCGCAGATGTTGGCGAGCAGATTGAACCGGCCGCGGTGCATGCCGCCGATGACGACTTCCTCGAGCCCCAGCGGCACACTCTCCTTCAACAGCACATCAAGCAGAACGATGAAGCTTTCCGCGCCGCCGAGGCCGAACAGGCGCGCACCAGGCAACCGTTGCGCCACCCCCGTCTCGAACGTATGCGCTCGGGTCAGCAGCGCGAGGATCGACTGGCGAGTGGCCGCATCTGGCGACACCTCAGCTTCTGCCTCGGCTTCCAGCCAGCGCCGCTTCTCGATGTCGTGGATGTATTCGAATTCCCAACCGATGGAGCCGCAGTAGGTGCGCTCGAGAAGGTGCACGAGCCCATGGGCCTGCGCCGGATCCAGGTCATGGTATGCCGGGTCAAGCTCCGGGACCTCAGGCAGAGGGGTCAGTCCCAAGGGGTCGAGCCGGGCTCTCAGAAATCCGCGATAGCGATAAGCCTGAACGAGAGCCCGCTCTGCAGGGGAGAGCACCGACTCTGTGCTGGGCTTGGCAGCATAGAAGACGGCTTCGAGGGCTCCAGGGTCGCCAGCACCGGCGAACGTTTCCAGTAGCGAGGTGCGGCGTAGCTGCTCATTCATCTTCGACGTCAATCCCTGGACACTTTGATATTAGTCCGGCACGAGAATTACACTCGCGGCCGCTAACCGTTAGCGCACAACGCAATTCCAGGAAACGACTTCATGCCTGCTCCGCTCTCGCATATCCGCGTTCTGGATCTGTCCCGCGTCCTCGCCGGCCCCTGGGCCTCGCAGTTTCTGGCCGACATGGGCGCGGAGGTGATCAAGATCGAACGCCCGAAGAGCGGAGATGACACGCGTGGCTGGGGCCCGCCTTTCGCCGTGGAGCCCAGCGAAAACGACCCAGGCATTTCCGCCTATTTCGCCTGCGCCAATCGCGGCAAGAAGTCAGTGACCGTCGACATCGCCCATCCCAAGGGNCAGGAGCTGAGTCCGAAAGCTCGCGGCGCAGTCCGATGTGGTGATCGAGAACTTCAAGGTCGGCGGGCTTGCCAAGTACGGGCTCGACTACAACAGCCTCAAGGCCGTCAATCCGCGCCTCATCTACTGCTCGATCACTGGTTTCGGACAGACCGGTCCATATGCGCCGCGTGCAGGCTACGACTTCCTCGTCCAGGCCATGGGTGGTCTGATGAGCGTGACCGGCGAACCGGACGATGTTCCGGGCGGTGGCCCTGTAAAGGTCGGCGTCGCCATCTCCGACCAGATGGCGGGCATGAACGCGTTAGCGGCCATTCTCGCAGCCTTGCTGAAGCGGGAACGGACGGGCGAAGGCGAGTACATCGATGTAGCGCTACTTGACGCCACCGTCGCCGCGCTCATCAATCAGGCATCGACGTATCTCGTGTCAGGCATCGTACCCCAGCGCATGGGCAACGCGCATCCGACGGTAGTTCCCTATCAGGCGTTCGCAACAGCCGACGGTCACATCATCCTGGCCGTGGGCAATGACGGGCAATTTGCAAGGTTCTGCGCCGTTGCCGGTCTCGAGCATCTCGCGGAAGACGAGCGTTACAAAACGAACGCGGCTCGCATCATCAATCGCGACACGCTGATCCCGCAAATTGCGGAAGCGATCAAGCGGCGCACGTCTGCGGAATGGATCAAGCTGCTCGAGTCCAAGGCAGTGCCTTGCGGTCCGATCAACACCATTGATCAGGTCTTTGCCGACCCTCAGGTGCAGGCGCGTGGGATGCGACGCGTGCTCCAGCACGAGCGAATCGGTTCACTTCCGGTCGTGGCAAACCCGGTGCGGATGGCCTCGCACGATACCACTGCGCAGAAAGCACCGCCGCTGCTTGGTGAGGACACTGACGCGGTTCTGTCCGGATTGCTTGGGCTCTCGGCTGAGCAGATCGAAGCCCTCAGGTCCGAAGGTATCGTCTAATCGACGCCAAATTATTGCCGATGGGCGCTTCAGAAAATCGGGCGCCCATCGAAGCAGGACGGATCAATTACTCTTCAGCCTTCTCCTCGGCCTCGCGGCGACGGCGCTCGCCGAGTGCCGCCTTGGCCAGCATGTGTGCGCTGACAGGAGCTGTGATGAACAGAAACACCATAGTGGCGAGCTCGCGCACGCCGAGCCCGGGCTCATTCGCAGATACGTGAACGAGCGAAGCGAGCACCACCGATCCAACGCCGAGTGTCGTCGCCTTCGTCGGCCCATGCAGCCGTGAGAAAAAGTCCGGCAGACGCGCGAGGCCGATGGAGCCGAGCAATGCGAACGTGGCTCCAATCAAAACAAGGGCGGACGTAATCAACTCGACTAGCATGGCGCACCCTACTCAATCACGTCGCCGCTGAGCATGAACTTGCAATAGGCGGCCGTACTGACGAAGCCCATCATAGCTATGAGCAGCGCGGCCTCGAAGTAGATGGAGCTTCCGATGCTGATGCCGAACAGCAGCACGAGGGCGATCGTATTGATCGAAAGCGTGTCGAGCGCCACGACCCGATCCGGTAGCTCCGGCCCGCGAATGAGCCGGAACAGGTTCAGAAACATGGCGATCATCACCATGCCGATCGCAACGGGCACCACATAGCTCAGCATCCGAAGGTCTCCTTCAACGGAACCTCATAGCGGGTCTTGATCAGGCGAACGAGTTCGTCCGGATCGTCCAGATCGAGGGCATGAACAAGCAGTGCGCGCCGCGTGCGGTCGATATCGATGGAAACCGTGCCCGGCGTAAGCGCAACGACGCTGCCGAGAAGGACGGCGACGAAGCGATCGTCGATGTCCAGCGGAACTTCGACGAACTGCGAGCGAAGCTTGTCGGTTGGCCCCAGAACGAGGCGGGCAACGCGAAGATTCGCGACGACGATGTCGTAGAGCAAAACCAGAAACAGTCGAATGCCTACGAGCGGGCGCACAATTCTCAGCCGCTCAGGCCAGAATGGCGCCGTGACAATGGGAATGACCAATCCGATCGCCGTGCCAAGCAATACCTGACCGACGCTGATGTCGGAGGCGAGCATCAGCCACAGCACCAAGATCGTGAAGGTCAGTAACGGCCTCGGCACCAGACGTTTCATCATGGCCGCCGCTCCCTGTAGATCTGCGGTGAGGTGCTGAGCACCGCGTCCACGTAAAGCTGGCGTGTGACGAGCTGGTCGGCAGCTGCGCGGGCGTATGCCGAAACGGAGCTCGTCATGAGCGTGAGCATCGGGCTTGCGGAAACAAGCAAAATGAGTGCGAATCCCCGCAATTTGCTGGGTTCGGGATACTCAGGCCTCGGCTCATCAGCCTTGGGTTCCCAGAAAAGCACACTGACCTGCCGCGCGAGCGCAAGTCCGACAATTACGCTGGACACCAGCAACGCCACCCAGATCGTGACAACCCATTCGCTATTCTCCACCGACTTCATCAGCATGANTTTGCCGAAGAAGCCCGACAGGGGCGGCATGCCACTCACCGCGATCGTCAGAACGAGGAACGCAGCACCGAGCTGCACGAGATCGCGGACGTGCGGCCCACGTTCCAGCTGGTCTCCCAGTTCACCGCGCTGCCTTGCGACGGCATCGGCAAGCAGGAAGAAGCCGCCCGTAACCAGGGTGGAGTGCAGCATGTAATAGATCACCGCTGCCACGCCAGCGAGGTTGAGCAACTGGCTGGCTACCGACAACAGTGACCCCGTCGACAACACCACGAGATAAGCGACCAGTACGGACAAGCGATTTGCGGCAAGCACTCCGATTGTCCCCACCGCGATGGTCAAGGTTGCGATCGGAACCAGCCAGGGCTCAAGCAGATTGGCCGTAAACGTGGCGCCGGCGAGAATGATGTTGGAAATCCTGAGCAGAGCATAAACGCCGACCTTGGTGAGAATGGCGAACAGAGCGGCGACCGACGGCAGCGCCGCGCTGTAGGTCAGCGGCAACCAGTACGATAACGGCAGTAACGCCGCCTTTAGGGCGAACACAATGATGAGAAATACGAACGCCGTGCGCACGAGCGCCTGATCCGATTTCGGCACCTGAGGCAAAACGATCGCCAGATCGGCAATGTTGAGCGTGCCCAGCATTCCGTAAATGAGAGCGAGCGCGATCAGAAACAGAGTCGACGCCGACAGATTAAGAACGACATAGGCAACGCTCGCTCGTGCCCGCTGCGAACCGCCTCCGTGCGCCAGCAATCCGTAGGACGCCGCAAGCAGAATTTCGAAAAAGACGAAGAGATTGAAAATATCGCCCGTCAGAAATGCCCCGTTGAGGCCGGCAAGCTGAAGCTGAAAAAGCGCGTGAAAGCCACGCCCTTTCGCGTCTGCACCGGCAACGGAATAAAGCAGCGCCGGCACGGCTAGAACCGCCGTCAGCATCAGCATGATGGCGGATAAGCGATCCAGCACCAGAACTATGCCGAACGGGGCCGGCCACGTCCCCAGCGCATAGACCAAGATTTCACCAAGCGCTGCAGAGGCGATGAGCCCCGTCGATATAAGCAGCAACAGAAACGTTGATATAAGCGAGACCGCGCGCTGATAGACAATTCCGCTTGCGTGCCCGGCAACGCAGAGCGCCGCTGCCAACAACGGGAGCAAGATGGGAAGGAGCAGGACGTGATTCACTGCTGCTGCTCCCCCGCGTCCACGTGGTCGGTGCCCGACTCACCTTTGGCCCTCAACGCAAGCGCCACAAGGTAAGCTGTCATTCCGAAGCTGATGACGATAGCCGTCAGAACGAGCGCTTGCGGGATGGGATCGGCGTATCGCTCCTGCTCCACGATGAGCAGCGGCGGCCGGCCGGTGATCAAACGACCACTGACGAATATGAGAAGGTTCGTGGCGTAGGACAGAAGCGTAATACCGAGAAGCACGGAAAAAGTCCGCTCCCGCAATATCAAGTAAATCCCGGTGGCCGTCAGCAGGCCGATGCCCAATGAAAGGATGAGCTCCATGGTCAGCGCCCTCCCTCGACAGGAAGACGCGGCAGCTCGCGGTGGCTCAGCACCCCGAACTCCGACATGATGACGAGAACGGCGCCGACCACCACAAGATAAACGCCAATGTCGAAAAATCATCGCCGAGGCGAGTTCGAAATCGCCAATGAACGGCAGATGAACGTGGGTGAAAGCGCTCGTCAGAAACGGTTGACCGAAGAAGAGACTGGCAAGACCTGTTCCCGTGGCGATGATGAGCCCCGCAGCGAGCACCCGCAGGAAATCGATGCGCATGCGCGCTTGCGCCAGGTTTATGCCTGTCGCGACGTACTGAAGGATAAGCGCGATGCTGGTGATCAACCCGGCGACGAAACCGCCGCCCGGCAGGTTGTGGCCGCGCAACAGAATATAGACTGAAACGACGAGCGCCAACGGCAGCAGCGGCCGCATCAGCATGGAGAGCATGGATGGGGTGGCGGTCAGCCTCCCGCATGGCTGGCGGAGGATACGCGCGCAGCTGCAGACCATCGAGGACCGCCAGCGCCGCAATGGCGACCAGCGCCATAACGGTGATCTCGCCGAATGTGTCGAAGCCACGGAAATCGACAATTATGACGTTGACCACGTTCGTGCCGCCCGCTCCCGAAATTGCGTTGTCCTCGTAATAGCCAGAAATCGTAGAGAAAGGCCGCGTCAGCATCGCGAACGTAAGAGCCGCAATGCCTATCCCTCCAGCGGCGGCCAGAGCCATATCGCGAAGCTGCCTGCCAGTCGTGACCTCAAGAGGTGCCTTCGCCGGGAAGAAGCGAAGACCCAGAAGCAATAGTGTAATAGTGACGACTTCGACCGCCAGCTGGGTCAACGCCAAATCGGGCGCAGAAAAGCGCACGAAGGCGAGGGAGACGACCAGGCCGACCACCCCGAGAAAAACCAACGCCATCAACCGCCGGCGATGATAGACGGTCGCCCCAACGCTTCCGACAGCGAGCGCCACCAAACCCGCCAGCGTCACGAGATCAGGAGGCAGCCCAGGTTCAGGCCCGCGGATGGTCGTGGGCGCGCCGGTGAGATACGCCCACCCTCCCAACACAAGCGTAGTGCCGACGAACAGGACGACGTAGCGCTGGAGCGATCGGTTATCGAGCGCCGCCATGATCGTGACCGAGGCCAAAGCGAGTGCCTTGTAGAGACGCTCGAATGCCACCCGACTGTGGAGCTTCGGCGCGAACCGATCGTGCAACTCAATCACATACTTGAACTGGCTGTAGTAAAGGATTCCCCCGACGATCGCGACCAAACTCATGACCAGCGGCAGGTCGAAACCGTGCCAGACAGCAAGCCTGTAGTAGGGCACGGGGCCACCCAGGGTGGTGGCAGCCGCTTCATGCAAAATGTATCCGACCGTGTACTGCGGAAAGAGACCCACGACCAAGCACAGGAGAACCAGCACGTCCACAGGAATGCGGATCCAGAGCACCGGCTCATGCGGCTGACGGGGAAGATCGTGCGGCTCGCCGCCGAAGAAAACGTCGTGAATGAATCGTGTCGAGTATGCCACGGTGAGTATCGCGGCGACGGTCGCAAATGTAGGAAGGAACCAGCCGGTCCGGTCAATACGCAACAGCTCGACCGTTTCCGCGAAAAACATTTCCTTGCTCAGGAAGCCGTTGAGCAACGGAACGCCCGCCATCGAGCCTGCGGCGACGATACCCAGCGTCGCGGTGTAGGGCATGTATTTGAAAAGACCGCTGATGCGGCGCATGTCGCGCGTGCCGCATTCGTGATCGATAATCCCCGCCGACATGAACAGCGACGCCTTGAAGATCGCGTGGTTCATAATGTGGAAGATGCCGGCGATCGTGCTCATCGACGAATCGAGACCGATGAGCAGCGTGATCAGGCCCAGATGACTGATGGTCGAATAGGCAAGCAGGCCTTTGAAGTCGTGCTGGAAGAGCGCGATGTACGCGCCATAGACCAGCGTAATCGCACCGACGGGGACGACTATCGCCACCCAGAGATCGGTGCCCGACAAGGCCGGATAGAAACGGCATAAAGCAAACACGCCCGCCTTCACCATCGTTGCCGAATGCAGGTAAGCGCTGACCGGTGTCGGCGCAGCCATGGCATTCGGCAGCCAGAAGTGGAAGGGAAACTGCGCTGACTTTGTGAAGGCGCCGATGAGAATGAGAGTAAGTGCGAGCGGGTAGAGCTCGTGGTTGCGTACCAAATCGCCACTCGCGATCACGGTTGGCATGAAAAATGTGCCAACGATCGAGCCGAGCACCAACACGCCAACGAGCAAGGCCAATCCGCCGGCAGCCGTTACGGCCAACGCCATGCGAGCCGCTATGCGCGCGTCGTGCGCTTCGTGCTTGTAGGAGATGAGCAGATACGAGACGATGCTCGTCATCTCCCAGAACACGACGAACTGAATGAGATTACCGGAGAGCACCAGCCCCAGCATCGAGCCGGCAAAGGCCAAAAGAAGGCCGAAAAACCGCCCCAGCCGATCCGTTGTCGGCATGTAATAAAGGGCGTAGAGAACCACCAGAACGCCGATGCCCAGAACGAGGATGGAGAAGAGCAGGCTCAGTCCGTCAAAGACCAGGACGAAATTGACCCCCCATTCCGGCATCCACGGCCAGCGCTCCACCAGCACGGTCGGGCTACCAACGAGCGGCATGAGCGGGGCCAGCAGCAACAGGCTCGCGACCATCGCTCCTCCTGCGAGCCACGCAGCAGCCCTGCGACTCCACCGGCTCGCCCTGACGACGAACGGGATCGCAGCAAAAAGAACAGCTATGGAAAGTGGCAGAAGAACCGAGGTCATTTTCGCCTTATAGTTAGAGCTTAACTATGCGGGCGCGAGCGGCTCCTGTCGAGAGGACCCATCGAAGCAATCGCTCACCAGGGCCTTTGCAAGCCGTTGCCGGCGTGTCACATCGAAAGCCACTCACGAAAAGTCAAACTTGAGTCGTCGAGGCAAGCAGCAGTGGAAAACAATGAACAAGCACGACCCAACACGCATGGAACAGATTCGCCTCGAGGCCACCCTGAAGAAAAGTGCACTCGACTACCACGAGGCTGATCCGCCGGGGAAAATTGCCGTCCAGCCGACGAAGCCGGTCGCAAATCAACGGGACCTGGCCCTCGCGTATTCGCCAGGCGTCGCCCATGCGTGTACGGCCATTGCCGAGGACCCGACGATGGTTTCGCGGCTCACGGCGCGTGGCAACCTGGTCGGCGTCGTGACCAACGGCACAGCCGTGCTTGGGCTCGGCAACATCGGCCCACTCGCCGCGAAGCCAGTTATGGAAGGCAAAGCGGTCCTCTTCAAGAAGTTCGCCGGCATCGACGTCTTCGATATCGAAATTGCTGAGACTGACGTCGATGCTTTTGTGGAAGCCGTTGCGCGCCTCGAGCCCACATTCGGCGGCATCAATCTGGAAGACATCAAGGCCCCCGAGTGTTTCGAGATCGAGCGCCGCCTGAAAGAGCGCATGCGCATTCCCGTCTTCCACGACGATCAGCACGGCACGGCGATCGTGGTGGCAGCGGGCATCCTGAACGGCCTCAAGCTCGTCGGGAAGGACATCACCCAGGTCAAGCTCGTCTGCTCGGGCGCGGGCGCGGCCGCGCTTGCCTGCCTCAACCTGCTCGTCTCGCTCGGCATGCGCCGCGAGAATATCTACGTGGCCGACATTGCTGGCTGCATCTACAAAGGCCGTACCGAGCTGATGGACCCCTACAAGGAGCCCTTCGCTCAGGACACCTCGGCCCGCACGCTGGCCGAGCTGCTGCCTGGCGCTGACATCTTCCTGGGGCTTTCGGCCGGCGGAATCGTCAGCAAGGAGATGGTGGCGCAGATGGCGCCCAATCCCATCGTGTTTGCGCTGGCGAACCCGATCCCGGAGATCATGCCAGAGGATGTGAAGGAGGTTCGCCCGGACGCCATCATCGCCTCCGGCCGCACTGACTACCCGAACCAGGTCAACAACGTCCTCTGTTTCCCCTTCATTTTCCGTGGGGCGCTCGATGTCGGCGCTACCACCATCAATGAAGAGATGAAAAAGGCGGCCGTTCTCGCGTTGGCCAAAGTTGTAGAAGCAGAAGCGTCCGACATCGTCCTCTCGGCGTATCGCGCCGAGACGTTCGTGTTCGGCCCTGACTATATCCTACCCAAGCCGTTCGATCCTCGCCTCATCACTGAAATTGCGCCGGCCGTGGCGAAGGCTGCGATGGAAACTGGCGTCGCGACCCGGCCTATTGCGGACCTCAACGCTTACAAGGAAAAGCTGTCCGCTTTCGTCTACAGATCCGGCTTTGTTATGCGGCCGATCTTCGAGGCGGCGAAGCTGGAGCACCGCCGGTCGGCGCGGCGCATCGTGTACGCTGAGGGCGAGCACCCCTACGTGCTGCAAGCTGCCTACCAGGTTATCGCCGAGGGTATTGCTCGTCCGATCCTCGTGGGCCGACGGGAGAACATCCTTCGCACACTGCCGCACCTCGGGCTGCGCATGCGGCCGGAGGTGGACTTCGACATCTTCGATCCGGAGACGGATCCGCGCGTCGAGCAGATGACGCAGGAATACCATCGGCTGGTGGAGCGGCGCGGTATCTCCCCGAGCCACGCGCGCCGCGTCGTACGGGCCGGCGCGACCGTCATTGCGGGCTTGCTGCTCCGGCGCGGCGATGCGGATGCCATGATTTGCGGCGCGGTCGGTCGTTACAAGACTCAGCTCCACCACGTCTCACAGGTGATCGGCAAGCGGAAGGATGTGCGCGGGCTGGCGGCGCTCTCCGGCATCATTCTGCCGACCGGCCCGCTTTTCATGGCCGATACCTACGTGAATTACGATCCGGATCCTGAGCATCTGGCGGAGATCACCTTGCTCGCCACCGATGAGGTGCGCCGGTTCGGCATCGTGCCCAAGGTCGCTCTGCTTTCGCACTCCAACTTCGGATCGGAGGATACGATCTCCTCGAAGAAGATGCGCGAGGTGCTGGCCATCCTGAATGAGCGCGCCCCGGATCTTGAGGTGGAAGGAGAAATGCACGCGGATGCGGCACTGTCTCCGTTCATTCGCGAGGAGATTTTCCCGAACTCCAACCTTACCGGCGCGGCGAACTTGCTCATCATGCCGTCGCTCGACGCGGCGAACATCGCGTTCAATCTGCTGAAGGTGGTTTCGGGAGCTGTGGTTCTCGGCCCGATACTGCTTGGCGCGGCCAAGGCCGTTCACATCGTCACGCCGTCAATTACCGTCCGTGGCCTGCTGAACATGAGCGCTATCGCCATGGTGGACAGCTTCAGGTCAGACGAAGCCCACCAGCGGGAGGGAAAGGCCAGCTATTAGTGCTGCGGCGTGCGGATAACGTGCAGTTGTCGGACGCTCTGCATCAGGGACGTAATTTTTGAGTAATGCAGAGATTCGTCCGGCCTGCTCTGATCTGCATCAAGCATCGGCAATTATCTCAAAAGGCTGCCACATCCTGGTAACTGCGACCACCTAGTTCGTTGAGACCAATCATCTTTCCGCTCAGGTTCGCAAATGGGGGCATCTGCTGATTCAGGGGGAATCGGCGGCAAGAGCCCCGACCTGACAGAGGTGGGATGATGCTTGGCAGAAAAAGCTTGGCCGCGGCAGCGCTTGCAGCTGGCATGGCGCTGGCGGCTGTCAGCCCGGCGCTCGCTGGGACGAGGGACGGCAACTTCATGGTGCGCGTTCAGGGCACCGTGATCGATCCGGATGCTAGTGCGAAGGTATACGCGGGCAACAATCGACTTGAGGGAACAAATGCTGACGTCAGCACCGAAGTGGTGCCGACGATGACCCTCACCTATTTCTTCAACAAAAACCTCGCGGTGGAGCTCCTGTGCTGCTTCGCGAAGCTGGAGGCCGAAGGGAAGGGAGCTATCGACGGTGTAGATCTGGGAGACTTTTGGATCTTCCCGCCGGCTCTGACGCTGCAGTACCATTTCGACAACTTCAACGGCTTCAAGCCCTATGTCGGCGCCGGTATTCAGTACATCCACTTCTTCGATGAAGGCAGGGCTTCTGATCTTGGAGGAGCAAAACTAAAACTCGACGATGCTGTTGGTTTCACCCTGCAGGCCGGCGTCGATGTCGAGCTTGGTGATGGCTGGTACCTCAACGCCGATGTGAAGAAGACCTGGATCGACACTGATGCATCCTGGAAGGGGACGGACATCACGGCCAAGGTTGACGTCGACCCCTGGATCTACAGCGTCGGCATCGGCTACCGCTTCAATCTCGAGGACATTTTCGGCCACCGTTATGTAGAGCATGCCGCGTTGAAGTAACGACGGCTTGCCTATCGCTCTCTTTTGGCGCGCGTCCGATTATTCAGCTTCGGCGCGCGCCAAATGTTTCGCGCCAGAAGGTCCGATTGACTGGGATGCTAGCTCACGTTTCACCAGCTCGCGGACGCGCATTGAGCCGTTGGAACGCGCCCGCGGTGATGAAGCCAAGGATCAGCATCGCTGCGCCACTGAGCATCACCGTCGCCGAGACGCCGATCGTCGAAAGTCCGATCCCGTAACAAACCGGCCCGGCTGCCTGCCCAAGGAAGAAAAAGAAGGCGTGCAAGGCGACAGCCAGCCCACGCGCATCGGGCGCAAGCTCTGTGGCCTGCATCTGGATGGCATTGTGGACCATGAAGAAGCCCAACCCTATCTGCAGAAAGCCCAGGAACTGAACGGGCCATGATGGCTGCAGGGCGATCACCGAAAATCCCAGCAGGGCGACAATTCCGCCGCCACGCATTACGTTGAACATGCCCATGCGTTTAAGAAGTATACGGACCAGCGCAGCATAGATCACGCCGCCAATGCCGATGCCGGCAATGACAAGGCCCGCTTCCCGCATGCTGCCAATGCCCTGCGCTTCGAACAACGTGGCCACGTAAGGCGAGAGTCCGTAAACGGCGATGCCTTCGATGATGACTGCCCCGTAGCACACGTAGGCATTGGGATTGGCGAAGATGGTGGCGTAGCCGGATTTCAGCCCGGCAATACTGAATGCTGTGCGCTCAGCGTTCGGCCTTGGGGCAAGGCTGATGAGGCTCGCAATGAACACAGCGAACGCGATCACGCCAGTTACGGCCATCACTGCGCGCCAGCCGAACAGAGAAGCGACGAAACCCGCCCCGATGGAGCTTGTGAGCTGTCCCAGAACCGCGGCCAGGATGATCCGTGAAATGGCCACCTGGCGCTCGTTGATGGGGACTCTGTCCCCCACCATCGCCAGCCCGACCGGGATGATGCCGCCAGCCGCAACTCCCGCAACGACACGCGCCGCGAAGAGCATTTCGATGGATGTTGCGAATGCCGAAACGATCAGTGCGACGGTCAAAATGGCAAGACAGATCTTGATGATGCGCGCCTTGCCCAGCGAGTCCGCCATCGGCCCCAGGATCGGCTGACCAATGGCATAAGGAAACGAGAAGGCCGAGGCCAACAAGGCAACGGTGGCAGCCGTCGTGCTTAGATCGCGAGCGATCTCGGGCACCACCGGATCCACCACTCGCATGGAAAGCGCTCCGGCGAAGCAGCCAAGCGCGAGAACAAGAAGTACAGGCATTTGTTGTTTCATGCCCCGGAGGAACGACCGGCCGACGGATAGCCGTAAAATGGAATGTTGTTCGGGGAACAGGGGCGAACGTAGGCCCCGATTTTCGAGGCGTCGAGACAAAATCGCGATTTCGCGCCGAGGATCAGCTATGCGATCAGTGCAACTTGTCCTGGCGGGCAAAGGTGCAAGGCCGTTTAACTCCGAACTACGGATAATTGCCTTGCGGGTGCGATCCCTCTAGCATGCGCGCGTGACCCGGGTGCACCGCCGCCCAAGACGATAACCTAAGAAGCCGAAGGCGCAACCAATGAGCAAAACCTATAACGTCCTTATTTTAGGAGCTTCTTACGGCTCGCTGCTCGCAACGAAGCTGCTGCTGGCCGGACACAACGCGAAACTGGTGTGCCTGCCGGCTGAGGCCGAGCTGATCAATGCAGAGGGCACGGTTGTCCGTATGCCCGCCAAGGGCAGAGAGGGCTTGGTAGAGGTGCGCTCTCGCGATCTCCCGGGCAAGCTGTCCGCCGGCGGACCGGAGTCGGTCGATCCTTCCGAGTATGATCTGGTCGCGCTGGCCATGCAGGAGCCGCAGTACCGGGCAGATAGCGTAAAGGATCTTCTGAACCGGATTGCGAAAGCCGGCGTACCCTGCATGTCCATCATGAACATGCCGCCCCTCACCTATCTGCGGCGACTTCCGAACGTCGATGTGAAGGCTTGCAGGGCAGCTTATACGGACCCGACGGTTTGGGACGGCCTGGATCCTGCGCTGATGACGCTGTGCAGCCCCGATCCGCAAGCTTTCCGGCCGCCCGAGGAGAAGGTGAACGTGCTGCAGGTCCGCCTGCCGACCAACTTCAAGGCGGCGCGGTTTGAGTCCGAGGAGCATACCAACATCCTGCGCCAGCTCGAAGCCGACATCGAGGCGGCACGCTTCGATCTCGACGGCAGCAAGGTCGAGTTGCCGGTCAAGCTGAAGGTTCACGAATCCGTGTTCGTACCGCTTGCCAAGTGGGCCATGCTGCTCGCCGGCAATTACCGCTGTGTCGAGGAGGAGACCGTCCGTCCGATCAAGGAGGCCGTGCACTCCAATCTCGACGAGTCGCGCAAGGTCTATGACTGGGTCGTGGAACTCTGCCTCAAGCTCGGCGCCAGCCGGGACGACATGGTGCCGTTCGAAAAGTACGCCAACGCCGCGCTTTCGCTGTTGAGCCCCTCCTCCGCTGCACGTGCTCTTGCAGCTGGGGCTCCGTATATCGAGCGCGTCGACAAGTTGGTTCAAATTATCGCCGCCCAGCACGGCATGCAGTCGGACGCGGTCGACCGCACCGTAAGACTCGTCGACGCCTGGCTCGAGAGAAATCGGCAGAAGGCGAGCTAATAACTTCCTTTTCGCGAGGGCCTGATCGCAACATGGCCCTCGCGCCCGCCGTGTCCGCCCAATCAGACGCCCAAGTGCCGGTGCATGAGCTCCGGATCGGCTTTGAGAGTCGCGGGCGAGCCTTCGAAGGCAACCTCACCTTTGACGATGATGACCACGCGGTCGGCAAGCGCCGTGATCGCATCAACGGTTTTGTCGACGATCAGTGTTGCGATTCCGGCCGCGCGGATCAGCCCTATCGTGCGCCAAATCTCATCCCGGATGATCGGTGCCAGACCTTCCGTCGCCTCATCAAGAATAAGGAGCCGCGGATTGGCGAGCAGTGCACGGGCAATGGCCAGCATCTGCTGCTCGCCACCCGAAAGTTGGTCGCCGCGATTACCGATCCGCTGAGCTAGCCGGGGGAAAAGGTCCAGCACGCGCTCTTTCGTCCACGCGCGGCTTCCATCGATGCCCGGCCGCTCTGCTATGGAAAGATTTTCGGCGACGCTCAGTGAAGCGAAGATCCCGCGCCCCTCAGGCACATAGGCGATGCCGGCCTGGGAAATGCGAAACGTCGGCCAGGTCGTTGCGTCCACACCGTCGACTAGAACTTGCCCGCGGCGCGGCCGGACGAGGCCCATCAGCGTCCGGATGAGCGTGGTTTTGCCCATGCCGTTTCGGCCCATGAGGCCGATGGTCTCTCCGGCACGTATCTCGATGGAAATGCCACGCAGGATGTGGCTCGAGCCATAGTACGTGTGCAGCTCGCGGCCTGCGAGGATGGGCTGATCTGCCGGCATCACGCATGGCCTCCAAGATAGGCTCGCTGTACTTCGGGATTGGCGCGGACGTCAGCCGGATGTCCCTCCGCCAATACGGTACCGTCGACCATCACCGTCATCCAGTCGGCAACGGCGAACACGAAATCCATGTCGTGCTCGATGAGGAGAACGGCGTGCTCGTGGGCCAGATCCTTGAGCAAATGGGTAAACCGCTCGCTTTCCTCGGGCCCCATGCCCGCCAACGGCTCGTCGAGAAGCAGGACGCGGGGACGCGTTGCCAGCGTCATCGCAATTTCGAGTTGCCGCTGCTCGCCATGGGAAAGAAGGCCGCTTTGCCGATGCGCCGCGCCAGCGAGACCCACACGTTCCAGGGCTTCAAAGGCGGCCACAATAAGCTGTTTCTCACGCGAGGCAGGCCGCAACATCCGCAAGCCTGACACTGCCGAAACCGCCTGTGCCGCGAGCCGAACGTTCTCCAGCACGGTGAGCGATGTGAGCAGATTGGTGCGCTGAAACGAGCGGCCAATCCCAAGCTGCGTCATGCGCCACGGCGGCTCGCCAGCTACGTCGCGGCCTTCAAACAGGATCTTGCCCGACGTCGGCACCAGATGGCCGGAAAGGAGGTTGACGAGCGTCGATTTGCCGGCNCCGTTTGGACCGATAACGGCGTGAAGCGTGCCAGGACGCAGGCTCAGGGAAACATCGCGCACGGCGGCNAGCCCGCCGAAATTCCGGNCCAAGCCTTTTGCTTCGAGTAGCGGAGCGGAGGCAACGCGCAGCTCAGCCATGGCGCAANCTCTCAGCNGACGGCTCAGGCAGCGGTTTTTCCGGCGCGAAAGGCAATTTCCGTCGCCAATCNCGCGGCAGGCGAAGTCCGCTCAACCCTTTGGGAAGAACGAGCACGACCGCCAATATGACAAGCCCTTCCACCAACAGCTTTCGCTCCGTCAGCGATTGCGCGAGTTCACCCAGCCCCGTGTAGGCAAGCGCGCCCAGGATCGGCCCGTGCAGTGTATGCAAACCGCCAAGAAGGATCATCAGCAGCGCTTCTGCCGAGCGATGCCAGCCCACAAGCTCCGGATTTACAAAACCGCGATGCATCGCCCACATGTGCCCCGCCACTCCAGCGAGCATGCCCGCAATGACGAAGGCGGCGAGTTTGTATCGATACGTGTTGTATCCGATCGCCTGCATCCGGTGTTCGTTGACGCGAATGCCTTCAAGGACGCGGCCGAACAGGGAACGCAGCAGAAACGCGAGGCCAGCGTACATGAGCACCATCTGCGCAAGGCCGACATAATAAATCGCAATTGGCCGCTGGCGGCGCGTCAACGTCAGCTCATAGCCGAGAAACGAAAGTGCCGGGCGGGCGAGAAAAGCGCCATCTGCCCCGCCACCGATTTTGGTGTCGTGGAAAAGAAAAAACACCATCTGGCCAAAGGCCAGCGTCACCATCAGGAAAAAGAAGCCGCGCGTTCGCAACGAAAGCGCACCAACGAGCAAGGCAGCGAGCCCTGCGACGAGAACTGCGACCGGCAGCGTAATGAAAATGGATAAGCCTTTAGCCTCCGGCGTTATCAAATAAACCGTATATGCGGCGAGACCGTAAAACGCTCCATGCCCCAGGCTGACAAGGCCCGTGCAGCCAACAAGCAGCTGCAAGCTGAGCGCCAGCATCGCCGCAATGACTGCATAAGTGCCCAGCTCGACATAGTACGGAGGAGCAAACAGCGGCAAAGCCGCCAGCGCAATCGCGCCGAGCACTAATCCCATCCAGCCGTATTTCGTCTCAGGCAACATGCTNGAAACTTGTTTGCTCCCCACTCACGCGCTTCTCGCTCCGAAAAGGCCGGATGGACGCCACAGCAGCACGACGGCCATAAGGACATAAACCGCCAACCCGGCAACGACCGGCACGTAGGCTTTGCCCAAAGTATCGACGAGGCCGATCAGCAGCGCAGACCAGAAGGCGCCAGAAACCGAGCCCAGGCCGCCGATAACGANCACCACGAACGAAATGAATCAAAAATCCGTCGCCCATATTCGGGTAGACGGAATAAAGCGGCGCTGCGAGCACGCCGGCCATGAGCGCCAGCGCGGTTCCTACCGCAAAAACGATGAGGTGAATGCGGCGCGCGTCGATGCCGAGAATGTCCACCATTTCCGGTTTTTCCGCCGCTGCCCGGATAATCGCCCCAATACGGGTGCGCTCGATCCAGAGAAACATGAGCGCAGCGAGCAGCAGGCAAATGCCAATAACCGCGAAGCGATAGGCCGAGTAGCTGAAGCCGCTCGTAATCGGAACGGAAAAATCGAGTATCGCGGGTATTGGAACTGAATAGAAATCGTTGCCCACGAGGAGTGAGCGCGCCTCCTCGAACAACAGGATGAGGGCGAACGTCAGCAAGACCTGATCGAGATGCTCACGATGATAAAAATATCGGAAAAGAAACCGCTCCAGCAGAAGCCCTAGCAAAATTCCGCCTACAATACCCGCAGGCAACGCCAGCCAAAGTGATCCGGTGAGGCTCGTCACCACGAACGCCGTGTAGGCACCCACCATGAACAGTGAGCCGTGGGCCAGATTGATAATGCCCATCACGCCGAAAATCAGCGTGAGGCCGCTGGCAATCAGGAACAGCAGCAAACCGTATTGAATGCCATTGAGCAGCTGGGCGAAAAGGCCGGCGAAATCCATTTGTTTCGGCGAATTCCGGAAAGGCGAATGGCAGGAAGTGAGTAGCGGAAGGGAGTAGCTTTTCTCGACGATGCCCTATCCGCTACTCACTCACCGCGTTCTTTCTCAGGTCATCTTGCAGCCGGTGCCCGGATCGGCCAGCTGCTCGGCCGCAATTCCGATCACCTTGTTCTGCCCATTTGTCACCTTCCGCAGATACATGTTGTGAATGACCTCGTGCGAAGGCGACATGGCCATCGGCCCGCGCGGACTGTCGATTTTCGCGTTCTCCAGGGCCTTGTGCAGGTTCTCTTCGTCCTCGATATCGCCGTTCACTGCCTCAAGACCAATCGCGAGCAGCTGCGCCGAGTCATAACCCTGAACCGCGTAGACGTCTGCCTCGCGCCCTGCCTTCTCGAAGAAGGCTTTGCGGAATGCGATGTTTTTCGGATTGTCGAGGCCATCGCCATAGTGCAGCGCCGTCTCGATACCCTCGGCAGCTTCCCCTTGGGCCTGCAACGTGCCCTCGGTCAGAAAGCCGTTGCCGCACAGCGGCGCCTTGAGGCCCGCTGCCGCGTATTCTTTCACAAACTGAACCGCGCCACCGCCGGCGAAGAAGGCGCCGACGATATCCACCTCGAGCCCGGGAATCTGCGCCAGAAGCGGCTGGAAATTCGTTTGCGGGAACGGCAGCTTGAGAAAATCCACGAACGTTCCGCCCTGCTCCTCGAGGCCCTGCTTGAAGCCCTCGCAGGACTCGACGCCGGCAGCATAATCCCAGCTGACCCAGATACCTCTTTTGTACCCCTTCTTGCCAGCCGCAAGGCCAATGCCGTAGGCGGGCTGCCAGTTGGAGAACGAAGCGCGATAAACATTGCGCGCGCACAACTCGCGCGTAATGGCCACGTTCCCGGCGTTCGGAATGATCGTCAGCGTGCCGCTTTCGCGAACAACGCGATGGATGCCCATCTGCACGCCCGAATGCACCGTGCCGATCAGCACATCCACCTGGTCGCGCTTCACGAGGCGATCTGCGTTCTGAGGGGCGAGCTCCGGCTTCGACTCGTCATCGAGCTTGATGAGCTCCACCTCGCGCCCACCGAGCTTTCCGCCCTTCTCGGCAATCACCATCTCGACGCCGTAGGTGATGTTTTCGCCGAGCTTCGCGTACGTGCCTGAATAGGGCAGCATGAGGCCGATTTTCAGCGGCCGCTTCTGCGCGATTGCCCAGCCGGTCGGCACCGCTGACAGCGCAGTAACCGCCACCGCCCCCTTCAACACGCCCCGGCGCGAGACGCCCTTCGCCTTCCTGATGGCCATGGCTTCCTCCCTTTGCTTTCCCCCCGATCTACCATCGCCCTGGGAAAGGACGAACAACATTTTCCCTGGAGTGTCCGTGTTGAGACACTTCCAGTTATTCTCGCTCGCATACGAAGCAGCTCTGCGCAAGATGTTGCTGCATAAGGCTTCTTCAGGATGGCGTTGGGAGGAAGTTGCCGTGTTTTCCGAGCCCGCTCCGTTGGGACGACACCTGGCAGGCAACGTTCAATCCGGATGATCCGGAGGCATCGCGATTTGCCGACGATGATGCCGAGCAGCGCTGGCGCGACGAGGGCTTGGCAATCGCCACCGAACTCGAGCAGGAGTGGCCGGGGATCAGTCGTCGTGAAGCTCTGAGCCTCGTTCCCCTTCACCCCTTGATGACGATCAACGGCGCCACCCGC